>UMGV01055905.1_pt1 | contig 19896 bp, 17 predicted proteins | sample 1965361 | NCBI WGS metagenome assembly UMGV01 (sample SAMEA4836081, study PRJEB28245) | human gut metagenome | biome: gut microbiome; material: fecal sample | place: Denmark | collected 2008
AGGGAAGGGGAGCTGGACATACTAAAACGCCTCCTTTTCAGGCTATACTATGCACAGCACAGGAATACCGTGCCTTATGGCAAAGGAAAACATTGCATTTTTCCCCAAACCCTGCTACACTGATACAGTTAAAAACATTTTTCGACTGCTGTTGCAGATGCCACATATTTCCTGCGCGCCCCGCGGTATACTGACGGCAGCCATCACCACAGGAGAGGAGACCGTTTCCATGCTGGAACTGCAAAATATCTGCTACCGCGTGTCCGCCCCGGACGGCGAGCAGGACATCCTCAAGGATATTTCCATCACCATCCCCGACCATAAGCTCATGGTGTTCACCGGGCCCAACGGCGGCGGAAAGACCACCCTGGCCAAGGTCGTCATGGGCCTGGTGCAGCCCACCTCGGGCCGCATCCTCTATAACGGCGAGGACATCACCGGCCTGTCCATCACCGACCGTGCCCGCCGGGGCATCAGCTACGGCTTCCAGCAGCCGCCCCGGTTCAAGGGCATCACCGTCCACGACCTGCTGCTGCTGGCGGCAGGACAGGAGCAGCTCAGCAAGGACCGCTGCTGTGCCTACCTGACCAAGGTGGGCCTCTGCGCCAACGACTACCTGGACCGCGAGGTGGACGTGTCCCTGTCCGGCGGCGAGGTCAAGCGCATTGAGATCGCCACCATCCTGGCCCGCCACAGTGACCTGATGATCTTCGACGAGCCGGAGGCCGGCATCGACCTGTGGAGCTTCGCCCGTCTCACCGAGACGTTCGAGCAGATCCACCGGGAGGGCGATGCCACCATGATCATCATCTCCCACCAGGAGCGCATCATCCGCCTGGCGGACGAGATCGTGGTCATCGCGGGTGGCCGGATCGCCCACCGCGGCAGCACCGAAGAGATATTCCCCCTGATCCTGGCCGACACCCTGGGCAGCTGTCCCGTACTGGAGAGAAAGGAGGCCGCACAATGATCACCGAAATCGACGCCGGCCTGCTGGAAAAGATCGCCGACCTGACGGGCCAGCCCGTGGGCGCGTTCAACATCCGCAAGGACTCCGGCTGTGAGGCCCGCCAGTCCACCGAGCATATCACCATCGACGCCCGCGCCGACGGCAAGCAGGGCATCGACATCCGCATCAAGCCCGGCACAAAGGGAGAGAAGTGCTATATCCCCGTCATCATCAGCAAGACCGGCCTCAGCGAGATGGTCTATAACGATTTCTACGTGGGCGACGACTGCGACGTGGAGATCGTGGCCGGCTGCGGCATCCACAACACCGGCTGCGACGAGAGCCGCCACGACGGCATCCACACCTTCCACATCGGCAAGAACGCCAAGGTCCGCTACGCTGAGAAGCACTACGGCGAGAACGACCCCGGCCAGACCGGCGGCAACATCATGAACCCCAAAACCGTGGTTTACCTGGGCGAAAACTCCTCCATGCAGATGGAGACGGTCCAGATCCGGGGCATCGACTCCACCAGGCGCGAGACGGAGTTCCACTGTCAGGCCGGCAGCGAGGTGGTGGTCACCGAGCGCCTGCTGACCCACGGCTGTCAGGAGGCCGAGAGCGACATGATCATCGAGCTGAATGGTGACGACGCCAAGGGCCGCGTCATCTCCCGCTCCGTGGCCCAGGACAGCTCCCACCAGGTGTTTCGCCCCGTCATGGTGGGCAACGCCAGATGCTTCGGCCATGTCCAGTGCGACAGCATCATCATGGGCAGCGCCCGCATCGAGTCCGTCCCCGCCATCACCGCCAACTCCACCGAGGCGCAGCTCATCCACGAGGCCGCCATCGGCAAGATCGCCGGCGACCAGCTGCTGAAGCTGGAGACCTTGGGCCTCACCTCCGAGGAGGCCGAGGACACCATCCTCAAGGGCTTCCTGGCCTAAACCGGAAAAGCGAATCAAGCAAAAAAACAGCACCACCGCCCGGTGGTGCTGTCAGTTTTTCCGACAGCCTGAAAGGGAGGAGCGCGGAGCGCTCCTCCCTTTGCCGCGCCCAGGGCCAAAGCCCCCGCGCCTATCTCTCGAATATCGTCTCCCCGTTGTATGTCAGCCTGCAGATGCTCTCCGGCTCCATGGGCTCGTCGAACCGTGTCCATATCATGCAGCTGTCGTCGGTCTGATCCGCGATAAAGCTCCAATCGCAGGGGATAGGCTTGCCGTCCTCGTCAAACGCTTTGAACGCGCCGAGGATGCCGGTGGTGGAATCCACATAGTCGGCAAAATACACCGCCATGGACAGCTTGGAGCACTCGATCCGCTCCGCCGTGAGCGCCTTGCCGCCGAAGGAGAGGGAAATGTTCTCCGCCAGCACTTCACTTTCAATGGTGACGGGTGTGCCCTCCAGCGTGACCTCCCATTTCCCCGGCAGCACGGTGGTGGTGATCTCCTTTCCGCCCCAGTGCAGCTCCAAATAGGGGAGCGCTTCCTTGTCAACGGCCACATCCCGCCAAAAGTACCGCCACTCGGTATCCGTGGCCTCCGGGTCAAAGTCGCTGGGCTGTCCGAAATGACCGTGGGTCTTCGGGTAGATGACTGTGCCCGTCCGCGTGTCCAGGAAATACCAGTTCGCCTCCCAGGACGCGGACCATTCGTCCGAGCCCAGCGGCTCTTTCATCACCAACTGGAGAGTGCCGTCCTCCCACCCGGCGTTGCAGATGGACGCGCCGCAGGGCAGCTGCACGTCCGCGTCCCCCGGCTGCCAGTAATACCGCACCGTTCCGTTGCGGAAACGCTGCTGGCACTGGGGCAGCTTGGCGTTCTCCCCGGCATTTTCCACCATTTCCGCCACGTTGAAGTCGATCTTCTCGTGATCGAACCACCGTTTCTCCTGCCAGTTGGCGAAGGTCATCACCAGGCTGTTGGCGCTGTCGCCGGGCTGCCAGTCGGCGTATACGACGCCCTCCAGCTCGTTCTCCGCCACGCCGGCCTTCCGCTCCAAAAAGTATGACACGTAAGCGCCCGACATCATCTGACCTGGGAAGTACAGCTCAAAGTCGGCGAATTGCCCCTTCTGATCCAGCACAGCCTCCTCGTTGGCCTTCACAGAATAGAGAAGATATAGGGTGCGCTCGTCCGAGATCACCTTCTCCACGCTGATCTGCAATTCCTCTGTGGCCGCCGCAGGCTGCCGGGAGATTACCGGCGTTTCGTCCGCATCGCCGATAATGGTCTGTTCGGGGGAGAAGATGTCGCGCCACGACAGCGGAAGCCGGCTGACGGCAAAGGCCGTCACGGCCAGGCCGAACACCGCCAGCAGCGCCGCGCACGCGGCGGATAGCTTGGGAAGGCGCACGGCCCTCCTCCGCCGCGTCCTCACGTTCTTGAACTCCAGCGCCTCCTCCAAATACACCGCGTCCACGTTTCCGATAGCCGCGGCCAGCGCTTCCAGCTTTCGATCCATCATATGTATACCTCCTTACTCTTCAGGTACTTACGCAGTCTCCCACGTATTCTGCTCAGGCGGACGGATGCGTTGCTCTCGCTGATGCCAAAGCCGTCCGCGATCTCGGTTATCGTTTCCGGGAACCAGTAGCGCTTGACGAACATGACCCGATTATCCCGGCTCAACTCAGCGAGGAATGCATTGATCTGCGCGGACAGCTCGCCCGCGGAAAGCTGTTCGTCCAGGGGACTGCCGGGGATGCAGTCCTCCAGCTCGGACAGCGAGACCACAAACCGGCTGCCTCGCTTCAGTGCGGAATTGGCGCGAAGCCGTTTCAGCGCACAGTTGCGGGCGATGCGGCAGATATAGGCTCGCAGCGGATCGGGGGTCTGCGGCGGAATGCTGTTCCACGCGCCGAGCCATGCGTCATTCACGCATTCCTCCGCGTCCTGCCGGTCGTTCAGAATGCCGTCGGCAATTTGGAAGCACAGCGCCCCGTACTTCTGCGACAGTGCGCTGATGGCCTCCTCCGAGCGCTCAAAAAGCAGGCGTATGATCTCCCTGTCCTCCATGCGGCGTTGCCCCTCCTTTCTCTCTATACCCATTATCTACCCTTTTAGCCGCGAACACTACACATTTCCCTGAAATTTTTACAGCATTTTTGGGCAAAAAAGGAAAACCCTTGAAACCAAGTGGTTTCAAGGGTTCCCGATGGTGCGCGGTACAGGACTCGAACCTGTGACCCCATGCACGTCAAGCATGTGCTCTACCAGCTGAGCTAACCGCGCAGACAACGATAGTATATTACCGCATCCGCACCCCATTGTCAACACTTTTCTTGCCAACCCGGCAGAAATTTGCTATACTGGCGTCAAATGCTTGGCAAGGAGATGTTTTTATGGAAAAGATCGCGCTGGTCACCGGCGCTTCCCGCGGCATCGGCCGCGCCGTGGCCCGTCAGCTGGCCGCCGACGGCTACGCCGTGGGCGTGAATTACCGCGTCCGGCAGGACTGCGCCGACAGTCTGGTGTCCGAGCTCACCGCCTCCGGCTGCCGCGCCGTGGCCCTGCGGGCCGACGTGTCCGACCGCGCCCAGATCAACGATATGGTCCGCCGCCTGGAGGACGCCTTCGGCCCGGTGTCCCTGCTGGTGAACAACGCCGGCGTGGCCGGCCAGGCCCTGTTCCAGGACATCACCGACGACCTGTGGCATCGCTACTTCGGCGTCAACGTGGACGGTGCGTTCCACACCATCCAGGCCGTGCTGCCCGCCATGCTCCACGCCCACGATGGCTGCATCGTCAACGTCTCCTCCATCTGGGGGCTGCGGGGCGCCAGCTGCGAGGTCACCTACTCCGCCACCAAGGGCGCGCTCATCGCCCTCACCCGTTCCCTGGCCTCCGAGCTGGCCCCCACCGGCATCCGGGTCAACTGCGTCGCCCCCGGCGTCATCCAGACGGATATGCTCTCCGCCCTGCCGCCGGAGGTGCTGCCCCAGCTGGCCCGGGAGACCCCCCTTGGCCGCCTCGGCACGCCGGAGGACATCGCCGCCGCCGTCAGTTTCCTGGCAAGCGGGAAGGCGTCCTTCATCACCGGCCAGGTCCTCACCGCCGACGGCGGCTTCATCCTCTGACCGCCACTTGACAAACTGCCAAAAGCCGCTATAATAATAGACAAGGGGACGCTGCGACAAGCGGTCAGCCCTGATCAGTGAATAGCTTCAAATAGAAACCGTCACTTGGCAGAGTGGCGGTTTCTGCGTTTTACGATGATCGTGACCGTGAAAGGCCCGATATGTAACGTAATTCGCATGGCCTCACCCCCTTTCGGGCGGTGTGGCTGACCGCCTGCCGTTTTACGCAGCGTCCTTGCGGCCAGTATAGCAGCGCGGGTGTAATTTGTCAAATATCGCAAAAAAAGAGAACCGCCTCCCGGCGGTTCTCTTTCGCTATATGCACGCTTTACAGCTTCGTCACCATGGGGATGATCATGGGGCTGCGCTTCGTGGTCTTGTAGAGATACCCGGACACGGCGGACTTTACGGCGCGGCACACGTCGCCCTCGTCCCGGCGCTTCTTGGCGGACAGGCTGTCCACCGTCTCCGTGGCCACCCGCCGCAGGTTGCCCAGCAGCTCCTCGGACTCCTTTACATACACGAAGCCCCTTGTCACGATCTCCGGCGGGCACAGCAGCTGGTGGTCGTGGCTGGACATGGGCAGCACGATGACCACCATACCATCCTCCGCCAGCAGCTTCCGGTCGTTCAGCACCACCGCGCCCACTTCGCCCACGCCGCCGCCGTCCACGAACACCTCACCGGTGGGCACGGTGGTCTCGCACTTGATGTGCTTCGTGGTCAGCTCGATCACGCTGCCGTTGTCGGCCACAATGATGTTACCCGGCTGCATTCCCATGCTCTCCGCCACCCGCTTGTGGATCTGCAGCATCCGCTGCTCGCCGTGGAGCGGGATAAAGAACTTGGGCTTTGTCAGCGCGTGGATGATCTTCAGCTCCTCCTGGCAGGCGTGGCCCGACACGTGCAGCATATCCGCCTTGTCGTACACCACGTCCGCGCCCTTGCGGAACAGCTCGTTGATGACCCGCCCCACCGTCACCTCGTTGCCGGGGATGGCGCTGGCGGAGATGATGACCTTGTCCCCCGGGCCGATGTCCACCTGCTTGTGGGTGGAAAACGCCATGCGGTACAGGGCGCTCATCTCCTCGCCCTGCGAGCCGGTGGTCACGATGACCTGCTGGCTCAGGGGCAGCCCCTTGATGCGGTTGATGTCCATCAGCGTGTTCTTCGGCACCTTCATGTACCCCAGCTCCGTGGATACCTTCATGATGTTCTCCATGCTCCGCCCGGTGACGGCCACCTTCCGCCCGCAGGCTGCCGCCGCGTCCAGCACCTGCTGGATGCGGTGCACGTTGCTGGCGAAGGTGGTGACGATGATGCGCTTGTCGCAGCCGGTGAACTGCCGCTTGAACGTAGCGCCCACCGCCTTTTCGCTCATGGTATAGCCGGGCCGCTCCACGTTGGTGGAGTCCGCCAGCAGCGCCAGCACGCCCTCACGGCCCAGCTGGCCGAACCGTGCCAGGTCGATGACCTCGCCGTCGATGGGCGTGGAGTCGATCTTGAAGTCGCCGGTGTGGACCACCGTCCCCATCCGCGTGTGGATGGCAAAGGCCACCGAGTCGGCGATGGAGTGGTTCACGTGGATGAACTCCACCTGGAATTTCCCGGCCCGCACGGTCTGCCCCGGCTCAACGGTGATGAGCCTTGTGGAGCTGACCAGCCCATGCTCCTGCAGCTTCAGCTTGATGAGCCCTGCCGTGAACCTTGTGCAGTAGATGGGCAGGTTGATCTGCTTGAGTACATAGGGGATCGCACCGATGTGGTCCTCGTGTCCGTGGGTGATGAACAGCCCCCGCAGCCGGGTGCGGTTCTTCACTAAATACGTTACGTCGGGGATGACGCAGTCGATGCCGTACATATCATCGCCGGGGAAGGCCATACCGCAGTCCACCACGATGATCTCACCGCCGTATTCATAGGCGGTCATGTTCTTGCCGATCTCGTTCAGACCGCCAAGGGGGATGATTTTCAGTTTTTCTGCCATAGGGATATAGATGCTCCTTTTCAAATTCGAGATGCGGCCCGGCCCGTCGGGTGAAAAAGACAGCAGCAAAACAGAGGCGCTCTGCCTCACCCGTCTGCCCTGCATCGCATGGGGTGAGCGCAGCATATCGCCCGCCGTCCGTAACCGTTGTGCGGGGAGTTGCCTCCCGTTGTGTGTATGTGATCGCCGGGCGCACGCCCCGCGAAACAACCAGAAACCACGCGCCGTATCCGGCGGTTTTCAAAGAGTATACCACAGAAAGTTTCATTTGTATACCCCCAACTTCGCGTCCTTTTTCGACACGGGAAAATTCCCCGTCCTTTTGTGGAAAACCGTATTGTCCCTGGCCCGGTTTTATGCTATAATCAGTTGATTAAATTGGAGACGTATTCCTATCTGTATCCTGTCATCGAGAGGAGGAATGCCTTTTGAGCAAAAAGATCATCCGCGGCTTCCGCACCAATATGGCCCTTTACAGCCTGTGCCTGGTGGCCTTCGTGGCTGTCACCATCCCCTTCGAGCCGCTGCTGGCGGCGGCGGAGGGCATCGTAGCCATCCTGGTGATCATGGTGGGCCGCAGCCGCACGAAGATGGCCCAGGCCTCCGTGCGCCAGTACATGGACCGGGTCTCCGGCGGCATGGACACCGCCCGCTCCAGCAATATGCTCTACGCACCCCTGCCCATGCTGGTCTTTGACGTGAACACCAGCGAGATCCTGTGGTGCAACGATATGTTCCTGTCCCTGACCGCCCAGAAGGACAGGATCTTCGAGACGGCGGTGGACACCGTCATCCCTGATTTCAGCTACCGCTGGCTGCTGGAGGGCAAGCAGGAGTATCCCAGCCTGCTCCGCTGGAACGACCGCATCTACCGTGTGTTCGGCGCGCTGGGCCGCCCGGAGGACGACACCGTGGAACAGCCCACCCTGGCCACCACCTACTGGATGGACGTCACGGAGAAGGAGGAGATGCGCCAGACCCTGGAGCTGACAAAGCCCCTGGTGGCCATCCTCATGATCGACAATTACGACGAGCTGACCAAGGCCTGCCCGGAGAACAAGCGCTCCGCCCTGCAGGCCGCCCTGGAGGAGCAGCTCAACGGCTGGGCGGCGGACTCCGGCGGACTGCTGCTGGGCTACGACCGCGACCGCTACCTCTTCCTCTTCGAGGAGAAGGACTACACCGGCTTCGTGGAGAGCAAGTTCGCCGTGCTGGAAAAGGTGCGTCAGGTCCAGGCCGGCGAGGGTGTGTCCGCCACGCTGTCCATCGGCGTGGGCCGCGACGAGGACAGCTTTGAGCAGCTGTTCAAAAACGCCTCCCTGGCTTTGGAGATGGCCCTCAGCCGCGGCGGCGACCAGGCCGTGGTAAAGGACAGAACGAATTTCGAGTTCTACGGCGGCCGCAGCAAGAGCACCGAAAAGCGCACCAAGGTCAAGTCCCGGGTCATGGCCAACGCCCTGGGCGAGCTGATGGACGAGGCCAGGCAGATCTACGTCATGGGCCACAAGTACGCCGACATGGACTGCCTGGGCGCGGCGGCGGGCATCTGCGCCATCGCCCGCAAGCGGGGCAAGCCCTGCCAGATCGTCATCGACACGGAGAACAACGCCGCCCACCCCGTCCTGCGCCGTTTGGCCCAGCAGCCGGAGTACAACGGCGTCACCATCTCCGGCCCGGACGCCTTTTTGAAGTGCCAGCCCGGCGCACTGCTGGTGGTGGTGGATACCAACCGCCCCGAGAGCGTGGAGTCCGAGCAGATGCTGGAGACCTGCAACCGCGTGGCCGTCATCGACCACCACCGCCGGGGCAGCAGCTACATCGAGAAGATGGCTCTGAACTACCACGAGCCCTACGCCTCCTCCGCCAGCGAGCTGGTGACGGAGCTGATGCAGTACCTGGTCGAGCCCGGCGACGTGCTGAAATGCGAGGCCGAGGCGCTGCTGGCCGGTATCGTGCTGGACACCAAGAATTTCACCAACCGCACCGGCGGCCGTACCTTCGAGGCCGCCGCCTACCTCCGCCGCCTGGGTGCGGACACCCAGGACGTGCAGCGTATGTTCCAGGGTGACCTGAACTCCATGATCGCCCGCTACGCCATCATCCGCCAGGCGGAGCTGTACCACGACGACATCGCCGTGGTGGCGCTGGACGAGGAATGTGACCGCGTCACCGCCGCCAAGGCCGCCGACGAGCTGCTGACCCTCAAGGGCATCCGCGCCAGCTTCGTCCTCTACCGGAAGGGCGACGGCGTCTATATGTCCGCCCGCTCCCTGGGCGAGGTCAACGTCCAGGTCATTCTGGAGGCGCTGGGCGGCGGCGGCAACTCCACCACCGCCGGCGGCCAGGCCGACAACATCACCGTGGAGGAGGCCCGTGCCAAGCTGCTGGAGGCCATCGACCGGTATTTTGAAAACTGACAGAAAAGGAGATATATCACCATGAAAATCATTCTCAAGCAGGACGTAAAGGGCAAGGGCAAGAAGGGCCAGATGATCGAGGCCGCCGAGGGCTACGCCCGCAATTTCCTCATCCCCAAGGGCCTGGCCGTGGAGGCCACCGCCGACGCGGTGAACACCATGAAGCTCCAGGCCAAGGCTAAGGCCAGGGCCGATGCCGAGGCCAAGGCGGAGGCCCAGGCCATCGCCGAGAAGCTGAAGGCCTGCCAGGTGAAGATCGCCGCCAAGGGCGGCGAAGGCGGCAAGCTGTTCGGCGCCGTCACCGGCGCGGCCATCGCCGACGCCCTCCAGGCCCAGTACGGCCTGACGGTGGACGGCAAGAAGCTGGTGCTGGACCAGCCCATCAAGAGCTTCGGCAGCTACGAGGTCAAGGCCAAGCTGGGCTATGAGGTCAGCGGCACGGTCTACGTCCTGGTCATCGAGGAGAAGTAAGCGGGAAAATGCCGCATCCCCGCGCCCGCAGGCGCGGAACTCCAGTATTCACAAAAAAGGAGGCTTATATATGGCGGACGAACAACTGCTGACTATGCAGCTGCCCCACTCCACCCAGGCGGAGCAGGCGGTGCTGGGCTCTATGCTCATCGACGCGGACTGCATCAAGGACGTGATGGATAAGCTGCAGGCCTCTGATTTCTACCTCCGCACCAACCGCGAGATCTTCGAGACGATCTATCAGATGTTCGTCTACTCCAAGCCCATCGACGGCGTCACCGTGGCCGGCGAGCTGGAAAAGGCCGGCCTGTATACCGATGCCACCCGCAGCTACCTGGTGCAGCTCATGGAGGTCACCCCCACCAGCGCCAACGTCATGGAATACGTCCGCATCGTGCAGGACAAGGCCCTCATGCGTCAGGTGGCCTCCGCCGCCGCCGGCATCACCGCCATGGTGCAGGAGGGCACCGGCGCTGCCGGCGATATGCTGGAGGCCGCCGAGCAGCAGATCTACGCCATCCGCCGCGGCCGCAGCGGCCAGGGCATGGTCACCGTGGGTATGGTGCTGGGCGACGTGATGAGCCGCCTGGCGGAGCTCACCGCCTCCGGCGGCCAGACGCTGCCGGGCTTGTCCACCGGCCTTTCCGCCGTGGACAACAAGATCAACGGCCTGAACAAGTCCGACCTTTTACTGCTGGCCGCCCGTCCCGGCATGGGTAAGACCAGTATGGCCCTGAACGTGGCCCTCTCCGCTGCCCGTGAAAGCGGCAAGACCGTGGCCATCTTCTCTCTGGAAATGTCCAAGGAGCAGCTGGTCACCCGCCTTATCGCCAGCGAGGGGCTGGTGGAGAACACCCGCCTCATCACCGGCAACCTGCGGGAGAGCGACTGGCAGCGCATCGCCGAGGCCGCGTCCGCCCTCAGCCGCATGGACATCCGCATCGACGACAACCCGCTGCTCACCGTGGCGGATATGAACGCCAAATGTCGCCGTCTCGACAATCTGGGGCTGGTGGTCATCGACTATCTCCAGCTCATGACCTCCGCCGGCGGCAAGGGCTACTCCGGCGAGAACCGCCAGCAGGCCGTGTCCGACATCAGCCGTATGCTGAAGATCATGGCCAAGGAGCTGCAGGTCCCCGTCCTGTGTCTCAGCCAGCTGAGCCGTGCCAACGAAAAGCGCGAGGACAAGCGCCCTATGCTGTCCGACCTCCGCGAATCCGGCGCCATCGAGCAGGATGCCGACATCGTCATGTTCCTCTACCGCGACGACTACTACAACAGCGACACCGAAAAGCGCAACGTGGCGGAGTGCATCATCGCCAAGAACCGCCACGGCGAGACAGGCAAGGTGGAGCTCCGCTGGATGCCGGAGTACACCGCCTTCGGCACGCTGGAGACCCGGTACGATGAAGATGAGTGACCTGAATGCATTGCCCTGGATGGCGCGCTGGCAGATGCTCCCGCCTCCCGGCGGCACGATCCTCTGCGCCGTCTCCGGCGGCCGGGACTCCGTGTGCCTGCTGCACTATCTGCACCACCTGGGCCAGACCCACGGCTTCACCGTGGCCGCCGCCCACCTGAACCACCTGATGCGTCCCACCGCCCAGCGGGACGAGGACTTTGTCCGCGCCCTCTGCGCGTCGCTGGATGTGCCCTTCCACACGGAAAAGGCCGACGTGTACGCCCTGTGCGATACCTGGGGACTCACGGTGGAGGAGACGGGCCGCCGCGCCCGCTACGACTTCCTCCGCCGCACCGCATCGGCCATCCATGCCGACTTCATCGCCACCGCCCACCACCGGGAGGACCAGGCGGAGACGGTGCTGCTCCAGCTTCTGCGGGGCACCGGCCCTCAGGGCCTCTCCGGCATCCCCCCGGTCCGCGGCGGCATCATTCGCCCCCTGCTGGACACTCCCCGCGCCGCCATCGAGGGCTATATCCAGGCCCACGGCCTGACCTACGTCACCGACGAGACAAACCTGGACCTGTCCTACGCCCGCAACCGGCTGCGCCTTTCCCTCTGGCCGGAGCTGGCGGCCATCAACCCGGAGCTGACGGCCCACATCTGCCATACGGCGGACATCCTCCGCGCGGAGAACGACTATCTGGACGGTGAAACCGCCGCCCTGCTGCCGCCGGACGGCACGTCCGTCCCCTGCGAGGCGGTGCTGTCCGCGCCGCCGGTGCTGCGTCCCCGTATGCTGCGCTTGCTGGCCGCCCGTCTGCCCGTGGGAAAGAAGGACTTCACCGCCGCCCATTATCAGGCGCTGGAGCAGCTCTGCCATACCGGCGGCGCGCTGTCCCTCCCCGGCGGCACACAGGCCCTCTGCCGCGGCGGCACGCTGACCCTGTCCGTGTCCCCCGTGCCCCCCGAGCCCCAGCCCCTGCGGGAGGGCCGGAACACCTTCGGCCCGTGGCATATCACCGTCACCCGCACCCCCGCCCCCGGCGCGCTGGCCCTGCAGGACGGCCCGCTCACCGTCCGCCCCTGGCGTCGTGACGACCGCATGACCCTCCCCGGCAGCCGCGGCCCGCGCAGCCTGAAGCGCCTGCTGTCCGACCGGGGCATCGCCCCGCCCCAGCGCGACACCTGGCCCGTCCTGTGCCGGGATGACCGCCCCGCCGCCGTCTGGCAGGTGGGCACTGATACGAAAGCCCTGCCGGCGGATGCCGGCCACACCATATATGTCATCATCACACAAAACAACGGAGGATAACGGAAATGGCAAAGAGCAATATGGATCAGGACATCCTGAAGGTCCTGCTGTCCGAGGAAGAGATCAAGGCCCGCGTGCAGGAGATGGGCGACCAGCTGTACGAGGCATTCAAGGATAAGAACCCCATGTTTGTGGGCGTGCTGAACGGCTGCTTTATCTTTATGGCCGACCTGGTGCGCGCCGCCCAGCTCAAGAGCGAGCTGGAGTTCATCGGCGTCTCCTCCTATAAGAACGCCACCAAGTCCTCCGGTGTGGTCCAGATCACCCGCGACCTCCAGCGTGACATCAGCGGCCGTGACATCATCATCGTGGAGGACATCCTGGACTCCGGCAACACCCTGGCCTTCCTGAAGAACTACCTCATGACCAAGGGCGCTGCCTCCATCACCATCGCCACCCTGCTGGATAAGCCCGCCCGCCGCGAAAAGCCCATCACCGCCGACTACGCCGGCTTCGTCGTCCCCGACGAGTTTGTGGTGGGCTACGGCCTGGACTACTGCCAGCAGTACCGCAATATGCCCTATATCGGCGTCCTCAAGCCCGAGGTCTACAGCAAATAACGTCTCTTGCGCCGATACTTCGCTGCGCTGGCTTGACGTACACAAAGTACGCCTGCGCCGCCGCGCCTCTTGTGCATCTTCGTAGGGGCGGAGGACTCTGTCCACCCCAAACACCGCGCAGCGGTGTCATTCCGAGCCAGTGACCGATGTCACTGGCGTGGGAATCCGTTTCCCCACGCCGCAGGCGCGGCTGACTTTCCATACAGAACAGGAAGTGAACTATATGCAAAACAAAGGCGGCAAGCGCTTGGCCGGCGGCCCGGAGGGCGACCACCCCGCCAACCTGCCCCAGGATGCGCCCCAGCCTGATGCGCCGCAGAAGAGCAAGGCCCGCAAGCTGTGGGATGACTACGGCTACATGGTCATCACCCTGGCGGTGGTGTTCGTGGTGTTCCGCATCATCCTGCAATTAGCCTATGTCCCCAGCGGCTCGATGGAGACCACCCTGCCCACCAAGTCCCTGCTCATCGGCTGGCGGCTGCCCTACCTGGTGTCCGACCCCGTGCCGGACCGGGGCGACATCGTCACGTTCTACAGCGACGAGCTGGGCAAGCTGCTGGTGAAGCGCGTCATCGGTCTGCCCGGCGACCACATCACCTTCCAGGACGGTTATACCTATATCAACGGCGAGAAGCTGGCGGAGGACTACCTCCCCGAGCAGGGCGTCACCATCAGCGCCCGCACGGAGTTCGACGTGCCGGAGGACTGCCTGTTCCTCATGGGCGACAACCGCACCGGCTCTTTTGACTGCCGTGCCTTCAGCCAGCCGTATATCCCGCTGGAAAAGGTCCAGGGCGAGACGCTCCTGGCCATCTCCATCGGCTCTGCCCAGAGCTGGCAGGGTATCCGCTGGATCGCGTAAATCAAAGGGGGAGAAGAAAGAATGACCGAACGAAGAAGATCCCGCAGCCTGCTCCTGATCCTCATTTTGGTGGCGGCGGTGCTGATCAGCTATGCCATGAGCAATGCCCGCCGCGCCGGCGACGTGTCCTACAGCCAGCTGCGCCAGTACCTGACGGAGGAGCAGGTCACGACCCTGTCCATCCACGACACCCGCCTGACGGGCAAGCTCCGGGACGGCAGTATGTTCACCTGCCAGCTCTACAGCTTCGACACGTTCTACAGCGACTTCAACGACCTGGTGGTGGAGCAGGCGGATAAGGGCATCATCGAGAGCTACGACTACCAGCCCGGCAGCTCCACCAACTGGCTGCAGCTCCTGCTGCCCTATGTGCTGGCCTTTTTCGCCTTCATCCTGCTCATGAACATCATGACCCGCATGAACGGCGGCCCGGGCGGCGCTGTCAACGACAAGATGGCCCGCTTCGGCGAGGCCCGCATCCAGGACATCCCCTCTGACGGAAAAAAGGTCACCTTCAAGGACGTGGCCGGCGCGGACGAGGAGAAGGAGGAGCTGGAGGAGATCGTCCAGTTCCTCCGCGACCCGGACCGCTACACCCAGCTGGGTGCCCACATTCCCAAGGGCGTGCTGCTGGTGGGCCCTCCGGGCACAGGCAAGACCCTGCTGGCCAAGGCCGTGGCCGGCGAGGCGGACGTGGCCTTCCTGTCCATCTCCGGCTCTGACTTTGTGGAGATGTACGTGGGCGTGGGCGCCAGCCGCGTCCGTGACCTGTTCGAGCAGGCCAAGAAGCAGTCCCCCGCCATCGTCTTTATCGACGAGATCGACGCCGTGGGCCGCCAGCGCGGCAGCGGCTTGGGCGGCGGCCACGACGAGCGCGAGCAGACCCTCAACCAGCTCCTGGTGGAGATGGACGGCTTCGCCGCCAACGAGGGCGTGGTGGTGCTGGCCGCCACCAACCGCGTGGACATCCTCGACCCGGCCCTCCTGCGCCCCGGCCGCTTCGACCGCCAGGTGTTCGTGGGCCTGCCCGACATCAAGGGCCGCCAGGACATCCTCACCATCCACGCCAAGGGCAAGCCCCTGGCGGAGGACGTGGACCTGGCCAAGGTGGCCCGCGCCACCGCCGGCTTCACCGGCGCGGACCTGGAGAACCTGCTGAACGAGGCGGCGCTGCTCACCGGCCGCCGCGGCCAGAAATTCATCACCGAGGACGCCATCCAGCAATCCGTCATCAAGGTCATCGCCGGCCCGGAGAAGCACAGCCGCGTCATTCCCGAGCAGGAGCGCAGGCTCACCGCCTATCACGAGGCGGGCCACGCCGTGGTCATCCACGCCCTGCCCAACCACGACCCCGTCCATCAGATCACCATCGTCCCCCGCGGCCAGTCCGGCGGCATGACCATCTTCCTGCCGGAGGAGGACCGCTCCTACCGCTCCAGGTCGTTCATGACGGAGCAGATCGTCTCCCTGCTGGGCGGCCGCGCCGCCGAGGAGATGATGCTGGGCGACATCTCCACCGGCGCGTCCAGCGACATCCAGCGCGCCACCGCCATCGCCCGTAAGATGGTGGGCACATACGGTATGTCGGAAAAGCTGGGCAACGTGGCCTTCGACACCGGCTCTGACGAGGTGTTCATCGGCAAGTCCATGGGCCACGCCCGTCCCTACTCCGAGCGTACCGCCGCCGAGATGGACACGGAGATCCGCGCCATCATCGACAGCGCCTACGACCGCTGCCGCGCCATTCTGGCCGAGAGCAAGCCCCAGCTGGAGGCGGTGGCCGCCTACCTGCTGGAGCACGAAACTATGGACGCGGAGACCTTCGAGCATTGCTTTGATCAAATTTGATGATGGCCCACCACCGGGTGGGGTTTTCCCATGGGGAGGGGCAGCAGCCCCTCCCCATTTGGTCGTTCAAGGAGGGGGAATCATTAAGGGGGAGGGAAGCTCGAAACTTCCCTCCCCCTTTTCAAATTTCTTCACGAAAATTCCGAATGATTTCAAATATCTATTAAAGTTCTTCCATTGTTTTTCAAAGTGTTTTCAAAGAATTTCCACCTGAAATTTCCAATTATCAGCTCATTTCTGCCAGCGGCCACTCCGCCGGATCACAGGCTGTTTCACGGCCGTCTGATGCCGATATACGATATATCGTTTGCAAGTGCCCGTCCGGGCCGTACTCAGCCCGGATGCTCGGCTCGGATGCCAGCAGCACTGCGTCCATGCCGCCCGCGTCGGCGATGTCCTGCCGTCCCGCCACCTCCTGGGGCGTCAGGAAGCCGCCCGCCGTGATGGTGATCCGCTGCATCTCGTCATACGTCACCGCCGAGTTGTCCTTCATCCACAGGGGGATGAGGAGATATGAACCTTTTGTCGGATCAGAAAGCTGATATTCCCCAAAACCGCCCAAATAATATACATTTTGGATATAACCGTGCAGGTCGTATTCCACCTTTGTGTTGGGCTCTGCCGTCATGCTTCCGTACATCTGCGCCGGGTCTATGTCCTCCCGCCCGGCGATCTCCTTCTCTGTCAGCTCTCCGCCCTGGGCGATGGTGCGGTTCAGCTCCCCGTCGTAGTACACCACGGAATAGTCCTGCATCCAAAGGGGAATATACACGATTTTCCTGTCATCCGTCATATTTCCCGTCTGGGAAATACCCTCGATGGGCGGCGTACCGTCAGTATCAGTGTCCTTTTCGCCGCAGCCCGCCGCCAGCGTCAGCAGCGCCGCCAATCCTAAAATGAATAACTTTTTCACGTTGTTTCTCCTCCGTTTTCGTAAATGCTGTCCGCGATTTGTACCAAAATGTCCTTGTTCAGGCCGCCGGTGAGCAGGAACACAGACCCGGTGTCCTCGTCGATCCACACCAGCGCCGTGGAAAGCTCCGGCAGCGTCATGCTGTACCGCGGTGTTCCATCCTCGTAAAACGCCAGCAGATACTCTGCTTGCCCGTACCGCGCCGTGTTCTCCGGAAAGCGGTAAAAGTGAGCTGTCAAGCCGCGTACAGCGGTTTTTTCCGGTGTCAGCTCCTCCGGCAGTGCGTCCGTCGGCTGCCCTGTCAGATCCGTCACGCCGCTGGCCCGTATCTCCAGCGTGCGGCCCTCTCCCGGCAGCGGGAAGCACTTGAGCAGCAGGTCGCCCCGCCGTGACGTATACAGCACCGACCGCACGCCCTCCTCGTTTGCCAGGTCGCTGGCCTTTGTATACCCCTCCGGCAGCCACTGAGGTGTGCAGTCCCGCGGTCTTAGCGAAGTTTCGACTTTTACAAGAAATTCGTAAAGCGCACGATTTTCCGCTAACAGGAACAGCCAGTTTTTTACAGCGGCCCGCGCCTGCGGACTGACCGTCAGCACCGCGCCGAACGTCAGCACCGCCGTCAGCGCGATCATAGCCGCCCGCTGTCCCAGCCGCCGCCACACCTGCCCTCGGGCGGCGCGGCGGCCCAGCAATATCAGCTCCTCCGTCAGGGCAGGGGAGGGGGCTTCCTCCTCTGCGGGAAGGGCCGATGCAAGGCCCTGCATCATCTGCCGCGCCGCCTGACGCAGCGCTGTTTCCCTTCGTTCCATAGTCATACTGTCGCCTCCTCCTGTTCCAGTTCTGCCTGCAGCGCCCGCTTGGCCCGCTGCAATGCTTTTTGCGCTGCCGCCACCGACAAACCCAGCAATGAAGCCGTTTCCCGGGTGCTGTACCCATAGCCGTACCGCAGCAGCAGCGCCTCCCGGCAGCGGGGCGGCAGGCGGCTCATGGCGTCCGCCAGCGGGCTGCCACAGGGGGCGGGTGTCACCAGCGGTATATTCTCATCAAAGGGAATGCCGCTTTGCCTGGCCTGACGCCGCAGGATGTCGATGGCCTTCCGTTCCACGACCACCACCAGATACGCCTCCAGCTCCGTGGCGGACAGCCGTTCCAGCCGGTCGAACCGTTCTGCCAGTGCTACGAATGCCTGATGCACCGCGTCCTCTGCGTCCTCCCGAGTGGGCAGATAGCGCCTGGCCAGCGTCAGCATCCGCCCCTGGCAGGCGGTATAGATGGACTCAAATCGCTGCCGCCGCTCCGGACCGTCCAGCGTCTGCACATATACCAGCACTGCGTTCACCTCGTTTCGTGGTTCTGTGGCTCTATTATATAAACGGCGGACATCCCTGTCTATGGACATGGAAAGAATAAAAATTTTCATTGAGAAAACAGCCGCCCTGTGCTACAATGTCAGCAGCTGACGAATGCTGATACAGCAAAGGAGATAGAGGAAGCTATGAAATTAGGTATCGTGGGGCTGCCCAATGTGGGCAAGAGCACCCTGTTCAACGCCATTACCAACGCCGGGGCGGAGAGCGCCAACTATCCGTTCTGCACCATCGAGCCCAACGTGGGCGTGGTGGCCGTGCCGGACGCCCGGTTGGACAAGCTGGCGGAGATGTACGAGCCGGACAAGAAGACGCCCGCCGTCATCGAATTTGTGGACATCGCGGGCCTGGTGAAGGGTGCGTCCCAGGGCGCGGGACTGGGCAACAAGTTTTTGGAGAACATCCGGCGCACCGACGCCATCGTACACGTGGTGCGCTGCTTCGACGACGAGAACATCATGCACGTGGTGGCTGATGCCAGCCAGAACGTGCCGGTAGACCCCCTGGGCGACATCGAGACCATCGACCTGGAGCTGATCATGGCCGACCTGGAGATGGTGAACCGCCGGGTGGAAAAGGCGGCGAAGGCCGCCAAGGGCGACAAGAAGTTCCTGCATGAGGCGGAGGTATTCAAGGCGTTGGCCGCCCATCTGGACGGCGGCAAGTCTGCCCGCACCTTCGAGTGCGACAAGGACGACCGGGCCATCATCGAGACGGCGGACCTGCTGAGCCTGAAGCCCATCATCTATGCCGCCAACATGGACGAGGACGGCTTCGCCCACTATGAGGACAACCGATATTTCGCGCTGGTCCGTGACCTGGCGGCCAAGGAGGGGGCGCAGGTGCTGCCCATCTGCGCCAAGCTGGAGCAGGACATCGCGGAGCTGGACGACCCGGAGGAACGGGCCATGTTCCTGGAGGATCTGGGCATCGAGAAGTCAGGTCTGGACCGGCTGATCCAGTGCAGCTACGACCTGCTGGGCCTGATCTCCTTCCTGACCTACGGCAAGGACGAATGCCGCGCATGGACCATCAAAAAGGGGACGAAGGCGCCACAGGCCGCAGGTAAGATCCACAGCGACATCGAGCGGGGCTTTATCCGGGCGGAGACCATCAACTTCGACGAGATGATGGCCTGCGGCGGCAGTGTGGCCGCCGCCAAGGAGAAGGGACTGCTGCGGTCCGAGGGCAAGGAGTACGTGGTCAAGGACGGCGACATGATCTACTTCCGCTTCAACGTGTGAGCAAAATATAGTAGCGAGACGAAACGGCGCGGGCAGACTGCTCGCGCCGTTCTGCGTGGGCGGAGACTGCGAAAATGTAACGGTGTAAAGCGCGACTTAGTAAAAATACATAAAAAACGGCGGTATTTTTCTACCGTCCCAACGCAAAAACTGCTTGTGAAATTTTTGTCAGCACGATATAATAATAACAGCGATCGTGAAATTCGTAACGATCGACCATCGAGGAGAGAAATCAGAAAGGAATTCAACTATGGAAAAACGGTATACCCTGCCCGTAGCCATCGCTCTGGTGGTGGGCACTGTCATCGGCTCCGGCGTCTTCTTCAAGGCTGAGGCCGTTCTGACCAAGACCGGCGGTAACCTGTCTGTCGGCATCCTGGCGTTCATCATCATGGGCGTTGTGATGATCATCAGCGCCTGCACCTTCGGCGTGGTGGCCCAGAGCCACGAGGGCGTGGAGGGCCTGGTGGGCTACGCTGC
>UMGV01004048.1_pt1 | contig 19836 bp, 20 predicted proteins | sample 1965361 | NCBI WGS metagenome assembly UMGV01 (sample SAMEA4836081, study PRJEB28245) | human gut metagenome | biome: gut microbiome; material: fecal sample | place: Denmark | collected 2008
CCGCCGCTTGGCCCCCCGCATCTACATACAGAAGGACGAGCACTTCTACTGGCCCGGCGACGAGAACAACGACTGCCCCGACGACACCCAGTACTGCTACGGCCTGCGCCGCCAGCTGGGCGTGCTGTGTGACGGCACCGTGATCCCCTGCTGTCTGGACAGCGAGGGCCGGCTGGCCCTGGGCAACATTTTCCACCAGAGCCTGGACTACATTCTCAACACGCCCCGGGCCCAGCGCATCCGCCGCGGCTTTGACTGCCGTGAGCCCGCCGAGGCCCTCTGCCGCCGCTGCCACTACGCCTCCCGCTTTAATATACCTTTACCACAGAGCAACAAAAAGTAACGATCAGACAACAGCATTTGAAAATAAATGGCAAACAAGAGTAACAAAAACAGCAACCAAAGCTCCCAAAAAATACCGGTCCCGCTGGCCTCTCTGCCGGCAGTCCTGCTGCCCTGGTACGACCGGGAAAAGCGTTCTCTCCCTTGGCGAGATATCGTCACGCCTTACCGCACCTGGGTGTCGGAGATCATGCTCCAGCAGACGCGGGTACAGGCGGTACTGCCCTATTTTGAGCGGTTTATGGCCGCCGCGCCGGACGTGCCCGCCCTGGCGGAATTAGCGGAAGACCGCTTGCTCTCCCTGTGGCAGGGCTTGGGCTATTACAGCCGCGCCCGCAGCCTGCAGCGCTCCGCCCATGTCATGGTGGACCAATACGGCGGCTGTCTCCCTGACACGTACAGCGACCTGATACAGCTTCCCGGAATCGGCGACTATACGGCAGGCGCGATACTCTCCATCGCCTTTAATAAAGCCGTTCCTGCCGTTGACGGCAACGTACTGCGTATCGCGGCGCGGCTGACCGCCTGCGGCGATAACGTCCTTGACCTGCGGACACGCCAGCACGTCCGCGATGCGCTGGCGGCCGTCATGCCCACCGACCGCCCCGGCGATTTTAACCAGGCCATGATGGACCTGGGTGCCGCAGTCTGCTTGCCAAAAAATCCCAACTGCGAAAGCTGTCCCGCCGCAAGCCTTTGTGCCGCAAAGGCTGCGGGGCTTCAGTCCCGGCTGCCGGTGCGGGAAAAAAATACCGCCAAGCCGGAAAAGGACCTGACGGTCTTTCTGCTGACCACCCCCGATGGCCGCACAGCCCTGCGCCGCCGCCCGGAAACGGGCCTGCTCTCCGGCCTGTGGGAGTTTCCCAACACCGCGGGGATGCTGACGGAAGCCCTTGCGGCACAACAGCTTCGGGACTGGAGGCTCACGCCGCTTTCCTGGGAAAAGCGTTTTTCGGACAGGCATATCTTTACCCATCTCCGCTGGAATATGACGGTATTTCGCTTAACCGTCGCTGGCGACGGCCCTCCGGACTGGGTCTGGGCATCTGATGACCGGGATCTCTACCCCATGCCCACCGCCTTCAAAAAGTTGGAAAATAAATAAAATCGTATGCAAATAAAGGAGAAACAGGGATGGCACAGTTGTATTTTAAGTTTGGCGCCATGGGCTCCAGCAAGACGGCCAACGCGCTGATGGCACGGTTCAACTACGAGGAGCGCGGCCAGGAGACGCTGCTGGTAAAACCCCGTCTGGACACCCGCGACGGCGACCATATGGTCTATTCCCGCATCGGCCTGAAACACCCCTGCATCTACTTCGATGAGATGCGCGAAATGTCGGAAACCGAACTGCAGACCTATGCCTGCATTATCATCGACGAAGCCCAGTTTCTGACAAAAGATGAGGTCTATTATCTCGTCCACCTCGTCGATGACTGCAGCATCCCCGTCATCTGCTACGGTCTCCGCGCCGACTTCAAGGGCGACTTGTTCCCGGGCAGCTACCATCTGCTGGTGCTGGCGGACAAGCTGGAGGAGGTCAAAACTATCTGCTGGTGCGGCAAAAAAGCGGCCTTTAACGCCCGTTTCGACGAAAATGGCCATGTGGTAAAGGAGGGCGCACAGGTGGTGCTGGGCGCCAACGACAAGTATATCGGTCTGTGTCGCCGCCACTGGATGGCCGGCGACCTGGGTCCGGATTTTGACATCCACAAGATATGATCTGCACCTTATGTCCCCGTAACTGCGGGGCAGAGCGCACTGCGGAGCACGGCAGCGGATTCTGCGGTATGCCCGCCGGACTGCGGGTGGCACGGGCCATGCTGCACCGGTGGGAGGAGCCGCCCATCTCCGGCACAAATGGCGCAGGAACGGTGTTTTTCTCCGGCTGTACCCTGCGGTGCTGCTTCTGCCAGAATGGCAGTATTTCCGCCGGTGGTCAGGGAAAGGATATCTCCACGGCGCGGCTGCGGGAGATTTTCGACGAGCTGATCGCCCGGGGCGCACACAACATCGAGCTGGTGACGCCCACACACTTTCTGCCGTGGATACTGCCGGCCCTGGAGCCAAAGCTTCCGGTACCGGTGGTGTACAACTGCGGTGGGTATGAAAAGGTCGATACGCTGCGGCAGCTGGAAGGAAAGGTAGACATATATCTACCGGACCTGAAATATGCCGACGGTGCGCTGGCTAAGGCACTCTCCGGGGCGGAGGACTACTTTCCCACGGCCTGCGAAGCCATACGGGAGATGTTCCGTCAGGTGGGACGGCCGGTGTACGACGAGAACGGACTGATGAAACAGGGTGTGATCCTGCGGCACCTGGTACTGCCGGGGTATCTGAACAACACCCGGCAAGTGCTGGACTGGATCGCAGAGACCTTCGCACCCGGTGACGTGGTGGTGTCGCTGATGAGCCAGTATACGCCGCCGGCCGGCATGACAGGCCGGCTGGCGCGGCGGGTGATGGCGGCGGAGTACCGGGCGGCAGTGACCTATATGCGGAACTGCGGCATTGAGGACGGCTTCGTGCAGGAACGGACCTCCGCCGAGGAGGCCTACACGCCGGCCTTTGACGGAACAGGCGTATAACAGCAAAAAAAGAAAGCCCCTTCGGGCTTTCTTTTTTTGCTGTTATCGGGTCTGGGCGCGGTCATAGGAGACCACCACGCGGCGGTTTGGCTCAGTGCCCACGGAGTAAGTGGTGACACCGGGGACATCCTGCAGGGCGGCGTGGATCACATGGCGCTCGTAGGCATTCATGGGCTCCAGGGTCACACTGCGGCGGTACTTCTGTACCTTGGTCGCCACCTTGCGGGCCAGGCTCTCCAGACTCTGCTCACGGCGGGCACGGTAGTTCTCGGCATCCATCTGGACGCGAACACGCTTGCTGTCGCTGCCGGTGTTGATGGCATAGTTGGTCAGCTGCTGGATGGCATCCAGCGTCTCGCCGCGATGGCCGATCAGCTGACCCAGACGCTCGCCCACCAGAATGACCTTGTAGCGGCCCTTCTCCACCTCGTAGACCTTGACCTCGGCGGCGCTGTCCATGTGCTGGAGCAGGCCGGAGACGAAGGCGATGATACGCTTGGCATTATCGTCATCACACTCGGGCAGATCGATGGCCGGGGCCACAGGGGCGGGACGCTCCTTCTTTTCGGGGCGGGGACGGTCGCTGCGGTCGGGACGGCTCTGACGGTCCTGACGGGGCTTGTCAGCCTTTGGCGCCGCCGGTTTAGCGGGGACGGCGGTCTTGGGCTCCGCTTTGGGGGCGGCAGGGGTCTCGGGGATGATCTTCACCTCGGCGGGGGCGGCAACGTCTGCCTCCTCGGGACCATAGGTGATACGGATACGGGCGGGGGTGGCGCCGATGCCCAGGAAGCCGGTCTTGGCACGCTCCAGAATGGAGACAGACACGTCATCGCGGTCCATGCCCAGCTGCTCAAGGCCTTTACGCAGCGCCTCGTCCTCAGTCTTGCCCGTTACGTCGATATAACTCATAGACAAAACTCCTTATTCGTCGTAGTGTTCCTCGCGGTAGGCGCGGCCCCGTGCATAGGGACGGTTGCCCACCTTGCCGGCTTCCGTGGTGCTCTCGCCGGTCTTTTTCTTTTTTGGTTGGGGCTGGGGCTTCTTGCCTCCCTTGGACTGGGCCTGCTGCTCCAGCTGACGGTTGTAATTCTCGCGGGCAGCCTGCATTTTAGCGTAGCGGGCCTCGCGCTTCTGGCGCTCCTTGTCGGTCTCCTCGCGGTCCAGCACCTTAGAGAAGTGCTTGTTCAGCACCTGCTCCTGAATGCAGGAGAAGGCGGCGTTGGCGATCCAGTAGACGCACAGGGCGGCGGGGAGGATGTAGCCCATCCACACCGTCATCAGGGGCATCATGTAGAGCATCGCCTTGGAGGAGCCGTTCATGTTGCTGTTGCCGTTGGTCTTCATGGAGATGCGGGTCATCAGGAACTGCAGCGCGGCGGAGATCAGCGGCATGAGCATGATACCGATGACGGGCCAGCCGCCGGAGGGGAACTGGCTGAACAGATCCTTGGGCACGGCGGACAGATCCATGCTGAGGAAATTGTAGTTCAGGTCGATGAGGCCGTCGAATTTACCCTCGAAGCTGGACCAGTTATCGTGGATGAACTTGGCCAGATAGATCTGGTCATAAGCAGAGGCCTGACCACTGGCGCCGGACACATATCCCAGGGACACCGCCAGCTCGGTGATCTTGGCGATGACCTCATTAGACAGGGACATGAAGTAGCGCAGAGGTGTGCGGATGATGTAGTACAGGGCGATCAGGATGGGGAAGGGCAGGAAGGACCACAGGCACCCGGACATGGGGTTGACACCCTCGCGGGCATAGAGGTCCGCGATCTCCTGCTGCTGCCTCTCCTTGTTATTGGCGTATTTCTTCTGGATCTCCTGCACCTTGCTGTTCATGCGGCCCATGCGGAGCATACTCTTCTTGCTCTTGAGCTGGAAGGGAAGCAGCACCAGCTTGACGATCAGGGTGAAGAGGATCAGAGCGACGCCGTAAGAGCCCGTCCAGGTATAGAACAGGCGGGTGAGCCACGCGAACGGCACACAGATGTAGTAGCCGAGTTGTGCGAACATAGGCTTTTATTCCTCCGTAGTTTTTTGAGGGGGTTGGTTCAGGGCACCGGATCATACCAGCCGCCCTTGTGATGGTGGAAGGGATGGCACCGCATAAGACGCTTGAAGGCCAGCCAGCCGCCCTTGGCCGCACCGTATTTCTCGACCGCCTCAAGGGCGTACTGCGAGCAGGTGGGGATATAGCGGCAGCGGGGCGGGAACAGGGGCGAGACGGCCCGGCGATAAAAGCGGATAGCGGAGAGAAGAAGTCTTTTCATACATCCTCCCGCAGCAATCCCAGCTCTGCAAGGCAGCGGAGGTATTGCTTTTCCAGCTTATGATAGGGCAGCTCGGCGGCACGGACACGGCCCACCATGATAATATCCCAGCCGGGGAGCATATCGGCCCTGTGCAGGCGATAGAGCTCACGAAACCGGCGGCGGACACGGTTGCGGACCACGGCGTGGCCCAGCTTGGTGGAGACGGTGACGCCCAGGCGGCTCATGCCCTGTCTATTCTTCAGGCAGTAGACCACCACGCCACCGGAGACGGCGGACCGGCCCCTGCGGTAAATGCGGCGGAAGTCGCTGTTTTGCTTCACCGTTACTCTTGCGTCCATGTGTTCCCTCGCTATACTGGTTTTGCCTCGCCAAATACACCGATAGGGACGGGGATCTCGATCCTCCGTCCCTCAGGGCTTATCTGTATGTGCGATGCACCTTCCGTGACCTCAATGGGTCAGGCGAGCGCGACCCTTGGCACGACGACGGGCCAGAACCTTGCGGCCGTTGCGGGTGGCCATTCTCTTGCGGAAGCCGTGCTCCTTGGAGCGCTGACGCTTCTTGGGCTGATAGGTACGGAACATTGCATGACACCTCCATTTTTAAGATTATCCGGCGGGACAACAAGGCCCCGCGCTTACTCGACAGCGGTGAGATATTCACCGCCGCAGTAAACATTTCCACGCCTGTTGCACATCTGCGTGCAACCACGCGGAGTATATTATACAGATACAGGGGGGCACTGTCAACAAAAATTTACCCACAAGCGCCCGTTTTTGCGGGAAAAACAGGGAAAAAGCCGGCAGTTTATATTTAGAATAGGTGTAGACTTCCGGCGTGTTTTCTGCTATAATGTAGTGGGATATTTTGCGGCGGTACACCCCCGCCATTTTACTGCGGAGGAAAACAGACAGCCTCCGCCGAAAGGGGAGCTTTTGCTTGAATTCCATGAAAGACCTGTGGGACAGCGTGCTCAAGCGGCTGAGCCATGAGCTGTCCGAAACCACCATCAACACCTGGTTCGACGAGGTAACGGTGGTGACAATGGAGGACTCGGCCTTCGTGCTCCATTGCAGCAATACCTTTAAAAAAAGCACCATCGAGGCCCGGTTTCTGCCCCATATCAAGGCGGCGCTGCGGGACTTTTTCTCCACGGACCTGGAGGTAAAAATTCTGGATGATCAGCAGCTGGCGGCTTACCACGGCGTGGCGCCGGACAGGCCGGGAGATCTGTCAGAGTCGGAGGCCTTCACCTTCGAGACGTATGTGGTGGGACCCCAGAATAAGCTGGCCTTTGCCGCCGCCAAGGCGGTGACCGAGAAGCCCGGAGAGAACTACAATCCGCTGTTTATCTACGGTGACAGCGGACTGGGCAAGACGCACCTGCTGTACGCTATCGCCAACGCCCTGCGTAAAAAGCGGCCGGAGGCACGGATCGTCTATGTGAAGGGCGATGACTTCACCAATGAGCTGATCGCCTCTATCCGGGAGAACCGCAATGCGGAGTTCCGGGAAAAGTACCGGCAGACGGATATCCTGCTGATGGACGATATCCAATTCATCGCCGGCAAGATACAGACCCAGGAGGAGTTCTTTCACACCTTCAACACCCTGTATGAGTCCGGCCGGCAGATCGTGCTGACGTCAGACCGGCCGCCCAAGGAGATCACTCAGCTGGAGGACCGGCTGCGGACCCGGTTCGAGTGGGGCCTGATGGTGGATGTGGCGCCGCCGGACTTTGAAACACGGTTCGCCATCGTGCAGAATAAGGCTGCCATGCTGGGCGTGAAGCTGCCCAACGAGGTGACGGACTACATCGCGGAGAACATCACCTCCAACGTGCGGCAGATCGAGGGCACGCTGAATAAGATACTGGCCTATCGGGATCTGCTGGACGACCAGGTCAACGAAGAGACCGTCAGCCGGGCCATCCGTGATATGCTGAAGAAGAGCAACGACTTTGCACCCACCCCCAGCATCATCGTGGGATACATATGCAGCTACTTCCATGTGGACGAGGAAACGCTGCGGGGACAGAGCCGCAGCCGCGATGTGGTGGCCGCGCGGCAGATCGCCATGTACCTCATCCGCCGTATGACCTCCATGAGCCTGAACGACATCGGCAAAGAGTTCGGCGACAGGGACCACTCCACTATTCTGCACTCTCTGGACAAGGTGGAGAGCACAATGCGCTCCGACCCCGCCTTTGCTGAAAAGGTGAAGGAGATCACCACCAACATCAACAGCAAAAAGTGAGAAATCGCAGGTGATGGCGAGACAAAGCGAAAGGGCAAGGTTTTCCCCATTTTCTGTGTAATCCACGTGGAAAATCTGTGTAACATCCGCATCACACATGAAGCTGTGGGAAACCCGGCGTATTTTCCATAACGGTATGTCTATAAAAAAGCCGATAACAGCGCGGGATAAACATGGATGTCCACATAAAATTTTCCTACTAATAAGACTACTGAAATAAAAGATTAGTTTATGATTTGATTTAGAAAAAAAGAACCGCTTTTTTGCATAGGGCTGATCTTTCAGACAGCGCAGGCGGCAATGACTTTCGGAAAGCGAGGAACGACGGATATGGTGAGATTTTCCTGTGAAAAGGCACTGGTACAACAGGCGGTGGCCGCGGTGTCTCGGGCGGTGGCGGCTAAAAGCTCCATCCCGGCGCTGGAGGGTATCCTGCTGGAGTGCGGCGAGGGACTGCGGCTGTCCGGCTATAATATGCAGACCGGCATACGCACCACGGTAGAGGCCGCAGTGTCCGAGGCAGGGCACATCGTGCTGAACGCCAGACTGTTCGGCGAGATGATCCGCCGCCTGCCGGATGATATGGTGACCTTTGAGGCAGACGACAAGTTCAACGTGAAGCTGAACTGCGGCGATGCCCGCTTCGAGCTTCCCGGCCTCAGCGCCGACGACTATCCGGAGCTGCCGGAGGTGGACGACCAGTTCTCCGTCACACTGGAGCAGCGGACGCTGAAGGCCATGATCAACCAGACCAGCTTTGCTGTTTCCGTCAATGAGGCCCGTCCCATCCACACCGGCGCCCTGTTTGAGATCAGCGACAAGGGACTGACCATGGTGGCGGTGGACGGCTTCCGTCTGGCGCTGCGCCGCGAGCCGCTGGAGCACATCGACGGCGGGGCCTTTAAGTTCGTGGCCCCCGGCGCCGCCCTGAATGAGGTGGAGAAAATATGCGCCGACACCGACGACATGGTGACGGTGACCCAGGGCAAGCGCCATCTGATGTTCGAGGCCGGGGCTACCCAGCTGATATGCCGCCGGTTGGAGGGTGAATTCCTGGACTACAAGAATGCCATACCTACCACCAACCCCATCTGCATCGAGGTGGACAACAAGACGATGATCGAAAGCCTGGACCGCGTCAGCGTGGTCATCAGCGAGAAGCTGAAAAGTCCGGTACGCTGCCTGTTCAGCCAGGACCGGGTGTATATGTCCGCCCGGACCGGAAACGGCGAAGCCCGGGATATCTGCCCCGTCCGCGGCGACGGACAGGAGCTGGAAATCGGCTTCAACAACCGCTATCTCATGGACGCCCTGCGCTATGCCCCGGCGGACACGGTGAAAATGCAGCTGAACACCGGTATTTCGCCCTGTATTATCACGCCTGTGGACGACAGTGACAACTTTCTTTATATGGTGCTGCCGGTGCGCCTGAAGGCGCAATAAAGGCACATCTCTTGTGCCCTGCCATCGTTACACCTCCTCGACATACACCCGGTACGCCGTCGTTGGTTTGCCATCGGCAGAACGCAGGAGCTGCACCTTTATCGAACTGTGCGCGCTTTTTATTGAAGAAAAAAACGGCATATTATATCTATGAACGAGGTTCATTATTATGGAGACTATCACCATCACAACGGAATATATCAAATTGCAGGATCTGCTGAAGTTTGCCGCGGCGGTAGAGACCGGCGGCGAGGCCAAACTCGTCATCCAGGAGGGTGACGTGACGGTCAATGGCGAGGTGTGCACCATGCGTGGCAAGAAGATCCGGCCCGGCGACGTGGTGGTCTTCAACGGGCAGACGCTGACGGTGACGTATGAGAGTTGACGCCCTGCACCTGCAGGGCTGGCGGAACTACGGCACGCAGGCGCTGACGTTCGACCCCAGCTGCAACGTTATTTACGGAGAGAACGCCCAAGGAAAAACAAATCTGCTGGAGGCCATTGTATATCTTAGCTGTGGAAAAAGTCCCCGCGCCCACGGAGATAAGGAGCTGATCGGCTTTGATATGCAGGAGGCCGCGCTGTTGGGAGATATCTTTTCCCGGCAGCGGGAGTTTGTGACGGACATACGGCTTTCCCGCGGAAAGCGGCGGAAAATGACCGTTAACGGTGTGCCCGCCAAAAACAGCGCCGCCCTGTCCGACGTGCTGCATACGGTGTTTTTTGCGCCGGAGGATCTGTTTTTGATCCGGGCCGGTGCGGCGGAACGGCGGCGGTTCATGGACCTGTCGCTGTGCCAGCTGCGGCCGCGGTACGCCGAGGCACTGAGCCAGTACAGCCGGCTATATGAGCACAAGACCCGCATCCTGCGGGACAGCGAGGACAAGCCAGAGCTTTTGGGCCTGCTGCCGGAATTCAACGAAGGCCTGTGCCGCAGCGGCGCAGTGCTGGTAGGCTATCGGGCGCGGTTCTGTGCGGCGCTGGCGGAATATGCCCGACAGGCACACTATGAGTGCAGCGGCGAGAGGGAGGAGCTGACCCTGACGTACCAGACCGTCAGGACCGTCGTCGACCCGCTGGGAAGTCAGGCAGATATCTACGCGGCGCTGGCGGCGCATATGGAGAGCCATCAGGCGGCGGAGTGTGCGTCGAAGCTGTGTCTCTCCGGCGCCCACAAGGACGATATCGAGGTGCTGGTCAACGGGCGCAGCGCGCGGCAGTTCTGCTCGCAGGGGCAGGTACGGACGGCGGCACTGAGCCTGAAGCTGGCGGAGCGCGAGATACACAAAAACGCCATGGGGGAGTATCCGGTAATGCTGCTGGACGATGTGCTCAGCGAGCTGGACCCCCGGCGGCAGGAATACGTACTGAATCGCATCAGCGGCGGACAGGTGTTTATCACCTGCTGTGAAAACGACCGGCTGGACACGCTGCTCAGCGGCAGGGTGTTCCATGTGCGGGGCGGGGAGGTACTGTGATGGCGTATCTGCACATCGGTATGAACGTGATGGTAGAGGACCGGCGGGTCATCGGTATCTTTGACCTGGATAACACCTCTACCTCAAAAAAAACGAGAGAGTTTTTACAGGGAGCCGAGCAGGAGGGCGTGGTGCAGAGTGCCTGCGAGGACATACCGCGGTCCTTCGTGGTGTGTGACCATCCCTATCACCGGCAGATCGTGTATCTGTCGCAGATCAATTCCCGGACGCTGGGCAAGCGGGTCCAAGGAAAAGGAGAGTAGTACATGGCAGAACTGGAAAAGACCGTGGTGGATACGGAATATAACGCATCAGAAATACAGGTACTGGAGGGGCTGGAGGCTGTGCGGAAGCGGCCGGGTATGTATATCGGTTCTACCAGCGCCAGCGGTCTGCACCACCTGGTATATGAGATCGTGGACAACGCCATCGACGAGGCGCTGGCCGGTTACTGCACGGACATTACCGTGACCATCAACGAGGGTGACACCATCACCGTTACCGATAACGGCCGTGGTATCCCCGTGGATATTCAGGCCCAGACGGGCCGACCCGCCCTGGAGGTGGTGTTCACCGTGCTGCACGCCGGCGGCAAGTTCGGCGGTGGTGGCTATAAGGTCTCCGGCGGCCTGCACGGCGTGGGCGCGTCCGTGGTGAACGCTCTGAGCGAGTGGCTGACGGTGCAGGTACACAAGGACGGCAAAATCTATGAGATGAAATTCTCCCGGGGCAATATCACCCAGGAGATGAAGATCATCGGCGAGACGGACCATACCGGTACCACCGTGACCTTTAAGCCGGACCCGGAGATGTTCGACACGTTGGAGTATGACTACGAGACGCTGCACACCCGTATGCGGGAGCAGGCGTTCCTGAACGCTGGTCTGCGGATCACTATCAGCGACGCCCGGCCGGGCAGAGAGAAGTCCGAGGCCATGTGCTATGAGGGCGGCATCCGGGAGTTCGTCACCTACATCAACCGGAACAAGACGCCCCTGCACGAGGAGGTCATCTATCTCTCCGGAGCCAAGGGCGACAGCACGGCGGAGATCGCCATCCAGTATAACGATGGCTACAACGAGACGCTGGTGTCCTTCGCCAACGATATCCATACGCCGGAAGGCGGTATGCACGAGACGGGCTTCAAGGCGGCCCTGACCCGCGTACTGAATGCCTACGGCCTGAAATACGGCATTATCAAGGAGGGCGACAAGGTCTCCGGCGAGGACGTGCGCGAGGGCATCACGGCGGTGATATCCGTGAAGCTGACGGAGGCTCAATTCGAGGGCCAGACCAAGGCCAAGCTGGGCAACGCCCATATCCGCACGCTGGTGGACAGCATCGTGTCCGACCAGCTGGCGGTGTATCTGGAGGAACACCCCGTGGTGGCCCGCACCATTCTGGACAAGGCTATGACCGCCAACCGCGCCCGCGAGGCGGCGCGGAAGGCGCGTGAGTCCATCCGGCGCAAGACGGTGCTGGGCGGCGCGGCCATGCCGGACAAGCTGCGGGACTGCAACGAGAACAACCCCGAGCTGACCGAGCTGTACATCGTGGAGGGCGACTCCGCAGGCGGCTCCGCCACCCAGGGGCGCGACAGCCGGTTCCAGGCGATCCTTCCCCTGTGGGGCAAGATGCTGAACGTGGAGAAGGCCCGGGTGGACAAGGTATACGGCAACGACAAGCTCCAGCCGGTCATCATCGCCCTGGGCGCGGGAATCGGCGAGGAGTTCGACGAGAACAAGCTGCGCTATCACAAGATCATCATCATGGCCGATGCCGATGTGGACGGCGCCCATATCCGCACGCTGCTGCTGACGTTCTTCTTCCGCTTCATGCGGCCGCTGATCGAGCAGGGGTACGTCTACTCCGCCGTGCCGCCGCTGTTCAAGCTGACCAGGGGCAAGACCACCCGTCTGGCCTTCAGCGAGGAGGAGAGGGACGCTATCTCCGCCGAGCTGCGGGGCGGAAACCCCAATGTGAAGGTAGACATCAGCCGCTTCAAGGGTCTGGGCGAGATGAACCCCCACGAACTGTGGGAGACGACCATGGATCCGGAGAAGCGAACGCTGCGCCGCATCACGCTGGACGATGCCGTAAAGGCCGACGCTACGTTCACCGTCCTCATGGGCGAGAAGGTGGAGCCTCGCAAGGAGTTTATCGAGCAGCGCGCCAAGTACGCGGTAAATCTGGATTATTAAGGAGGTCGTGTCAGTATGAGCAAAAAGCCCCAATACGACCCGGAAGAAATACGTTTTCCCGACCAGCATATCGTAGAGTCCCCGCTGGTGCCGGAGATGGAGAACTCCTATATCGAGTACGCCATGTCCGTCATCGTGGGCCGTGCGCTGCCTGACGTGCGGGACGGCCTGAAGCCCGTGCACCGGCGTATCCTGTACGCTATGTACGAGGATAACCTGACCAGCGACAAGCCCTTCAAGAAATCCGCCACCTGTGTGGGCGATGTGCTGGGCCGCTATCACCCTCACGGCGACGCCTCCGTGTACGACGCGCTGGTGCGTCTGGCGCAGGATTTCTCCATGCGCTATATGCTGGTGGACGGCCATGGCAACTTCGGCTCCGTGGATGGCGACCCCCCGGCCGCCTACCGATACACCGAAGCCCGTCTCAGCAAGATCTCCAACGAGATGCTCCGCGACATCGAAAAGGACACGGTGGACTGGGACCCCAACTTCGATGAGAGCCGCAAGGAGCCCCGTGTGCTGCCCTGCCGGTTTCCCAACCTGCTGGTCAACGGCTCCAGCGGTATCGCCGTGGGCATGGCCACCAACATCCCGCCCCACAACCTGCGGGAGGTCATCGGCGCGTGCATCTGCGTGCTGGATAACCCGGACGCCACCCTCAGCGACCTGATGGAGCACGTCAAGGGCCCCGACTTCCCCACAAAGGGCATCATCATGGGCCGCAGCGGCATCCGCGCCGCCTACGCCACCGGCCGTGGCCGGTTGATGGTCCGTGCCCGGCATGAGTTTGAGGAGTTCAACAACGGCCGCACCCGTATCATCATCACGGAGCTGCCCTATCAGGTGAACAAGCGGATGCTCATCAAGGCCATCGCCGACCAGGTAGAGGACAAGCGGCTGGAGGGTATCTCCGACATCCGGGACGAGTCCGACCGCAACGGTATGCGTATCGTGATCGAGCTCAAGCGCGATGCCAATCCCCAGGTAGTGCTGAACCGCCTGTTCGCCCAGACCCAGCTGCAGACCACCTTTGCCATCAATATGCTGGCGCTTGTGGAAAACCAGCGGCAGCCGAAAATACTGTCCCTGCGGCACATCATCGACGAGTACCTGAAATTCCAGGAGGAAATCATCATCCGCCGGACCCGCTTCGACCTGAAAAAGGCCCAGGAGCGCGCCCACCTGCTGGAGGGTCTGCTGATCGCCCAGGACAACATCGACGAGGTCATCAAGATCATCCGCAGCAGCTACGACAACGCCAAGGAGAACCTGATGCAGCGCTTTGGGCTGGACGACGTGCAGGCCCAGGCCATTCTGGATATGCGCCTGAAGGCGCTGCAGGGTCTTGACCGGGAGAAGCTCCAGACCGAGTACAAGGAGCTGGAGGAGAAGATCGCCTACTTCCTGCGTATCCTCAGCGACGAGGGACTGGTGAAGTCCATCCTCAAGGAGGAGCTGACCGCTATTGCCGACAAGTTCGGCGACGACCGCAAGACCGAGATCCAGGACGTGGAGGACGAGCTGGACATCGAGGATCTCATCGAGGAGGAGCAGTGCGTCTTCACCCTGACGGAGAACGGCTACATCAAGCGTACGCCGGTCAGCGAATACGCCGCTCAGAGTAAGGGCGGCATGGGCAAGAAGGGCATCACCACCCGTGAGGAGGACACGGTGGTGGACGTGTTCACCGCGTCTACCCACGACTATATTCTGTTCTTTACCGACACCGGCAAGGTCTACCGCAAGAAGGGCTATCAGATCCCCGAGAGCGGCAAGGCAGCCAAGGGCGTGAACATCGTCAACATCATTCAGGTGGAGACGGGCGAGCGTGTGCAGGCTATGCTCCACTTCCGGGAGACGGGAGACGAGGAGCTGTACCTGTTCATGACCACCCGGAACGGCACGGTGAAGCGTCTGGAGGTCAGCGCCCTGAAGAACCTGCGGAACAACGGCATCCGCGCCCTGACGCTGGACGAGGGCGATGAGCTGATCTCCGTGACGGAGACGCGGGGGCATGACCGTATGCTTATCGCCACCCACGACGGACAGGCGGTGTGCTTCGACGAGACGGATGTGCGCGCCATGGGACGCGTGGCCGTGGGCGTCCGGGGCATCCGGCTGCGGGAGGGCGACTATGTCATTGGCGCCGCCCGCGCCGACGCGGACAAGACCGTGCTGTCCATCACCGAGAACGGCTACGGCAAGCGAACGCCTATTGAGGAGTACCGCATTACCAACCGCGGCGGCATGGGTATCCGCAACTATATGGTCACGGACAAGACCGGCCCGGTGGTGGGCATGAAGGTGGTGGACGGTACCGAGGACCTGCTGCTGGTGACGGCGGCGGGCATCCTGATCCGCACACCTGTGGAAAATATCCGCGTGGCGGGACGTGCCACCCAGGGCGTTATCGTCATGCGCTTCAAGGAGGAGGGCGACCGGGTCATCTCTTTGGCACTGGCCGATCCCGAGGAGAAGGAGCAGCCAGCGCCGGAGGAGGCCCCGCTGTGAACGGCTCCGGGCTGGATATCATCGCGCGGATAGAGACGCCCTTTGCGGAGAAGTTCGGCGTGCCGCGGCAGAGCGGCATTGCCGACAGCCCCGGACGCATCGTGTTCGAAAAGCCCTTCCGGGACGTGGATGCGGTGCGGGGCCTGGAGGGCTTTTCACACATCTGGCTCATCTGGCAGTTTGACCGGGCGCAGCGGCAGGGCTGGTCGCCCACGGTGCGGCCGCCCCGGCTGGGCGGCAACGAGCGCGTGGGCGTGTTCGCCACCCGTTCGCCCTTCCGGCCCAACGGCCTCGGGCTCTCCGCTGTGGAGCTGGAGCGCGTGGCGTTGGACGAGCCGGAGGGTCCGGTGCTGTATGTCCGCGGCGCGGACATGGTCAGCGGCACGCCCATTGTGGACATCAAACCCTATCTGGCCTACGCGGACAGCTATCCCGACGCCGCCGGCGGCTTTACCGGCGGCGATGCCGGCGCGGTGCTGACGGTGGACTTTCCCCCGGAGCTGCTGGCGCAGTTTGACAGCGGACAGCGCCACGGGCTGCTGAGCGCCCTGGCCGCCGACCCGCGGCCCCGGTATCAGGACGACCCCGACCGCGTGTACGGCATGGCTTACGCAGGAAAGAACGTGCGCTTTACCGTGCAGGACGGGACCGTGCGCGTCGTTGGGGTGGAGTGAAGGAAGGATATATGAGAACCGTTACGATCTACACCGACGGAGCCTGCTCCGGCAATCCCGGCCCGGGCGGCTGGGGGGCGATACTCAGCTACAAGGGAACGGAGAAGGAACTCTCCGGCGGCGCGGCGCGAACCACAAACAACCGCATGGAGCTGACCGCCGTCATCGAGGCGCTGCGGCTTTTGAAGGAGCCGTGCGTGGTAGAGCTGTACAGCGACAGCAAGTACGTCATCGACGCGCTGGAAAAGGGCTGGGCCAGAAGCTGGCAGCAGCGGGGCTGGGTGAAAAGTGACAAAAAGCCGGCGCTGAACCCGGACCTGTGGGAGCAGCTGCTGGCGCTGACCGATATTCACGAGGTGCGCTGCCACTGGGTGAAGGGCCACGCGGAGAATGAAAAAAACAACCGCTGCGACCAGATGGCTGTGGCCGAGAGCAGAAAGTTTCAGTGAAATGCGCTGTCTGCTGTGGAAAAACGCGGCGCAAAAGGCAGAATTCACAAATTGTTCATGGCCGCTTCAAGATTCGGCCAAAATTAGAGGGTATTATAGCATCATCCAAAGGAACAACACTTCCTGATGTGATTTTCTCTCTCTCCTAACACAAACACACGGAAACACCCCGGCCCAATGGCCGGGGTGTTTCTGCTTTTTTTTTGCTTTCGGTAATGTCTGTTTGCTTGCTTTTCGGTTTCCGCAGCGTTTGCCTGGTTGTCCTCTGCATGTGCTGCTTATGCGCTCTTTTGTATACGTTTGCGTCAGTCACGGTTTGCCTTTGTGTTCCGGAAGGCTCCGGAGCCTTGTGTTCTCAAAAGGCGGAGAGAAAAAAGACGCACAAAAGGAAACGGGGCTCAGTTATAATAATCGGTCTCGTCGGTCAGCGCCATGGGCAGGCCGTTGTGGTAGACCGGAAGGGTCTGAAATTTGAAGCGGCTGGCACGATGCAGGGCGTCGATGCGCTCCTTGATGGCCGGGTCCACCACGCCGCGGCGGACGTACTCGTTCACCGCGTGATAGGGGAAGCCCAGATTGTCCTCGTCGGTCAGGCCGGTGAGGCCGTCGGACGGCGGCTTGATGAGGAACTTCTCCGGCAGGCCAAGCTGACGGCCCAGAGCGACGACCTCCTCGGTGGTGTACATCCCGAGGGGGGAGAAGGCACCGGCGCTGTCGCCGTAGATGGTGCAGTAGCCCACCCAGTCCTCGCTGAGGTTGCTGGTGTTGATGACGATACCGCCCTCTACGGACTGGGCCACGGCGTACAGGGTTGCCATGCGGACGCGGCTGGGCAGATTGACCTTCGTCTGGCGGCTGGGGGTCAGGCCCACTTTTTCCATCTGGCCCAGCACGCCCTGAACAGCGTCGTGGATGTTGATGGTGGTGTGGGGCAGGTCCAGGTGCTCCACCAGTGCCTGGGAGTAGTCGATGTCCGGCTGGACGCCGTCGGGCATGAGGACGCCGAGGACGTTTTCGCGGCCATAGGCGGCCACGGCCAGGGCGGCCACGGTGGAGCTGTCCTTGCCGCCGGAGATGCCGATGACGGCGGTCTTGCCGTGGCAGGCATTCATCTGCTCGGCCATCCACTCCAGCAGGCCGGCTAGCTGTATCTGGGGGTTGAATTCCATGTGCGATACCTCCCGTTCCGAAGTTTTGATGTCCTATTGTACCGCGTCGGGGAGGATTTTGCAAGGGCTATCCCAGCAGGGCCGCTGCATCCTCCGGCGTCAGGCCGGGCTGGAGCGCCAGGGTGACGCCATAGCCGATGAGCCGGCCCAGCTCACGGACGCGGCGGTCGATGTCCTGGGGCGTGACAAACAGCCCGGTGGGCGGGGCGTCCTCGTCGCCGCAGAGGGCCGCGCCATCGATGACCGTGGGGACGCCCAGGGCGATGACCGGCACGCCAAGCGTCCGGGCGTTGACCGCCTTGCGGTGATTGCCTACGCCGCTGCCGGGGATCAGGCCCGTGTCCCCCAGCTGCACGGTGGCGCACAGCCGGTGACGGCTGCGGGCGGCCAGCGCGTCGATGGCGATGACCACCGAGGGGTGCAGGCGGTCCGCCGCGCCGCGGATCAGCTCCAGCGTCTCCACCCCCGTGCGGGCCAGCACGCCGGTGGCCAGGGCCGCCACCGGCGTCAGCGCGCCGAACTGCCGGGGCATGGAACGGACCATGTGCCGCGTGACCAGCAGGTGCTCCAGCGCCGCCGCGCCCACAGCATCGGGGGTCATGGCGTCGTTGCCCAGGCCCACCACCAGGGCGGGACCGTCCGATGGCGGCGGCAGCAGGGCGCGGAGCTCGCGGCACAGACAGAGGGCGGCCCGGCCGGTCAGCGCCTCCTGACGGGACAGGGCGGGGCGCAGGTCGATGGTGATATAGCGGCCCTCGGGCTTGCCGATGGCCCGGGCGCCCGCCGGGGTACGGACATGGATGCGGGTGACGGGACAGCCGCACAGCAGGCATTCGGACTTGGTGACGCCGGTGCCGGGGGCAAACATATCCCGGCCGGTGGGCAGCGCCTCCGCTGTTTCCACGGCCAGATCGGTACGCGAGAGGTTCATAGTAGTGGTCAACGCTCCCTTCTGAACACAAAATATTGTGGCTTTTGGGTAGCATGGCCGGTGAAATCGCTTTTATACAAAAACTGCCGCGGAAATTGCAAAAAAGTCTTGCATTTTTCAGGCAAAGATGCTAAAATATCATCCTGCGTGGAAGTGTATATTTTCGCTGCACAAAAAATTCAAGTCGGGGAGGTGTTTGGTTTGCCGAATATCAAGTCTGCTAAGAAGCGCGTTTTGGTGGCAGAGACGAGAAATGCTCGCAACAAAGCCAATAAGTCCGCACTGAAGACTGCTATCAAGAAGTTCGAGGCTGCTGCCGTTGAAGGCAATCGCACCGAGGCCGAGGGCACTTACAAGGTGGCGGTCAAGGCGATCGACAAGGCTGCTGCTAAGGGTCTGCTGCACAAGAACAACGCGGCCCACAAGAAGAGCGCGCTGACGCTGAAGCTGAACAACATTGGCTAATGACCAAACGCAACGGACATCCGCAAGGGTGTCCGTTTTGGTTTATACGGGAAAAGGGACGGCGGCGCCGTCCCTTTTTTCATATCCCCTTATACTTGCGGCGCGTGGCCATTCCGCCGCGGATGTGCCGCTGGGAACGGTTTTCGTCCAGTATGGCCTTTACCTGTGTGTACAGCGCCCGGTCGCACAGGGCCAGACGCTCGGACAGGTCCTTGTGTACGGTGGATTTGCTGACGCCGAACTTCTTGGCGGCGGCGCGGACGGTGGTCCGGTTCTCTATCATGTACAGGGCCAGCTCTTTGGCCCGCTGCTCCAGATCGTCTCGCATAACGCAACACTCCCATGCCGTTGTGCTCTATCTATATGGCGGAACGCGGGCGGATATGACAAAGGGAACGGACCGCACATCCTTAACGGACACTTAGCGGGCGGCGGGAGTATAATTTGGCATCATCCGGAGATGAAATGAGGCGAGTCTATGGATATCTGGAAGGAATTGCGGGACGAGGGCGTGGACAGCGGCCTGCTGGACGAGGTACGCCGCTTCCGGGAGGCCCACCCCCTGACGCCGGAGGCACAGGAGCGCGTGCCCGTGCCGAAGTATCTCTACTACGGCAGGGAGGTATGGGAGAGCGCGGCGGCGGCACTGCTGTGCGGCGAGCACCTGCTGCTGGCGGGGCCGAAGGCCACCGGAAAGAACGTGCTGGCGGAGGACCTGGCGGCGCTGTTCGGACGGCCGGTGTGGGACGTGTCCATGTATGTGAACGTGGACGCGGCGGCCCTGATCGGCGCGGACACGCTGAAGGACGGGCAGGTGGTGTTCCGGGAGGGACCGGTGTGCGCCTGCGCGCGGCTGGGCGGCTTCGGCGTGCTGGACGAGGTGAACATGGCAAAGAACGAGGCGCTGGCCGTGCTGCACGCCACGCTGGACCACCGGCGCGTCATCGACGTGCCGGGGTATGAGCGCATACAGCTGGACGACGCGGCGCGGTTCATCGGCACCATGAACTACGGCTACGCCGGCACCCGTGAGCTGAACGAGGC
>UMGV01070629.1_pt1 | contig 19808 bp, 17 predicted proteins | sample 1965361 | NCBI WGS metagenome assembly UMGV01 (sample SAMEA4836081, study PRJEB28245) | human gut metagenome | biome: gut microbiome; material: fecal sample | place: Denmark | collected 2008
AATCCCACTAAACCCTATAGGTTGCGGATTTGAGGGAAAAACGAAATTACTATTATCGACTTTTGGGCAAGTTGGTGTGGTCCTTGTATGCATGAAATGCCAAATCTTATAGCTATGTATACCACCTACCATGAACAAGGCCTCGGAATTATAGGTATATCATTAGACTCAGATTACAACAAATGGAAAAATACCGTTGAAGCGATGAATATGCCTTGGCTTCAGTTGTCTGAACTACGTGGATGGGATAGTTATGTTGCTAAACAATTTTCTGTAAATGCCATCCCATACACCATCATAGCAAATAAAGACGGTATTATCTTGAAGAAAGGACTTCGTGGTGAAGAGTTAGAACAATTTGTTTCTTCGTATTTAAAAGATACAAATAAGAAATAGAACTTCTCCACAAGAGCATAACTTAACGTATGTTATCGAATATACAAAAAAGCTATCAATAAAGAAGGGCTATAACGTCAATATAGTTATAGCCTTTTTACATTTTATAATATTACAAGACAGAGAAACGTATAAATGCTCGGTCGTCGAAACTGCTATTACCTTCTTTTATTCCTTTCGTTGCCAAAAATGTTTGTATATTTTGCGGATCTTTACGCAGTTGTTGAGACAATGTTATCTCACTCTCAGCTAATGTTGAACGTAAAAAAGGATATCCATCAGTAGCCAAAACCACCTCTGAATGAGCAGGGATCACTATTACACCTTGCATAAAAACGGGAAAACCATCTACAACAGCATAGCTTTTATTTTGACCCCCTATTACCGATCGAACGAGCATCGGTTCTATCAATCTTCGAGCTTCATTTGGCGCTACTCCCTGTTTAATCAGTTGTGAACGTTTTGCCGCTATTACTGCCTCGTCAGGCTTATCATTGTTATAATACACTTGGTCAACAATAGCTTGACAATCGCCTATCATCCAAACCTCTTTACGTTCACAGCTAAAGATAGCCACAGATGCAGTGAGACGTTCTTCTGGATGCTGTTTCATACGATGAAGGTTTTGAGACACCCTATAAATCTGATTTATATAACTCGTAACGCCTCTACAAAAGCTATCAACCGTCATATTAGCTTCTGCTTCTCTTTCAATATAGTTTTTAATAATTGTCATTGCCATTCGTCCATTACTAGCTCCATGGTAATGACGGAAGGTTGTTTTGCTGGTACTACCATCAATAACAGCCACAAAATGGGGTGTGAGAACAATTGCGTCCTCACACGTTTCCATATTGTGTTTGCCCTCCACCTTACGTTCTATCACGTTTATCATACGTGCAAATCGTTAAGAGGTAAGCAGATACTTACAGTTCCATATTTACGATAGGTGCTTCACCTTCAACTGCAGGCTTAGGCAGATGTTCTGAAAGATAATTCAAAAACAGTTGCAAAGCTTTGCTTGTGGCAATAGCAAGGTTGATATCTCGACCAAAATCTTCGGTCAATTTCACTGTTTCCACATCATCAGCCGAGCCACAGGCAATCCAAATAGTGCCAACAGGATTTTCGGCCGTTCCACCAGCAGGTCCTGCTACACCTGTTGTAGCAATAGCAAAGTCGACATTCAGCGCCTTTATTGCGCCCTTCACCATAGCAATAGCCACTTCCTTACACACCGCGGTTTTCTCTTCAAGCAGTTGATGATCAACACCTAAGATACTTTCTTTAATATCATTAGTGTAACTAACAACGCCTCCTTTAAAATAAGCCGATGCTCCAGGTACAGCGATAATAGCTTCAGCCACTCTACCACCAGTACAACTTTCTGCAGTGCCTACTTTTTTACCCGACTCGTACAAATACTGTTGAATTTCTCTACTCAATACTTTCTTCTCAAATTCCATCTCCGATTTGTTTTGTTGTTATATTAATATTTTTTCAACCGTACACTCAAACTATTTAAACGTCACTTTACTGAAAGCGGGTTTATCAATCGTGCAGAAATCATGATCTAGATATTTATAATATCCTGTTATACCTATCATTGCAGCATTATCAGTGGTATAACTGAACTTTGGAATATAAATAGTCCAACCATACTTCTTAGCATGATCATGGAAAGCGTTACGCAAGCCATTATTTGCTGATACGCCACCTGCCACGGCAACATGTTTAATTCCTGTTTGCTTAACAGCCTTACGCAACTTATTCATCAATATATCAACAATAGTATGCTCTAAACTAGCAGCAAGATCATTTTTATGATGCTCAATAAAATCAGGATCCTCAGCCACCCATTTACGTAAGCTATATAAGAAAGAGGTTTTCAAGCCACTAAAGCTATAATCAAACCCAGGAATGTGTGGCTCAGAGAATTGATATGCTAATGGATTGCCATAACGTGCCAACTTATCAATAATAGGGCCACCAGGATAGCCCAGCCCCATTACTTTCGAACACTTATCAATAGCTTCGCCAGCGGCATCATCAATTGTTTGTCCTAACACCTCCATATCGTTATAAGCATTCACTTTCACTATTTGCGAATTGCCACCACTAACCAACAGACAGATAAAGGGGAACGGTGGTGCCGATTGATCGTCATCACTCTCTTTTATAAAGTGGGCCATCACATGTCCTTGCAAGTGATTAACATCAATCATCGGGATACCCAAACTACGAGCAAAACCTTTAGTGAAACTCACACCTACCAACAACGAGCCCATCAAACCAGGCCCTCTAGTGAAAGCAATGGCAGTAAGCTGTTCCTTCGTGATACCAGCACGCTTCAAGGCAGCTGTCACTACAGGTACAATATTCTGCTGATGAGCACGCGATGCTAACTCAGGAACAACACCACCATATTCGAAATGCACATCTTGCGATGCTGTGACATTGCTTAACAACACCCCATTGCGTAAAACAGCAGCCGATGTGTCATCACAACTGCTTTCAATGCCCAATATGTATATATCCTTTTCCATCATTTAACCATTTAATAGGTAAGAATTTCTACCCCATGTTCTGTCATAACAAAGGTGTGCTCCCATTGAGCGCTTGGCAATTCGTCGCCAGTAATAATTTCCCAACCATATTCATCATCGGCATCAAGGAAAACTTTCCAAGTGCCCATATTTATCATTGGTTCAATGGTAAAGACCATTCCTGGAACAAGCAACATACCCTGACCTTTATGGCCAAAATGCATCACATCGGGTTTTTCATGAAATTTCAAACCTACACCATGTCCACACAGGTCTCTTACCACACCATAATGATATTTCTCGGCATGTTTTTGAACGGCATGTCCTATATCGCCTACAAAGCAATAAGGTTTGGCAGCCTCGGCACCTATCTCAAGACACTCCTTGGCAACGCGTACCAGTTGTTCTTTTTCTGGAGAGGTTTTACCTATAATGAACATACGCGATGCATCTGCATAATAACCATCAAGAATGGTTGTAAAATCAACGTTTACAATATCGCCTTCCTCAAGCACATCTTCTTCTTTCGGAATGCCATGACATACCACTTCATTAATACTTGTGCATACACTTTTAGGATACCCCTCATAGTTAAGACAAGCTGGCGTGGCCCCATGTTCCACACAATAGTCGTAGCATATTTTATCAATTTCGAGCGTGCTCATTCCCACATGAATATGTTTTGCCACTTCATCAAGAACGCCAGTGTTGATAACACCACTACGGCGAATACCTTCAATTTGTTCTGGTGTCTTCACCAAATCGCGTGAAGGAACCTCTTTACCTTTCTTTTCCCAATACATTACTCTTTCATCCAGTTCAGTAATGGGCTGGCCAGGCAAACAATGCCATACTCTTTTCTTGTTAAAAGTCATATTTTTTAATAATCTTAAAAAACGATTCTATTTTATTGTTGATGCTAACGAATACGATAGTTTACACGATGTTTTCAATCAGCATTATTTATTCCATAAATTCAGTTTATTGTCACGTGCCTTTTCCAGCGACATCAGTTGTTCTTGTTTTGCCGCATAGTCAGCGCGAAGCTGTGCATATAGTATATCCAACTCGGCCTTAACGCTCTGCTTTCCGCCCTCTTTAAGCACTTTTGTTGCCGCCAACGGCGTTTGGGCAGCATCTTTCGTCCATATAACAGGGGCATCATACTCAGGAGCAATTTTCAATGCCACATGCATCTGGCTGGTTGTAGCACCACCCACCATAATAGGGATGTCAAGACCTGCACGTTTCATTTCAACAGCCACATTCACCATTTCCTGTAAACTAGGCGTTATCAATCCGCTTAATCCTACAATATCGACCTTTTCTTCTATTGCCTTCTTAACAATTTGTTCTGCAGGCACCATTACCCCGAGGTCGAGAACCTCAAAGTTATTACATGAAAGAACGACGTCAACAATATTTTTTCCTATATCATGAACATCACCTTTCACGGTAGCCATTAGTATTTTTCCTGCCGACGAAGCATTATCTTTTTTATCAGCCTCAATATACGGTTGTAACACTGCAACGGCCTGTTTCATGATACGAGCAGTTTTTACCACTTGTGGCAAGAACATCTTTCCACATCCAAAGAGTTCGCCCACCTCATTCATGCCAGCCATAAGGGGGCCTTCTATAATATCTACTGCGCGAGAATATTTTTCTAACGCCTCATGTATATCAGCCTCAATATAATCGCCTATGCCCTTCTTTAATGCATATTGTAAGCGCTCTTCAACTGTTTTATCTCTCCATTGTTGATGCGAAGCAGTGGCGGCAGATAGCCCCCCTGCAGCCTTTTCTTTTTCTTTCTCTGCACGCACCTTATCGGCCAATTCAATCAGTCGTTCAGACGCGTCATTTCTCTTATTCAACACAACATCTTCTATGATACAAAGATGTTCTTTAGGTATCTCGTCGTAAGTAACTTTAGAGGCTGGATTGACAATACCAAAATCCATGCCTTGTTGAATAGCATGATACAAGAACACGGCATGCATTGCCTCACGAATATAATTGTTTCCGCGGAACGAAAATGACAAATTACTTACGCCTCCACTAATATGTGCTCCTGGAAGATTTTTCTTAATCCACCCTGTTGCACGTATAAAAGCTAATGCATAGGCATCATGCTCCTCCATACCCGTTGCTACTGCCAGCACATTGGGGTCGAAAATAATGTCAAGCGGATTGAAGCCTATTTCATCAACCAAAATACGATAAGCTCTTTCGGCAATAGCTATTTTGCGCTCATAGGTACATGCTTGTCCTTCTTCATCAAAGCACATCACTACTACGGCGGCTCCAAAACGTTTTACATCGCGCGCATGTTGACGAAACTGTTCTTCACCCGCCTTCAATGATATTGAATTGACAATACATTTTCCTTGTACACATTTCAAACCTTGCATAACGACGTCCCAATCAGACGAGTCGATCATTACGGGTATACGGGCAATATCAGGCTCTGATGCCAACAGGTTAAGAAACGTTTTCATTTCGGCCTTTGCATCCAGCAAGCCATCGTCCATGTTTACGTCAATAACGAGAGCTCCATCCTCTACTTGTTTTCGAGCAATGCTCAGCGCTTCATTATAATTGTGTTCGCCAATAAGGCGTAGAAATTTTCTTGAGCCTGCCACATTGCAACGCTCGCCCACATTTACAAAACGCACCTCAGGTGTTACTTTCAATAGGTCAAGACCGCTAAGCCACATATTTATGGGTCGAGGGGCAGGTTTACGTGGTGCAACACCTTTTACTATATCAGGATATTTTGCAATAAACTCTTCAGTGGTTCCACAGCATCCACCAATGATATTTACCAATCCCTCATTAACGATATCGGTAATCTGCACAGCCATACTGTCGGGCGTTTCGTCATATTGCCCAAGCGAATTTGGTAATCCTGCGTTAGGATATGCCGACACATAATAAGGTGCCATAGCAGATAAATCGCGCAAGAAGGGTGTCATTTGGCTGGCACCAAACGAACAGTTCAAGCCTACAGAGAAGATAGGATATTGGCTAATGCTAGCGAGGAACGCACCTAATGTTTGTCCGCTTAAAGTGCGACCAGCCAAATCGCTAATGGTGACCGAAACCATGATAGGCAAGTCGACACCTCGTTTTTCCATTACTTGAAGCGATGCATCGATTGCCGCCTTAACGTTCAATGTATCAAAAACGGTTTCAAGCAACAGCACATCTACTCCACCTTCTACAAGAGCATCTATTTGTTCAATGTATGCTTCAAGCAGTGTGTCATAATCCATGTCTCGAGCAGCAGGATCATTCACATCAGGCGACATTGAACATGTTTTGTTTGTAGGACCTACGCTACCACATACAAAGCGTGGATGTTCTGCCGTGCTGTATGCATTGGCGCACTTTTTAGCTAATCGTGCCCCTTCAAACGCCATCTCTCGACTAAAATTTTCTAAATGATAATCGGCTTGAGAAATGCGTTGCGAGCTAAAAGTATTAGTTGTTATTAAATCGGCTCCTGCCCGTAAATACTTACAATGAATATCTTCAATCACGTCAGGACGCGTGATATTAAGCATGTCGTTATTACCTTTCAACATGCCCGACGCATTTCTGAAGCGATAGCCTCTAAAATCGTCTTCCTCTAACTGATATTGTTGTATCATGGTTCCGATAGCACCATCAAGAACCAATATTCTTTGTTTTATTATTTCCCTAATATCTGTCATCTTTATCACGGCTGTCATCGTACACGTGCTGTGGGGCTACAACGCATCATGATGTATTAATAACGCTTGATGGCTCTATCCATCTCTCTTCTGTCTTCTTTTTCTTTCAAAGTTTGACGTTTATCAAACTCTTTTTTACCCTTTGCCAACGCAATATCTATTTTCGCCCGTCCATGTTTATCTATGAAGATAAGTGTAGGCACAATGGTGTAACCCACCTGTTTTGTAGCTTCTTGTAGGCGGTATATCTCGCGTTTGTTTAGCAACAACTTACGGTCGCGTTTGGCCTCGTGGTTGTTATACGAACCATAGAAATAAGGTGAAACGTTCATTCCCTTCACCCATATCTCACCGTTGTTTATATAGCAAAAGGCATCTACAAGGCTGGCTTTACCCATGCGTATCGACTTGATTTCTGTACCCGTCAATACGATACCAGCCGTATAGGTATCTATAAAGAAAAACTCGAATGAGGCTTTCTTATTTCTTATCTGTACCGGACTTTTCTTCCGTAACAACACTTCTTCGTTGTTCATATTCTCGTGTTTCCTTTTCTATCTCCGCTCACCTCATCAGGCGCTTGCTTAAGCAAAGAACTTGTGTATGGGTTAACGGTAATATTATTTTTCAATGATGGCGAACTGATCAATGTGTTCATCCAGATAATAGGCTATCTGAGCAGTCCATTGTTCTTCATTGACAACAAAATCGTCATCAAAATCGTCAAACTCGGGAATCTGTTCAAATAAGGCCATAAACTGGTCGTCATCACAGTCAATCTCAATACGATCGCGATATTTTTTATATAAAGGTATTACTTTACGTATATGGCGAGCCAATTCTACCAGCCCCCATTCCTTCATAGCACGAGCAAAAGGATTCATGAAGATAAAGCCACCATAACCATTGTGTATGAGCTGAATATAGCCACCATTCATCACCTCGTCGCGCAAGATATTATAGCCCAACAGGGTTATTTGATCGGCGCTTAATCGAGGCATTGTTTCAGCCGTCAATTCACCACCCACCAGGTCAAGTGTATGTTTCACAAAGACATCAACAAAGGCATCCATACCTTCTTCTGACGCTTTCTGCAATTCGATATCCTTAATTATTACTTTTTCCATACTTCTTTCATTTATCGTTTTTGCAACAGATGTGCCACATGGCCACCCATTTGCGTTATGAAGCATACGCCACTAATCTTTGCAAAGGTACAACAAAAAAATAAATTCTTATCGGTAATAATGAAAAATGAGGTTAAAGAGTGAAAAAGAATACCTAAAGATAGGTATATTTCAAGAGAAAATAGTAACTTTGCAATTAGAAATATAGTATTTTATTATTCATTATTTAATAAAAGTAAAGGAATATGACTTATTCTAATGAAGTCAACAACATGTGCGTTGTTGCAAAAGGTCCTAACCACGGACCCGCCCCCATTCCTGAAGAGGGTAAATGGATTCAGGCCAAGGAGATTAAAGACATCTCTGGTTATACCCACGGTGTGGGTTGGTGTGCTCCTCAGCAGGGTGCTTGCAAGCTCTCTCTGAACATCAAAGAGGGTGTTATCCAGGAGTGCCTCGTAGAGACTATCGGTTGCACTGGTATGACTCACTCTGCTGCCATGGCATCAGAAATTCTTCCTGGCAAGACTATCCTTGAGGCTTTGAATACCGACTTGGTATGCGACGCCATCAACACAGCAATGCGCGAGCTCTTCCTTCAGATCGTTTACGGACGTTCACAGAGCGCTTTCTCTGAGGACGGTCTCGTTATCGGTGCCGGACTTGAAGACCTCGGCAAGGGCCTTCGCAGCCAGACAGGTACACTGTATGGTACTGTAGCTAAGGGTACACGTTACCTCGAGCTGACAGAGGGTTACATCACCAAGATGTTCCTTGACAAAGACAATCAGGTTTGCGGTTACGAGTATGTACACCTGGGCAAGATGATGGAAGCCATCAAGAACGGTATGGACGCTAACGAGGCTGTGAAGAAATTCACTGGCAGCTACGGCCGCACTACCGCTGAGCAGGGAATTGTTAAATCTATTGACCCACGTAAAGAATAAGGAGATACAGAAATGATAAGAAAAGTTCAATTCGAAAGCCAGGAGCGTCGCATCAAGCAGGTGCTGGCCGCTCTTAAAGAGAATGGTATCAACTCTATCGAAGAGGCCAATGAGATTTGCGAAAACGCAGGCGTAGATCCTTATCAGATGTGTGAAGACACACAGCGCATCTGCTTTGAAAATGCAAAGTGGGCATACGTTTGTGGTGCTGCTATCGCTATCAAGAAGGGTGTTAAGACAGCTGCCGACGCTGCCGAGGCTATCGGTATCGGTCTGCAGAGCTTCTGCATCCCTGGTTCAGTAGCCGACGACCGTAAGGTAGGTTTGGGTCACGGTAACCTCGCAGCCCGTCTGTTGCGTGAGGAGACTGAGTGCTTCGCTTTCCTCGCTGGTCACGAGTCGTTCGCAGCTGCTGAGGGTGCTATCAAGATTGCTGAGATGGCAAACAAGGTTCGTAAGAACCCTCTGCGTGTTATCCTCAACGGTCTGGGCAAAGACGCTGCACAGATTATCAGCCGCATCAACGGCTTTACATACGTTAAGACCGACTTCGACTACTATTCAGGCGAGTTGAAGATCGTTGACCGTATCGCTTACTCTGACGGCCCCCGTGCAAAGGTAAACTGCTACGGTGCTAACGACGTTCGCGAGGGTGTTGCCATCCTGTGGAACGAAAATGTTGACGTATCAATTACTGGTAACTCTACCAACCCCACCCGCTTCCAGCACCCCGTTGCTGGTACCTACAAGAAGGAGCGCGTGCTCGCTGGCAAGCCCTACTTCTCAGTAGCTTCAGGTGGTGGTACAGGCCGTACCTTGCACCCCGATAACATGGCTGCAGGTCCCGCTTCTTACGGTATGACTGATACACTGGGTCGTATGCACTCTGACGCTCAGTTTGCTGGTTCTTCTTCAGTTCCTGCACACGTTGAGATGATGGGCTTCCTCGGTATTGGTAACAACCCAATGGTAGGTGCTACAGTAGCTATCGCCGTAGCTATCGACCTCGCCCTGAACAAGAAATAATTGATAAAATATCAGTTATAAATATTTAACCTCCATATCCCACATCGGATATGGAGTTTTTTTTGCATATTTATGCAAGATGATGAATAAATATACAAAACCAATATTAAGGATTATTTAGTATATATACAAGAAAGGGATGGAGTTTCGTGTCTGCCATCCCTCGCTCTAGGTAGTCTGGAAATACAACCTTTGGTGCGAATGTACAGAAACTACAGTCCCATCCCCAGTGCTGATATGTAGGGGTACAATTAGGGCTTGTACCGAACATTATCATATACACCAAGGAAGGGCATATCGTTTCTATTCATTAACACCTATCTTCTTTGTTTTCCAGACATTTTAGAGCGGTATGAATAGCTTGATACGCCTTCTTGACTAACTGGCTATCCTCTGCTTTTATACAGAGCCTCCAATCAGCCTGGCAAAAGTACGGAAATTAAGTGAGAACCACGAATGTTTGGCTGAGAAAGTGGCAAGATCAGGCTATTTCCCTTTATTTAATCACAGAACGAGCAGTATATCAGAGAAAAGCTATATATTTGCATTTGAATACTATTATAACATTATGGATAAAGGGCAATTTCTGTTATACCAAACTCCTGACGGCGATTCACAGATTGAGGTGAAGTTGCAGAACGATACTGTCTGGCTCTCGCTTGACCAGATGGCAGAGTTGTTTCAGCGTAATAAATCCACTATCTCACGACATATAAAGAATGTGTTAGAGGATGGAGAATTACAAGAAGAGGCAACTATTGCAAATTTTGCAACAGTTCAAAACGAAGGAACTCGCAAGGTTGAAAGAGTAATAGCTTTCTACAACCTCGACATGATTATCAGCGTTGGTTATCGTGTACATTCATACCGTGGCGTTCAGTTCCGTATATGGGCAACCAAGGTTTTGAAGGAGTATATAGTAAAAGGTTTCGCTATGAACGATGACCTGTTGAAGAGAGCAGGAGGTGGCAATTACTTTGACGAGTTACTTGCAAGAATACGTGACATTCGCTCCAGTGAGAAGGTATTCTATCGCAAGGTTTTGGAAATCTACGCCCTCAGTATCGACTATGACCCACGAGTGGAAATGACACAAAAATTCTTCAAAACAGTACAGAACAAGATGCACTATTCGGCTCACGGTCATACGGCGGCGGAAATAATATACGAGAGAGCCGATGCCGAGAAAGACTTTATGGGACTTACAACGTGGTCAGGAGCTATGCCTACAAAACCAGAAGCAGAAATAGCCAAGAACTATCTCAGCCACGAAGAAGTAAAGTCACTGAACCGCATCGTGAGCCTGTATCTCGACTTCGCCGAAATGCAAGCAGAGGAACACCGCCCTATGTATATGAAGGATTGGATAAACATTCTCGATGACTTCCTCCGTATTTCCCGAAAAGACATCCTTACCCATGCAGGCAAAATTTCCGCCAAACTCGCCAAAGAGAAAGCCGACCAGGAATACGACAAATTCAAGGAACGCACCAAGAACAACCTCTCGCCTGTAGAGATTCACTTCTTAGAGAACTTTGAACGTGAGCAGAAAAGGTTGATGGGAGGAGACAAGAAAGAAGAAAAGTAAGAACAATAATATAGCACCTTATTGTATATAGACGCTCAGTTCGCTGGTTCTTCTTCAGTTCCTGCACACGTTGAGATTATGGGCTTCCTCGGTATTGGTAACAACCCGATGGTAGGTGCAACAGTGGCTATCGCCGTAGCTATCGACCTCGCCCTGAACAGGAAATAATTGATAAAATATCAGTTATAAATATCTAACCTCCATATCTCACATCGGATATGGAGATTTTTGCATATTTATGCAAGATGATGAATAAATATGCAAAACCAATATTAAGGTTTGTTTACCAAATATTTCTTAATTTTCTAACAATTTATAAGCAATATAAAAATATTGCTTACACTTTTCATTCTTGATACCTCTGTTTTGAGATATGCCCCATTTCAGGCTCTGATATGCCGCATTTCAGGGTGTAATATGCCGCATTTTAGGAGGTAAAACCAAGGCTTTCAGATCGTAATTTGATGCCTTTCTCAACAAGCAATCAATATGAATATTTATGCAAAAATATGGGTTAGAAATTACACAATGTCTGATTGTCTTTTAAAGACAAAAAATAGGGCTAAACTCCTCAATTGGAATTCAGCCCCACACTTTATTTTCTTGAAAAAAATCATCTGATATAATATATACTTAAACTTATATGATAAGTAATATTATAAGTAGGTGTTCATCATTATTTATATAATAACAGCATCACCTAGCATGGCATCTATAACCTCATATAACAGTTACGTAGGAGCCGACCGAAGATATTTCTATTCCCACTCTATTATCATTCATCTCAGATAATCAATCTGTTGACCATCATTCAAGACCCTTTAGGGGACGTTCATAGGGGACGTTTATATCAAGTGCAAAGGTAATCAAAATAATCCATTGTCGTGTCAGTACTCCAGCACAATATCCTATTTTTTAGCGATTTTTATTGAAATTTGCTTGAGTTCGTAAACTTTAGTTATTGTTATAGATTAGTTTCGGGTACCATCTTCTATACATTATTATTATATAATAAAGGTAGGCACTTGTGAGGGTGTCTACCTTTTTAGCGTTGATTTAAGAAACTCCCAATCTTCTTGATATAATAATCAAAGGGTTCTTTGACGTATTGAAACAAACAAAATCAAATGGTCGAGAACCTAATTCTTTTTTAGGATGAAGAAAAAGTTATTTCAAGATGTAGGACTTTCAAGGAAAGGACGCATCACAATCTTAACCACTCCAAACATCACCATAGGAAAGGAGTTAGGTCTATGATGGTTAACGAGGCATATCAGTTTACGGCATCCGTATCCAAGGATATTTATGTCAACAAACTGCAAACTACCGCAGCCATCAACAGTGGAGAGGAAGGCATAAAGGCAAGAAAGGAATGTGGTCTGAAGGACAAGCTCTGTTTCAAAGAACAGACTGTGACACCTTATTCACTCTTAGGATTGGCACTTGAAGGACACACATTCTGTCACCTATTTGGCAGCTTTACCTCACCACCTCCCAAGACTACCTATTTGCGCAAGGATGGATACTTCACAATGGGAGGCAAGTGCGGTCAGTTTTTCCATGGTTCATACTTCATTGGAGTAGATATAGACAACACCAAGTACACTCCGCAAGAGTTTGCCGACCGGCTTCGACTGAAACCGACTCTTTGGTACACTTCTCTGTCACATCTACAGAAGGACAAGAATGGAGATGGTCAACTTGACTCTCGATTCAGACTAATCTACGTCTTTGACAGTCTAATCCAAGACAAGTACTACTTCCGTTACTGTGCCTCCAAATTGTACAAGATGATAGAAGAGGATACCCAAGAGGAGATTGAAGACAAGTGTGGACTTAGTTGCTGTCAGTACTTCAATGGAACTTATATCCACTCTGATGAAATCAAATCTGATTATGGCTTGACTAACAGTATCTACTCATTGGATGACATTCAAGTCTCAAATGAAGGTTATCTTAACTATCTTAGGATTAACTGTGAGTATAAGTCTTTGGATAAGGTTAAAAGAAAAGAGATTAAGGATAGGATTCTTACACTTTTGTCTCAATCTGATTTAGGGCAAACAAACCACCAAGAGAACACACATTTAATATCAGAATGGAACAAAAATGGAAGGTCTGATGATGAGGAAGACATTGACCTTGACCAACAGATGATTAATGATTACCGCAGATTACCTTGGGATGAATTCTCCGGCATCTACAGACACAAATATCCATTGGTTTATAGAACGGAGAGAGAGGATTGGTTATCCTTGGAATTAGGTAACAAGACTATCAAATACCAATTCTGTAATGAAGACTACCTCGAGCTAAGTTGGATTGGAAGTATTACAGCAAACGGCATCCGTATCAAAAGGGCTGATGGTCAACACAGACGTAGCACGTTGTTCCATCGAGGATGGCTACGAAGGGTAATCAAACCATCCATCACCCCAAGTGAGCTATTGTTCAATCTTATCAATGATGTGGAGTATTTCTTCAACAACTCTGATGGTGTACTTGACGTGGATACTTTGGTCACTAAGGTCAGACAGTGTTTCTCTTTGGGTATAGAAGACTTCATCAATGAGTATCCGAATATCTACAACGAGATGAAAGAGAAGTGCCGTAGGAAGAGATTTATCATCCATTGGACAAGCCGCAAGGACATCAAGCCGAACAGCCTTCGTAAAGAGTTACGATGGCAGTTACTTGACATCTTGTATGACCGAGAGCTCACTCTGATGGAGAATCTACAGATTTTGTTGGACAGTGACATTGCAGAATTTGATAAGGGATTTAGTAAAAACAGTCTCTATCGCTACTGCAAAGACAGAGGCATAGTCTGTAGCACCAAGTCTCTAAACAAAAGGGAGATGTTCTTCAAACTCCACGTAGATGGAATGAGTCTTTCCAAGGAACAAGAGTATCTGAAGGAAAAAGGTCTTGCTCTTTCAATGACAACTATCTCAAAGTACCGAGGTGAATTGGAGGCTATGTCTTTGCCTACAGTGATTGCGGCTTGAGGAATCAAGTAAGGGAGTCTGAACTGAAACAAATAAAATCAGTTCGGACTCCCTTTTTGCCTATAAACGTCTCAAAGCAAGAAACGTCTCAATTTAATCTTTATACCCTATCTTGAAACTCTCATTTTCTGTCTCATTCTATCCTTTTAGGTTAACGTGAGTCATATACACAAGGTCACTTACAACTTTTCATAATTGATTCCACCTATCTTGCCTGCGATATAATTAAGGGGAGAGCGTTGGTTTGCATCGAAATAAACGTGGTCAAGAAACAGCTGCTCTCCTTTTTCTATTACCTGACATCTGAAACTCGTTCCTTCTATCAGTTTTGTCAATTGAGAAGACTTGACAATGAACGTATAATCACCTCGGTATTCAATAATACAGACTCGGTTGGGAGACCAAGTAAGACGGTAAACATCTCCCACCTCCATCTCATCGGCATATACGCAATCGCCAAATGTTATGTTGGAGGATGGCGCACCATTGACATCATCGGCATTATAGAGCCTTTTGAAATCATCAAAAGACCGATATCCAATGTACTGGCTTAAGATATCAAGCGTAACCGCTCGAGGAGTTGTTGTATCATTCACATATCCCCACAACCTCTTTAACGTTGTGACTCCTATCATCTCTCGGGTACGCATAAAGATTCTCTGAGAAAGATGTTCAAACTTCTTACTCGTTATCTTTGAAATTCCTTCTGCATTCTCGATGGCAGAAATCAATAATAGGATGTCTTTTTCTGTTTTCATGCGTGCAAAATTAATGATTTTTTAAAAAAAGCCCAAGTTTCAAATAAATTATGTAATTTTGCAAGCAAAATTTTCAATTATGTCCAATAATCAACAAAATCCCCTATGCTTTTCCCAAAATCCGTCAGAAATTTGGGGTGATGACAATGTGCGGATGAACTCTGATTATTGTAACTTCGCAGAGTTGCAGAGCTCGGGCTTCTTCAGGCTGGTTATTGCCACTAGATTCGGCAGGAAGGTGATGCTAAAGACCCTCAAGGAAGAAGTTAAGGATACTCTAAAATATAAGGAGATTCTTCGTAAGGAGTTTGACATTCTAATGTCATTGAATAGTGACAATATTGTGAATGTAATTACTTGGGAAGAAGCAATTGCTGGGATTGGCTCGTGCATTGTGATGGAGTATGTTGATGGCCAGACTCTTGATAAGTTCTTAGCAAACAATCCTACTAAGGAAGCAACTCTTCTCGTTTTAGCAGAACTGCTCAAGGCGGTTGCATATGTCCACGGAAAACAGATTATCCATCGAGATATTAAACCAACAAATATTATTGTCCTGTCAGATGGACACCACATTAAGTTAATTGATTTTGGACTTGCTGATTCAGAGGCCTACGAGATTCTCAAACAACCATGCGGTACAGAAGGATATGTAAGTGCCGAACAGAAATGTGGCGTTAACGATGTACGCAACGACATCTATTCCATTGGATGTATAATGAAGGAAATGAGACTCGGTTGGCAATACCAAGGCATAATTAAAAAATGCCTTTCATCATTAGAGAAGCGTCCTACTTCAACAATGGAACTTTTGTCTATGGTGGAATCGGTTTCAAGAAGACGTGCGGTAGGACTAAAGGCTATGTTATTCTTTTCATCCTTCACTATAGTTGGTATTTGCTGGTACTATTATCATGTTTCTCAGATTCAATCATACGACAATGATATGGAACAAACAGTAACAACGGACACCTCGGATGCCGAGATTTTGTTGGAAAGTAATCCTCCTTCAGAAACTTTGACATACACAGACTACACCAGAGTTCTGTCAGAAGTAAAGAAGATAATTGATGAAGATGTTAAGCCTATTGATGCTATGATGGATACTATTACGAGAATGAATAATGTTCCCTCATCATATTTTACTTTTCTCGAAAACGAATCAGAAAAACTCAACGAGCTTGCGCAACGTCACAGAGGGGAAATCAATCCTTCTAATTTTAATGAATTCTATTCAGAGATGATGTCTTACTATAAATCAAAAACAGACAAGTGGAAAGGCATATTAGAGAGATTAGAATGACCGACATTTGCTATCCATACATATGGTCCTAAATGGACCTTCTGATAATTTGCTATGCTCTTACAAACCTTATACCTTTGCACAAAAAGTAGTAAAAAACAAAGGTATGGGATTTGATATTTTTACCAAAAAACATCTTTTTGAAGCGTTTACTTGACGCTTGCAGTGCGGTCCATACTAACACAATTGAACGCAACAGCAGCAAGTATAGAGTAGATGCCAAACGGATGTATCGTGAATATACCCGTTGAGTGTGCAGAGGGTTATGCAACCCTCGGGTACTCTTTTACGGCGTGTATTAAATACATGTGCGTAGATATCTCTTTCTCGTTGGTTGCGGAGCTGTGTTAGGCTTGGACTGAGACGAGCAAAGTAAGATGCCTACGCTTTACATTTATAACAAGTCTGTGTTGGGCATAAGCAGACACAAAATGATGTCATTATGAAAAAAAATGCAACGAAAACCATCACAATTTTAAGAGGACATTCTAGACTCTTTAGACTAATTTCATTGTCGCTGATGCTATTATTGGTGTGTAATTATTCCTTTGCTTACGATTTTAAGGAAGGTGGTATATCCTACAGTTTTTACTATTTGGACAATGGAAGAACATTGTTTGTGGCACGCGACATAGATAATCCGTATTCGGGTTCAATAACTATTCCTGCTTATGTCATTCATGAAGGCTATAAGTATCCTGTCACAGCCATTGGTCAAGAGGCATTTTATGAGTGTGAAAACCTTGTATCCGTGACAATTCCCAATTCCGTTACCTCAATTGGTCTTGGAGCCTTTTCCTCTTGCACAAGGCTCAAGTCAGTAACCCTTTCAAATTCGCTGAAAATTATTGAGAAGTATGCATTTTCTAACTGTAAATCACTTAGAACAATCACTATCCCCAATTCAGTTACGACAATTGAGGATTATGCGTTCCAAGGATGCTCAAACCTAACTACGGCATCTGTCCCTAAGACGGTAAAAACAATAGGAATCGATGTATTCAATAAGTGCCCGAAATTGAACTCAACATCATCATCAAAAATTAAAACCGCATATTTCAATCGTATAAAATACAGAATCGTCGATGACAGTGCTAAGACTTGTGCCGTTACTCCAGAAAAGTTTGAGGAACGAAATGGGACTAGAAATCTTTATACTTCCTCGTACCAAGGATATACAATCATTCCCGAAAAAGTGAAACTCTTCAATGACGAATACACTGTCGTTGCCATCGATGAGCAAGCATTCAGAGGAAGTGCCGTGACTCAAATAGAACTGCCTAATACTATTAAGACAATTGGATTAGGTGCATTCCATAATGTCTCAAAACTTAGTAGCATTGAAATACCAGCCAGTGTAACTGAGATTGGACCGAGTGCATTTGAGGGTTGTAGATACTTAGATACAGTAGTAATGGGTGAGAATGTCAAAAAGATTGGTAGTTGCGCATTCTTAGGATGTGTTTGTTTGAAGACAATTAATCTCCCCATAAAATTGAAAACTATAGAAGAACGAACATTTACAAACTGTAATAGTTTGGCTGCAATCAACATTCCAACTGCACTTACTTCTATTGGCGATGTTGCGTTTGGTGGTTGCGATAAATTAACCTCATTGACCATGCCTGCAACCCTAAAAGCGATAGGAGAAAATGCTTTCTATAAGTGTACACATCTTGAAATTAAGGGTATTCCTGCAACAGCCAAAATTGCGCCTACAGCATTTGACTTGTGCAAACACAAATACAATATCGTTCAGAAAAAGTATAGTGCGAAGTATGGTGCTGCTCTAGTAGCAAAGGTAGTTGGTCTCTTCAAGAATAACGCTCAATTCATGGATTGTCCTATTGGAACTCCATTAGTCCTACTCCAGGAATTAGGTAGAGTGATGCAGGGAGATAACAACATATTCCTCACGCAAAGACCATATAACGAATATGTTATAGGAAACAATAAATTCAAGCACTACAATTTTAATGGTGTGCGTATGATATTCAAGAATGGAAGGTTAACGGATAAGAGTGATTGGCGTAATATCTAATATTGATAGAGGGTGTGTCAAAACTAAAATGACTACTCTTCAAAGTTACAGATTATAACTATAATATTTAAAAGGGTCGTATCAAACTCTGTATTGAGTAATGATACGGCCCTTTCTTTAGTCTTTTAGGATGCTCAAATTTCAAATTATAAGTTCATATTTTCAAAAAATGAGTTTTGACACACCCTCAACAATAATAAATCAATTTCAAAATGGAAAAGCTAAAGAAACTAATATCAATGATAGAACTCGTTCAATTGGAAAAAGAAATTAAAACTAATCCTACCACTATGTTTGAGGAGAAGGATATTGAAGCTATCAAGAATGGGGAACTGGATGTTATCATTTACGTTGCAAAATTGTATGCTTTCGGTTCAGAAGTGATTACTCCTAATCCTAAACTTGCACTTGAGATTTGCAGGTTGTGTATTGATGCTGGCTATACTGATGGATACGGACTTCTTGCGGATTTTTATGAAAAAGGGCTTGAAGTGGAGAAAGATTATCGTTTGTCACTCATGACTATATTAGAGGGTGCAAAGAAAGGTTCAACATACTGCATGTTAAAATTAGTCCGTCGAAATCAAAACCATAGAGTATGTTTTGATGGTCATAATCTAATAGATAAAGAAGAGGAATTTCAATGGTTATACAGAGCAGCAGAATTGGGGTATGCTCCATCATTCATCCCACTGGGACTGAGATATCAATGTGGTACCGGAACAGAAAAAAGTAAAGAAAAAGCAGCGTTTTGGTTCTATAAGGCTGAAGAGGCGGGAATAGAGAACTCTAGGGATTATTTGATGCATTTATGGGAGGAAACTTGGAGCAAAAAATTAGCCGAAATGCGACTTCATCCCAATATCAAATTCGGAGAAGATGCTTTGTTACACACACTATTTAAGCATCTTTTCTACAATCCTCTTAAGGATTCTGGCGAAGAGTAATCATTAACCATAATCAATCTTAGTTTATGTGGCTTCTTTATTTCATTTTAATGCCAATCTACATTGGTTATTTAATGATTAAGCTGTTTGTTGTCCTTATAGAAGTAATTTTCACAGCTATTGGTTGGCTTATTGGTCATGACTGGAGTGATTAAAATGATGAAAGACAAGGGTAATTAATCCTATTAGGTTTGAACCTTCTCATATTATAGTAACTTCCCTCTGTCTCAAGTTATTCTTTTAGGTTAACGTGAGAAGAGGGCGAGTTAGGCAATCTGCTTTTTACACTTCAGTATAGTGTTTACAATGTGTCCAGTTAATTTAGATACATTGCGGATAGAGATACCCTTTCTCAAGAGTTTAATTAGTGTTTACTGAATAATTTATAACTCTCTGATATTT
>UMGV01021794.1_pt1 | contig 19714 bp, 23 predicted proteins | sample 1965361 | NCBI WGS metagenome assembly UMGV01 (sample SAMEA4836081, study PRJEB28245) | human gut metagenome | biome: gut microbiome; material: fecal sample | place: Denmark | collected 2008
CTTGACCCGCCACCGGACTTGGTGGAGATCGCCGAAGCCTTGGATGCGATGGCGAAACCACACGTGGGAAGCGGCTGGGCGAACACCAACTACACCGACCTGCCATGCACCACGCCACGGCAGGAAGCCATCTGGATGGAACATAACGGAATCACAAGAGGGGAGGAATGAGCGATGGGCTATTTCCAGATTCCAGTCTCTTGGTATCGGGACGAAACGATGCTGAACCTCATGGACAAGAACCCCGCATCCATAGGCATTTACGTGATGATGATCTCTTGGTGCTCAGACAACAAAAGCTACGGAGACATACCATACGTAGACTTCCGATATGTCCTCGATGGTGAAGATGAAGAGCTTCAGGCGCTCATAGATGCAGGACTCATCACGAAGACCGACAAGATTCGTCTGCGCGAACCCGTCTACCACATCAAGAGCTTCAGGCGCTTCGACCCGCGATCAAGGGAGCCGATCAGCAATAAGCTTCGCAAGGCCGTGTATGAGCGTGACCATTGCCGTTGCGTCGAATGTGGAGCCGCCGATCATCTGAGCCTTGACCACATCATTCCGTGGAGTCTTGGCGGCGAGGACACCATGGAGAATCTTCAGACCATGTGCCGTTCATGCAATTCAAGGAAGGGGAACAGGGGCGATGTGGTTCAAGGTGGATGATTCGTTCTTCTCGAACCCGAAGACCGCGATGCTGTCGGACGGGGCTACCGCATTGTGGCTCCGTTCCGGCTCATGGTCGGCACAGCAATTGACGGGCGGGTTCGTGCCAGCCCGCATGGTGCCGATGTTCCGTGGCTCCGATGATTCCGTGCGCGAACTGTGCGATGTCGGATTGTGGGAGCGTGACGATGAACGGGATGGCTATTGGTTCCACGATTGGAGCGACTACCAGCCGGACGGGGAGGAAGTGGACGCTCTGCGCCGGAAGCGGAGCGAAGCGGGCAAGAGGGGCGCGGACCGTCGTTGGAAACGGAAAACCGTTGACGAAAATGGCAAAAATGGCAAAACCGATGGCAAATGCCATGGCAAACCTATGGCAAACGCATGGCAAACCGATGGCAAGTCGATGGCAAACTCATGCCCCGTTCCCGTACCCGTACCCGATAAGAAAGAGAAAGAAGAATATTCTTCTTCTTTCTCCAAAGAAATCGGGGTAAGTGACTTCGAGTTAGTAGGGGAGAAGGCGCACGCCAACGCCGATATCATCCGAAACTATCCGAATCTCGACCTGTCGGACGCGTGGAATGCCTTCGCCGCTCGCCACTACGGCGAGACACGCACCGTCAACGACTGGTGCCGCCAATGGAAAGGCTGGTGCCAACGCCGCGCCAACATGAGCGGCATACCACCCTCGAAACCACACATACACACGTGGCAATGCTCTCACGTGCTCGAAGCGCTCGGACGCGACAAGGAAACCGCCACGCCAGACCAACAAGCCTGCGAATTAGCCGACAAACTCAACAAGGAGAAATCATGAAACACGACGAACCGGAAACCATGTACAGCCGTGAATGGTTGGAACACGAACGTCACAAGGCATGGCAGGAAGGCTACGCAGCCGGATGGAAAGACCAGGAATGCGACTTCCCGCAATATACAAGCGAAAACCCATACAAGCATTTACTTCGAAAACAGCAAGGGAGGGAGACGGGACAATGACCGAGCATGAGGAATACTGCGTGAGCATCCGCGAATCCTACAGAATGTCCGGCAGCACGCTGATTGGATACGCGGTGACGTTATGGAGGTGGGACCATCTCGACGAAACATGGGGGTATGCGGCTGTATGCGAATACCTGTTCGCGGACTACAACGGCAGTCGTAGGAAGGCGTTACGGCAGGCGAGACGGGACGCGAGAAAACTCGCCGGAATCTTCGCCTGCACTAACCATGACACCAACGAGAAAGGAATGTGGCAATGAACGGCGTGGACACGTTGGACACAAGCATCTGGGCCGGCTACATCGTCCGGCCGAAGGGTGATATGAGGCTGTATACATGCCGAGTGTACGAAACGCTCCAAGAGGCATCGGATGTGGCGCAGGAGCGCGCCGACTCCTACCACAGGCCATACGAGGTGCGCGTAACCTGCGATACTTCGCAGCGAATTATTAAGACCATCGAACCAAGGAAAAGCAAATGAAGAAAATACTCGAAAACATGATCATCAAGTGGCATCAGGCCGGATATTCGCTCGACGAAATCGCGCCGCTCGTGCCGCAGGTGCCGAAAGCGGAAGTCGCCGCGATCATCACACGATACGACAAGGAGACCCGACTTTGACCGACTGCCAGCACTGCCAGAAGCCAATGAAGCCGATCGCCGCGAATCTGCTCTGCGCAAACTGCCGTGAAGACTACTGGACGCTCATCAGACAGCTCGGACACGTCCAACTGCCCGCCCTGCGAAGCATCATGCTCCGACAGGCCCGCATCGGCACCCCGGCACACACGCCAAGCAGAGGCAACGCGCCAATGCCAATCGACACCCACGCTCAAGACCTCATCGCAGACAGCGAAGCATGGTTGGCGGAACAGGCAGGCAAAATACGCGCCGCATACGCCGCATACGACTGGCGTAAAGCATGGTATGCCATCATCAGCAACCGGCACACCATCCTCAACATGAGCACCGCAGCCGACGACTACGCCGCCCTGGCACACATCACCAGACGCAACGAACAAGCCCTGACGCCGGAAGACGAGCTCATAATCCTCGGCACCTGCCCAAAATGCGACAGCATGCTCACCGGCACGCCAGAAGCCGAATCGGTCACATGCCAAGGCTGCCACCGTGAATGGGCTGCGCCAGCAATCAAAGCAGCCAGAGACGAAAGACTGTGGCAGGTGCGAATCACCGGCACACCAAGCGACGCGGCAAAAGAACTCAAACGCTACGGCCTGACCATATCACGCAACCTCATCAGCCAATGGCTCAAACGCGGCAAACTGTCGCACGCCACGCCGACGGAACACAAGCGGCAGTACACGTTCAACCTCGGAGAACTAGCAGCCCTACTTGACTGTCACCGTTGAAATGCTATACTGTCGTATGTTCGTAAAATGGTTCAGCCAGAAAATGGTTGGACCATTTTTCATATTCAGCTTCGGTAGCTCAGTGGCAGAGCACAAGGGATAGCACAGATACCTAGGACGGAACAGACCGGCCATGGCTTCCATGCTTCTTTGAATGCCCGTGATAAGAGACAGTGCCCCTCATCGATGTCGTGGGTTCGACTCCCACCCGAAGCACCAAAGGCGGTGAATCAATGCCAGGAAGAACGCGCAAGACCAGCCGCCAATTCGAAAAAGACAAGGCCGCATTCTTCAGCCAATGCAAGGCACAGCATGCAGTCTGCTGGTTGTGTGGTATGCCGATAGATTATTCAGCACCGAAGAACACAAGCGATGACAGCTTCAACCTCGACCACCTCTACCCAGTCTCGAAGCACCCCGAACTCCAATTCGACCCGGCAGGCTTCAAACCAAGCCATACCAGCTGCAACCGATTGCGCGGCAACCAAGATCCGCCAGCACCAATCGGAACACTAAGCAGGCAATGGATTAAGACAGCATGAGCAAGGAGACAGCAATGCAACAGCCAGTCAACCTAACGCTCACCGCAGAAATTAATGACAAGACATTCCCAATCAGCAGCTTCACGGTCAACATTCCAGTGCACGTCAACAGAACATACCGCTACGAGGTCATCGACTCCGAGCGTGCCATCGCCAAGCTGATGCCACCAAGCACAAACGAACTCATCAAACGCTTCAAAAACGCAATCAACGCATTCCAAACAGCATTCGAAACCGACCCAAACGGGGTAGGGGCGGTGAAATCGTAAAACCAACGAGATGGTGCAAGACGTCCCGCGTGGTTGGTCTTCCTCTCCCCGATGGCCGAAATTGAACGGGGGTCGCGCGCGCGATTGCAGATTCGAGGTGAAGTATGTCGGTGAAATTCCCGAGCCATAATGTGGCGGAGGCTTTGGAGCGCTCATTGAAGAACGCCGATGGGCTGAAGGCCGTGAATTCCGCAGTGGTCGCGGCCGCCCGCGTACTGGCTGGTCGGATTGACTTCCTGAATGTCACCGGATTCGTTGACGAGAACGGGAAGATCGACAATGTGACTCTGCCGACTTTCCTGAAATACTGCCAGTCTCTCGGATTGACTTTGGACGCTCCAGCGAAGGTCGGGCGTCCGGCCAGGCAGAAGCCCGAAGTCAGGGCTGAGGAAGCGAAGAGCGACAAGGTTATCGCGATGGATGATTTCATGAAGCGGTTCGGCTGAGGAGGTTGCGATGGCGGCTGAGAATCTTACGGTTTTCGGTGCCATCGACGATGAGCATCATGGCGTGACCTTGCCGCGTATCTTCACGCCGCCGCTCCGTCCGTTGACGAGGGAGACGAGCAATGGTTTCGCGGTGATCGCGTTCGCGGAGATCATGCTGCACGTGCATCTCTATCCGTGGCAGCAGTGGCTTTTAGTGCATGCGCTCGAACTGCTGGAGGATGGCAGCTATCGCTTTCGTAAGGTGATTGTGCTTGTGGCCCGTCAGAATGGCAAGACGACGCTTATGGGCGTTTTGGCCGCATGGTGGCTGTTCGTCGATTCCAACAAGCATCCGGACAGGGTGCCGCCGGTGAAGTTTCTGGTGGTCGGTGCGGCGCAGACGTTGGACAACGCCAAGGGCCCGTACAATCAGGTCAAGGAGTGGTGCAATCCTCAGCCTTCTACTGATGAGGAAGCGGATCTGGTCATTCCGGATCTCGCCGCGATGACGCAGAAATTCGTCAACACTAACGGCGAGGAGGCGATCATCACCCGCTCGAAGGCCCGCTATATCGTCCGCGCCGACAAGAACATTCGAGCGAAGTCGGCCGCGCGTGTGGTGTTCGATGAGTTGCGTGAGCAGCATACTGATGATGGCTGGAATGCCGTCAGCCAGACCACGAAGGCAGTCTGGTCGAGCCAGTTGTGGGGCATTTCGAACGCGGGCGATTATCGCAGCGTCGCGCTTCGCAAGCAGGTGGACAAGGGCCGCAAGCTTGTTGACGAGTGGACGCGCCTGAGCGCCGACGGTGGCAATCCGGCCGACGTGTTCCTGTCCGGCGAACAGGATGGATCGTTCGGCTATTTCGAGTGGTCTGCGCCTGACAAGTGCCCTGTGGATGATGCCGACGCTATCCGGCAGGCGAATCCGTCGCTCGGCTACGGGCCGATGACCGTCATGTCGGTTCGTTCCGATATTGACGGCATGACCGAGGCCGCGTTCCGCACCGAGGTCCTGTGCCAGTGGGTTACGGCTGACATCATTCCTTTCATCAATCCGAAAATGTGGGCCAGCGGCCTTGATTCGCGTTCCACGATTCCGGACGAGAATCGAGTGGTGCTGTCCGTGGATACGAGCGCGGACCGTAAGACCACGTATGTGGCCGCTGCCGGAATGCGTGCGGACGGGTTGCCGCACGTGGAGTTGATTGCTCGCCGTGACGGCATGCTGTGGGTGCCGCACTTTTTGGATCTGCTTCGTGAGAGCTGGCCGGACATCTGCGAGATAGCAGTGCAGTCGAAAGGCTGTCCGGCAGTCGATTTCATCGACCCGCTCACCGAAAAAGGCTGGAACGTGCATCTCATCGAAGGCTTCCGGTTGGGCGCGTGCTGTGGCCGCTTCCACGATCGCGTGCGTGAGGGGAAGTTGCGGCACCTTCCGCAGCCCGCCATCGAACAGCAGGTTTCCGTGGCCGTATCCCGGCGTCTTGGCGAAGTCGAGGTGTGGGACCGCACCAAGTCCGCATTGCAGATTTCCGGCTTGGTGGCCGAATCGCAGGCGCTATACGCCTTGGAGACCATGCAAGTCGAAAACGAAAAACCGAAATATGCGCCGAGCGTGACCCATTTCGCAGTCGTATGACCCAGTGAGGAGGTTTCATGGGGTTCTTTTCCAGATGGCTCAAGAAAAGCCCGGTATCCGTGGCCCAGAAGTTCTCCGAATCGTCAGTCAACATTTCGCAGGTCGCGCAGCTGCCGATCGATTGGTTCGGCGCCGGAGTCTACGAGCGAGAGGCGGCGGTGCGCACCGTCATCGACCATATCGCGCGGAATATCGCCAGCATGCCATTCAAGGTCTACACTCGCCAGCCTGACGGTGACCGTGTGGAGGACACGACAAGCCATTTGGCGCAGTTGATGGCAAAGCCGAGCGTTCTTCCTGGCATGACGCGCTACCGATTCTTCTACTCGCTGCTCTGCGATGGCCTGCTCAATGACCGATGGCTCTGCCTGCTCGATGCCGACAAGAAGACCGGCAGATTGTGGCTGCGGCGTATTCCGGTGCAGAATTTCACTCTTTCCGGCAACACTCTTGATGAGATCACCGGCGTGCAGATCAGTACCGGACAACCGGAAGGAAGCCAGTACTTCAAACTGCCAGACCCGCAGATTCTGCTGGATGTGGGCTACAGCACGTCCGGCATCGGCGGTTCTCCCGTGTCCGGCACTCTCGCCCCGCTTCTGGCGGAGGCGCGTGAGATGGCCGAATATCGTCGTGCGATAGCGAAGAACGGCGGTCAGATTCCGGCGTACATCTCCCGTCCGAAGGAGATGCCGTGGCCTTCGCAGGAGGCGCAGGACGAATTCGTGCAGGGCATGCGCAACTACAAGGCAGGTGGAAATCTTGCCGGTGGCTGGCCGCTGCTCAACGACGGCATGGAAATCAAGACAGTGGACGCGTTCAAGCCGATTGACATGCAGGACATCGACGCGAGGGACAGGATTCGCATAGACGTGGCCAACGCCTTCCATATCGCGCCGGAGAATCTTGGCTTTCGCAGTGGCACGAATTCCAACATCGCTTCCTTCAAGGAGCAGATGTGGAATGTGGAGTTGATGCCGTACATCGTGGCGTTCGAACAGTCGCTCAATTTGCTGCTGCCTGACGCGCTCGGCCAGCCGGACGCCTACATCGAAGCGAATGTGGATGCGAAGCTTCGCGGAACGTTCTCCGAGCAGTATCAGGCGCTCAGCACGGCCACGGGGCGCAGCTTCATGACCACGAACGAGGCGCGGCGCATCCTCAACTATCCGAAGCTTGATGGTGGCGACGAATTGGTGACGCCCTTGAATGTGGCAACCGGCGCCCAGCCCAGCCCGCAGGATGGCGGCAGGACGCAGAACGCGCAACAGAACAATCCAGTGAACGGAGAAGGACAGTGAATCTCAAACAGCTCAGATTCAACGTGAAATCCTTGGATGATTCCGCTGGCGAAGGCGTTTTCAGCGGCTACGCCAGCACTTTCGGCAACAAGGATCTGCAGGGTGACGTGATCGCCAAGGGCGCTTTCGCGGAGACCTTGGAGAAGGACTACGCCGGCGGAGCCGGCATCCCGATCCATTGGAACCATCAGGACGGCAAGCCGACCGACATCATCGGACGCACTTTGAGCGCCGTCGAGGACGAGAAGGGTCTGCTCATTTCGGCCCAGCTCGATATCGAGGATAATCCGACCGCCCAGCAGGCTTACGACCTGCTCAAGGATGGCAGGGTCCATCAGATGAGCATCGGCTTCGTGCCGACGAAGACCGCGTGGATCACGGAAAAGGGCGATGGCCCGTGGGGTGGCCATTCCGAATTCCAGCAGATCAAGCTTTTCGAGATCAGCGTGGTGCCGGTGGCCGCGAACCAGCAGGCCGAGATTCTGGCCGTTAAGTCAGGTCGCGCCATCAGCTCCGCCAACGAGGAGAAGCTTCGTGCCGCATTGGCGTCGCTGAACGAGGTGCTGGAAGGCATCGATTCCGACAATTCCACTGCTTCCGGCGAGAAGTCGGATAAGCGGGATGATTCCAAGACCGACGATAAGCCGGACGATAAGAAGCTTGACCCTGATAAGGGCAAGGACGCTGAGGCCGAGAAGGCCGAGCGCCTGAATGTAATCAAATCCGCCCGTGAACTGGTCACTGGCGGCAAGGACAACAAGGAGACCAAATGAGTTTCAATGATCGTCTCGCCAAGACCAAGGCCGCCATCGAAGCGGTGCTGGCCAAGGGCGAGGATAATCTCACCACTTCCGACATCGAGAAGCTGAAGGGTCTGAACGCTGAGGCGCACGAACTGCAGGATTCCATCGAAACGGTGGATGCGGTGCATAAGCGTTTCGCGGGATTGACCGACAACCTGGCGGACACCCAGAAGAGCGGAGCCGCATCAGGCGAGTCTCTTGGCGATTTCGTCGTGAAGAACATCGGCGAACAGCTGGCGAAGATAAAGGGAGTGTCCGGAGCGTCAATCGCAGCACCGGAATGGGCTCCGAGCCGCAAGGCCAACACCGACACGCAGGTCACCGGCGGCCCGTCCGGCGTGTACGGCTCGCTGTTGACCTACGTGGATCCGAATTTTGTCCAGGCTTACCGCCGTCCGACCATCACCAACCTATTCGGTGTCGGCGCGATGAGCGGACAGGCCATCATCTACTACGTGGAAGGCGAAAAGGAAGGCGATTTCAAAACCGTCGGCGAAGGCGAGGAATTCAGCCAGATCCATTACGCCGACGCGACAGAGCACACCGACGCATTATCCACCATCGCTGGATTCATCAAGGAATCCAACGACATGATCACCGACCTCGCATTCTTGAAGTCCGACATCGATGGACGTCTGCTCTACGACTTGAGCATCGTCGAGGAGAAGCAGCTGCTCAACGGCGACGGTACCGGCAAGAACATCAAGGGCCTGCTGAATCGTGAAGGAATCCAGTCATACACCGCTACAGACGCTGGCAACGACGTTGCCGTCCTGCACGCGCAGTCGATGATCTCCACCACGACCGGCATGATGCCGGATGCCCTTGTCATCAATCCGACAGACTATGAGGCCATTCGATTGAAGAAGGACAATGATGGCAATTTCATCGGCGGTGGACCGTTCTACGGCGTGAATGGCGGCGCGCTGACCATCACTCCGCGCCTTTGGGGTCTGGACACCGTGGTGACTCCCGCTGTCGACGCCGGCACAGCCATCGTCGGCTCCTTTAAGGGCGCTGCCACCTTCTATCGCAAGGGCGGCGTGACGGTCGAGGCCACCAATTCCAATGACACCGACTTCATCTCCGATCTGGTGACCATTCGCGCCAAGGAGCGTGTGGCTTTGGCCGTGCGCAAGCCGAAGGCCTTCGTCAAGCTGACTTTGAAGTAAGGAGAGTACGATGGCTCGACAGTTTCGAGTGATTCCAGCCTCGGCGGCGAAGCTCGACCCCAACGCGGACGTTGCCGATGTGGTCTTCGTGGATGCGAAGGGCAAGCCGACCGACATTGGTAGTTCTGCCGCCGCGCCGTATGTGCTTCCCGCTGCCGCCGAGAACGCTCTCGGCGGTGTGAAGCTGGCTAATGTCGCTTCGGCGGGTAATGCCAATGCTGCTGTGGGTGTAGCCGCTGGCGATGCGCCGACCAAGGCAGAGCATGACGCGCTCGTGACCGCGTACAACGATTTGGCGAAGCGTGTCAATGCGCTTGTGGCTGGTCTTGTGGCTGCTGGCGTGGTGAAGACGAGCTGAGATTGGAGGTCGGCATGAGTGATGCGAATGTGATTCCCGACATGATTGCCGACCCTTCGGCTTTCGAGGATGACGCCGAGTTTCGGCTTAAGGCGGCGCAGGCGGCCATCCGCCGTGAATGCGGCTGGCATGTCATGCCGAACACGGAATTGTCCGGCGTGCTCAACTCGCGTGGCGGCATGGTGATTCGGCTGCCCGCACGTCATGTGACGAGCATCGAATCATTGACCGACCGTGATGGCAACAAGCTGGCTTACGCCTACGATCCTGAGACGGGTTTGGTCGAATCCTTGTCCGGTGGCTTCCCCGCCGGAATCGCGGCCATCCGCTACGAGATTCATGCTGGCTATGATGACGCGCCGGACGTGCAGTCGGTGCTTATCAGCGCCGCGAAACGTGCCGGCATGAGTCCGCTTGGGCTTATCACCTCGCAGTCAACGAATGGCAGCAGCGCAAGCTTCGACGTGGTGTCGCTCATGCAGGCCGAGAAGGACAAGCTCAAACCCTACAAGCTGGGAGGCTTGCCATGAGCCTGCTTGACGAGTTGAACACCACTGGTGGCGGCTGGCACATGCCCGGAGCGACAAAGTGGAAGCGGCTTCGTGCGAAAAAGGTCATGGACCGGTATTCGGGCGAGTTGACTGGTGAGGATTGGGATCACCCGGACGTGCTGGAATTCAATGGCTCGCTGGCAAGTTCCAGCAGCATGAGGACTCCTGATGCGCTTCGTGAGGAGACTACGAGCACGGCCTACCTCACCTCGCCTGACCCGTCTTTGGATGTGATGCCGGGTGATCGTATCAAGGCCATGCCGGATGACGGCAGATGCTGGGAGGTGTCCGGCTATCCGAGTCGTGACGCGAATGCTTTCACGTCGTGGCAGCCGACGGTCGAGATTCCACTATCCGAGTACAGGGGGTGATGGTCTTGGGTGTGATGGTCAAATTCAACGATCGATATTTCGATGAGCTGATGAATTCAGCTGGCGTCAAGGCCATGACCCGTCGCGCCGCCGAAAAGACGCTCGAATATGCGAAATCGCATGCTCCGGTGGACACCGGCGCGTATCGTGACGGCCTCCAAATCGAGGAGGTCAAGCACGCGCATCGAACCACATGCATGGTGGTCGGCACAGATCCGAAGACCTTGATCGTGGAATCGAAGACGGGCAATCTCCGCAAGGCGTTGAAGGCAGGCAAAACATGACGGCAGTCCTGCCACCGGATCTTGAGCTTTGGCTGTGCTCGTATCTGCGCGCACGGTTGAAATCGTCTCTCCCGACGATCATCGTTTCGAATCGTGAGCCGGACGATTACGACGGTTCACGGCCGCTCGTCGTGGTGCGTGATGATGGCGGCTCGCAATCGAATCGCGTGCTCTTCGACCGGAGCGTCGGCGTGACCGTGCGTTATGGCTCTCGTGCCGCTCCGAAACCCTGCCGTGACTTGGCGGCACGGATCTACGGCATGCTCACCGACCCCGGTATTTGCTCGCTTGACGGTTCACCGATCGCGGGCATTGATGAGACCGGGTGCAATGGCCCGTATTTCGTGGCCGAGGACGCGAACATCGCCAGATGCTATCTGACTCTCGAATTCTCCGCTATTGGAGAATTCCAATAATTCAATAATTCTTAATTTTTAGGCGTTGAAACGTTTGTTTCAGCGCCTTTTTTGTTTGAAAGGACAAAATATGGCAGCTGATTCAGCAGGTAATGACCTGAGCGCCGCGAAGATCGTGGTGACAAGCGCATACCGTTTCGCACCCTATGACGCGACTCAGAAGCTGACCGCTGATCTCATCGCGCCGACCGTGGCCGACGTGAAGACCGGCTTGGACAAGATCTTCAGCAAGGGCGGCTTCGTCGGCCTTATCACCGAGGATGGCGCGCCGCAGGACAGCCGCGACGCCGACGATGCGATCAAATTCCACCAGCCAGGCTATTCGATCAACGGCAAGGCGTCGCTGACCGAGCAGTTCACCGTGGCCGAGGATAACGACATCACGCGCCAGATGACCATCGGCAAGCCGGACTCCAGTGGCGTGTATCACGTGACCGATGTGATTCAGGATGGCAAATGGTTCTGCTACAAGGAAACCGTTCTTAAAAACGGCACGCACCGCCGCCGTCTGGGTGTCGTGAATCTGACTGGCAACGAGCAGGGTCAGGAGACTTCCGGCAAGAACACCGGTGACGCCTGGACCATCGAATGGATTCAGGACGACGCCTGCGATTCCGGCAACAGCAAGTATTTGGAGTCCTTCGTGACTCCGACTGTTTCGTCCGATTCTCACGCCACCGATCATCAGGCTGATGATTCCGAGTCTCAGCCGGTGGCTGACTGATTCAACTCTTCCCAGCATGTGTTTCTTTCTTCCTTTCTTCGCATGTGCTGGGATTCTTCCTCTTCATCCAGTGGAGTAAAGGAATTTTTCGTAGTCGTTTGAAAGAAGGAAGAAATGACCAAGAACGTGATGCCCTCCGCCGCCGATTTCGACGCCTGGACTCAGGAGGACGAGGAGAAGGCGCTTGAAGCGTCGGCCGAGCGGATGAAGGTGAAGCACCTCATCAAGGACGGCAGCGTATGGTTCCTCGCACCGCACGGCCACATTTACAAGCTGCCTCTGAATCTCAGCATCGATGATTTCGTGCGCCTGTCCGACCTGCAGTCCAACACGGAGCAGATCCAGACGTTGAAGGATATTCTCGCGGATTTCGCTGGCGAGGATGCGGCCAAGGAGCTGGCGAAGGAGCCGGCAATGGTCCCATTCAACATCCTCAACGATTACGGCGAGCTGCTTGCGAAGATTCAGGGCGTGGAATTGGGAAAATCGTCGGCTTCTGCCAGCTCCTCCAAGGAGAAGACGGCAGTCGAATAAGGGCCGATTTCGCGGCTCGCGGGTGGAGTCTGCAGGCCGATTTGGGCGGCAGACTCCGCTACTGCGACGCGATCGCATTGTGGGAAAATCTCTCGGCTGACCCGAGCAGTTACACCGGCATGACTGCGGTGCATATGGTGCTGCCGATGGATGCGACGGCGATCATCACCGCGATTCAGGCTGGCGGCACGTCGATTCTTGGCGACCTCGCGCCGGAAAAGGCTGGGAAGAAGCACGTCGAAGTGACCGATGAGGAACGTCGTGAGGCGTTGGAGTCGATGAGCAGCATCTTCGGCTTCAAAAAAAGTGAATAGAGGAGGCTGTCATGGCTGGCGGTAGCGAGCTTGGATCCGCGCATGTGAGCATTTTCCCGCAGATGAAGGGCTTCCGCCAGAATGTGGCCAAGGAGACCGGCAAGGCCGTCTCCGACATGAAAAACTCCTTCACGAAGGGCTTCAATGGCGCGCAGCAGGGCAAGCAGATCGGCAGCGCCTTCAAAAGCGGTTTCAACAGTGGTGCGGCCGAGCTGAATTCCGAAGCCCTGAAGTCCTTTAAAAAGGACGTGGCGCAAGCCTCGCAAAAGAATACGGACGCCTTGCTGAAATTCAAGGCGGCTGGCGTGCAGGTGCAGGCCGCTCAGGAAAAGCTGAACGCGGCCACACAGAAATATGGCGCGGACAGCACGCAGGCTCAGGCTGCGGCCATCAAACTGGAGCAGGCGCAGATCCGGCAGAAGGCGGCGTCCGACAATCTCAAGGCGGCGTCCGACAACCTCAAGACGGCGCAGGGACGGCTCAAGGAGCTTGAGACGCAGTTGGCCGCCGAAGCTGACAAGTCGAAGAACGCGTTCGTCCGGCTGGCGTCCGGCTTCGCGTCGGTGGGCCAGCAGATCGTCGGCAAGATTCCAGGCGTTAACTCGGCCGTGCAGAAGATCAGCACGACGGCTGGCGAGGTCACGTCCAACATCAAAAGCAAATTCTCTGCCGTGTGGAATGCGCTGCCGGAGGGTGCGCGTAATGCGGCCGCAAAGGCCGGCAATGCGTTGCATTCGGGTTTGAGCAAGGCTTCCGGGTTCGCGTCGAAGGCGGTGTCCGGTATCGGCAAGGCGGCTAAGGGCATGGCCACCGTCGTGTCCGGCGCCGCTGCCGCCGCTGGCGGATATCTGGCGAATTTCGGCAAGCAGGCCGTGGATGCGGCCCTCAAGGCCGGTGAGGTCACTGCTAAATTCCAGCAGGTCGCCAAAAACAACAATTGGACCGAGGAAGAGCAGAAGTCCCTGCTCAGCCTGAATAAGACGCTTGGCCAGACCGGCGTCATATCCGGTGGCACCTTGAAGGCCGCTCAGGCACAGCTCGGCACTTTCGCGCTGACGGCGGATCAGGTCAAGACTTTGACGCCAGCATTGGCCGACATGATCGCCAATAACAAGGGTTATAACGCAACCGCTCAGGATGGCGTGCAGATCGCTAACCTGCTCGGCAAGGTCATGACCGGCTCGGCTACCGCATTGAGCAAATATGGCGTGACGATGACCGACGCCCAGAAAAAGACCTTGCAGGAGGGCACGGCACAGGAGAAGGCCGCTATGGCCGCCCAAGTGTTGGAGGCGAATTTCGGCGGCATCAACAAGGCTCTTGCGGAGACTCCGCAGGGCAAGATGACGATCTTGCAGCATGAGATTGCCGGTTTGAAGACCTCGGTCGGCAATGATCTGATTGCGGCTTTCGGTGGTGTCGGTGGTGCGGTCATCAAGATGGTGCAGGCTGTCGAACCACTCATCACAGCTTTCTTCGACAAGGTGGCCGCACTGGCCGAGAAGATCGGCCCGCCACTTGAAAAAGTGTTCGGTGGTATCGCCGACAAGATCAGCAAAATCAATTTCAGCGGCTTCATGGGCCAATTGTCTGGATTGTCCGGCCCTATCGCAGCCGTGACCGGCTTGCTGGGTGCGGCTGGTCTTGGTGGCGCGTTGAGCGGCTTGAGTGGCGTGCCGGTGATTGGCGGATTGCTGTCGAAGTTCGGTGGCGTCCTGTCTGGTCTTGGCGGGCCTATCACGCTGGTGATTGGCGCTCTGGCCGGCCTTATCGCCACGAGCCCGCAATTGCGCAGCGAATTCGGCACGATGCTCAAGAATGTTTTCGTCAGCTTGCAGCAGGCATTCCAAATGCTTCAGCCGTCGATTCAGACGCTCATGACGGCTTTGAGTCAATTGGCGGCAGCTGTCATGCCTGTCATCACCAATCTCGTCGGCCAGATCATTCCACTGCTAACACCAATCATTTCCACTTTGGTGGGTGCTTTGGTACCTGCCATTCAGGGCATTCTGACCGTGGTGACCACCGTCATTCAGGCGATCACTCCGGCCATCCAAGGCGTCCAGCCGGTTGTCACGGCGGTTGTCGCGGCCATTACTGCGGTGATTCAGGCGCTCATGCCGGTCATCTCGCAGATCAGCAGTCTCATCACTGACGTGGTGGCTGCGATCACTCCGGTGATTCAGGGCCTTCAGCCTTTGGTTACGACGGTGGTGCAGGCGATTACCAGCGTGATTCAGGCGCTGGTGCCGGTGATTCAGGCTCTCGCGCCATTGGTGTCCACGATTATTTCCGCGATCGTCGGCTTCATCAGCTCGACACTGCTGCCGACTATCCAAGCGATGCTGCCATTCATCCAAGGCATCATCAATGGCATCACGATGGTGGTCAAGGGCATCGTCAATGTCATCCAAGGCGTCATCAATCTGGTGACCGGCCTGATTCATGGCAATTGGAGCCAGGCGTGGAATGGCTTTAGTCAAATTGTGCATGGTGTTGTGCAAGGCGTGCTCGGCTTTTTGGGTGGCATTGGCAGTGCGATTATCGGCATCTTCGCTGGTGCTGGCACGTGGCTGTGGAATGCCGGCGCGTCGATCATCAATGGTCTGCTCAATGGTCTGAGGGCGGCTTTCGGCAAAGTTAAGAGCTTTGTGAGTGGCATCGGCGATTGGATCGTCAAACATAAGGGTCCTCTCAGCTACGACAAGGTGATGCTTAAGCCTGCTGGTCAGGCGATCATGCAGGGCTTTGACAAGAGCCTTAAGGCTGGCTGGAAGGACGTGCAGCGCACTGTCAATGGCATGAATGCGCAGATCAATGGCGGTTTCGATGTGGATGCGTCGAAGTCGGGGCGCGCGAATGTCAGCAATGGCGGTGGCGGTGCCACGTATGTCACGCAGACGTTCAATTATCCCGCGATCGCGCCCACGTCGATTTCGACGCAGCAGAAATTGCAGACGGCGGCGATGCCGCAATGGTGACACACAAGTGAAAAAGGTGGTGCAATGATTCTCACGGATTATCTCATCAATGGTCAGCAGCTGACTGGTGAGCGTTCGAGCCTGATAGTCGGCACCACCCATTTCACAAGCATTAGCCCTCGTATTAATTCCGTGACCGTGAACGGCCGGAACGGCGTCATGCTTCCGGCTGGGCCGGTGGCTTTCGATGCGCCGGAAATCACACTCAAATTCATCACTGACGGGCCTGATGCGGATGCTCTGATGCACCGCTTCTACCGCTTGTGCCGTTTGGCTTCCAAGCTGACGCGCGTGGAGCGTGACACGGTGTCCGGTTGGACTCGGCGCATGACCGCCAGCGCAGTGTGCACGTCATGTCAGCCGGACGGTGACGAGATTCCGTGGGATGACCACCGCGCGGCCACTGCAGTATTTCAACTGCCGGATGTTTTTTGGCAGGGGGAGCAGTGGCAGGAGCGCACCTTGGACGCGACTGGCGGGCGTCTCATGGCCGGTAGTGTCGATAAGCCCAGCAACAAGGGTTATTGGACACGGTGGGCTGGATTGCCGAACGCTTCCGCCTCGCAGCTTTTCGACACAGTGCCGGAGTGCTGGCTATCCAATGCGCCAATCGGCACGCTGGTATTGCGTTTCGGTGCTGTCACTGGTGTGACCATTTCGGATCCGGTGAGTGGCACGAATCTCATGTGGGGCGGCAAACGTGACGCCTCACGACCTTACCTCTTCGTCGACGCGGCCAATCGCAAGGCGTGGACGGCTGCCAACGCCGACGCATGGTCAGGCGGCACGGATGTGACGTCCGGCGTCGACTGGACCACCGAGCCACTGCAGGTGTGGCCCGCGATCGATTCCGGCGATTATCGCCTCGCAATCAAACAGACCGGCGGCACCGACAAGGTGGTCTGCCGGTTTTTGCAATCCTGGGAGTGATTAATGGCAAAGTCTCTGCATGCGCGCCTCGTGGCCTATCGTCCATTCGGTGACCGACTCGGTGTGCTGGCTGAGCCTGTGAGCTTCAGCGCCAGCATGCTCCACAATGATGATGGCGCAATCAGCATCGAATATTCCCTGCTGTCCGGTGATGCGCAGGCTTTCGACCGTGAGCTGACCGATGGTCTCGAAGTGGCCGTGGAAGTGTCGGACGGTAGCGGCTTCAAGGAGCCGGATAATGCGCGATTCGTCATCACGGGCCGCTCCGGCAAGACCGATGACCGCACCAAGACCATCACCTACAGCGGCCAGTCGATTGGCTGGCTGCTGTCCAAGGCCGAAAACAATGATTCTTCGCACCTCATCGCCGATGGTGACAACAAGGGCAAAAGGCCATTTTATTCGTCCAATCCGGGCACGATTATCAAGACCCTGCTTGACGAAAACCGTCAGCGTGGTGGCGTGGCCACCGGCCTGACCTTGGGCTTCGATACCGCCAAGGACGCGGCTGGAGCGGCATGGGCGAAAAAATACACCTTATATTACAGCCTCGGCACTGATTTGCAGACGATTCTGAGTGCTCTTGTCAATGGTGGCGGCTGCGACTGGCGCACGTCCGGCAGGACACTCAAGCTTTGGAATGCGGATAGCACCGCCTTGAGCCGTGACCTGAGCAAGAGTGTCGTGCTGCAATTGGCACGCGACATTAGCGAGGCCCCTTTCGAGGAGTCCATCGCGGATCTGGCCAGCACCATCCTTGTCGAGGGTGACAATAATCTGCTTTTCCGCATGGATAATCCGGCCGCGCCGACACCGTGGGGCAAGTGGGAAAGCTACAGCAGCCAGGGCGGCGTGTCTGATAAGGACACGGCGCAAGCATTCATGCAGTCCACGCTTGATGATGCGGCTCGTGTGCGTGGCCAGTACACGCGCGACTTGGTGACCGCGAATGTGGATAATCTGCCGCTCATCGACTTCCACCCCGGCGACTGGATTACCGCCCCCACCGTGGCTCACGGGGGAAAGGTGCGCGTGCAGGAAATCGATTTGAGCATGCGCCAGAATGAGGGCCTATCCTGCTCAATCGCTCTGAATGATATTAAGTATGACGCTTCCGTGCGTCAGGCGAAGAAAATCAAGGGCATCACCGGTGGCGCCGCATTGGCCGGCAGCGAGGGCGGCACGACCGCCTCGTCCGACCGTGACCATCGCGTGCCGAAGGCACCTCTCGGCCTTGTGGTGCAGACTGATGCCTATATCGGCAGCGACGGTTTCGCACACGGCTTGGCCACCGCCATGTGGTCCGCCGTGACCGAGGCCACGAACGATACCGCCATTGAGATTAGCAATTATGCCGTCGAATGGCGCAAGCATGTGGACGGTGCGCCGTGGCATTCCGCCGGAACGACTGATAAGACGCAGCTCGGTTTCGGCGGCTTGGATTGCGGCACGCAGATCGAGGTGTGCGTCAGGGCAGTGCCGACGTATTCGGACAAGCTGGGCGAATGGTCGAGCATCTTCGTGGCCACCGTGGAGTCGGATACGACGCCCTGCTCCGTCCCATCGAAGCCGATTGTCTCCTCCGAGCTGGGCGTGGTCACCGTCCATTGGGATGGCAAGACCTCCACTGGCGCGTCGATGGAATCGGACTTCGACCATATCGAGGTCGGCGAGGGCGTCAATGCGGCTGGAATGCAGGTCATCAGCGCCAACCAGTCTGGGCAGGGCGCTTACGTCATCACCGGTTTGACGGGCGGCTCACAGCACTCTTATGCGCTGCGCTCCGTGGACCATGCTGGCAATAAGTCTGACTGGTCTGCGATTGCCACTGTGACCGTGGCTTCCGCCGTCTCGCCTGATGAGGTCAAGCAGATTCAAAAGGATTTGGCTGACAATCAGACGGCGTTGAAGGATAATACGGCGAAGCTGATGCAGGCGCAGAAGGACATCCAGTCCAACAAGTCTAATCTTGATGCGGCGAATCAGACGCTCGCTCAAGCCAAGACCGACCTATCGCAGGCGCAGAAGGACATCGCGCAGACCAAGAGCGACCTGACTACGGCGAATGGCGAGATTTCGAAGGCGAAGGAGTCGGCGGCGCAGGCGTATGCCGAAGCCCACAGCAAGAACCATACTTTCCGTGGCCCCGACGAGCCGAAGGATAATCTCATCGTCGGCGACCTATGGCTCAAGACGCAGAAATATTGGACGAGGTGGAAAGGCGAGAAGAATAATTCGCCTAGCCTCATGGCCGACTTCTACACCTACTGGCAGGGCGAAGCCAATAATTCTCCTTCCGCGCTCGTGCCGCTGTCGGATCGCGTGATTGAGACGCTTGTCTGGGATGGCTCCGCGTGGAACCACATGGGCTATGCCGACGTGGAGCGCAATGCCGACGAAATCGCTCAGGCGAAGTCCGACATCGCGGATAACGCCGCGAAGACCACCGACGCCAAGAAGACCGCCGAGAATGCCGCTGCCGCCGCCAAGAACGCTCAAGGCACGGCTGACACGGCGAATGGTGCGGCGAAGACCGCGCAGGATACCGCCAATGCGGCTACCGCTGCCGCCAAGAGCGCGACCGCGACCGCAGGTCAGGCGAAGAGCGCCGCCGACGCCGCGCAGACCGCCGCCGAGAGCGCGAAGAAGACCGCTGGCAATGCGGAGACTTTGGCGAACACGGCCAATGCTTCGGCCAATGCGGCCAAGTCCGACGCGGCTTCCGCCAAATCGGACGCTTCCACCGCGAAGACCGATGCGGCCAACGCCAAGGCCACCGCCGCGAATGCGTCGAGTGTGGCCACGCAGGCGAAAGCCACCGCCGACAGTGCGGCACAGTCCGCCACGGACGCGGCCAATGCCGCGAGGAAGGCGAATACGGCTGCTGCCGCCGCCGCTGGCGTGGCTAACGGCAAGGCCGACGTGCTCATCCAGTCCACTGCGCCGGACGCTTCGATGCGCAAGCCGACTACCTTGTGGATCGACACCACCGGTGGCGCTAACACGCCGAAACGGTGGAACGGCAGCACATGGGTGGCGGTGAC
>UMGV01090228.1_pt1 | contig 19629 bp, 16 predicted proteins | sample 1965361 | NCBI WGS metagenome assembly UMGV01 (sample SAMEA4836081, study PRJEB28245) | human gut metagenome | biome: gut microbiome; material: fecal sample | place: Denmark | collected 2008
TCTACTTTTTCTTTGATTTGATCGCAAACATTTAAACTAAATGGCATAAATTGGGATTTATCAATTTTATTAACTAATTGTATCAAATAGTTACCTGTTTTTTCAAGATTTTTATAATCAAGATATTTAATTATATCATGATGATTATGAATATATGCAGTACCACTTGTTCCAAATCTAGTAACACTTATTGAAGGAATACCTTTATCAGTAAAAGGTACACCATCACTTGAATATATATCTAAGTGGTAATTTGCTGGAAAAGCAAGTTCACTTCCCAAAGCTTTACAATAACTCAAAATTTCTTCATTAGCAGTAACAAATATTTCATCAGCACCAAGAACAGGTCCCGCTACATCACAATTGATAACTATTTTTACATTTTTCAATTCTTCTTCATGTTTTTTCACATATGCCTTACTACCTAATAAGCCACGTTCTTCGCTTCCACACCAAATAAATATTAAATTTCTGTTAGGCTTATTTTCTAAAAAATAACGATATGCTTCAAGATTAATAACACTTCCAGCTCCATTATCATAAACACCTGTACTATATCTTACAGAATCATAATGTGATGTTAATATTATTGTTTCATCGGTTTTATTTTTAGCTTCTATCTTACTAATTACATTATGTGATAAAATCTTATACTCATCTTGTACTAAAGTTAGTTTAACCTTTTTAGGTTCGCTTAATACTAAATCAACGGCATCATGAACGTTCATACTTACTCCTGGTAGTACTTTTATATCTTTTAATGGTTGTCTAAGTTCTGGGTATGCTAAGTCTATATCATCATAAGCATCTTTTAACTCTCCGCAGAAAGAAATAAATCCCACTGCTCCAGCCTCAACAATTCTTTTATAAACATTCATTGTTAATCTACCATTAATTAAAACGATTTTACCTTTAGCAAGTTCTTTATCAATTATTGAATCAGTTGTCATATAATAAAAATCAGCTACTAATCCTTCTTCTTTTGTAGAACCAGCGTTTCCATAACCGATAACCTTATATTCTTTATATTCAGGTTCTAATACTTCTAGTTTTGCTTTATGAATTGTTTGAGAATTTACCTCAAATTCTTCTATTTCAGGTTTTCCACCCATCTTTTCAATTTCATCACAAATAATCTTTGCGGCTTTCTCTTCTTCTTTAGTACCGCTCATTCTTTCAAATCCTATTTTTTGTAATATTTCAAAAGCTCTTTTTCCATTCATATTATCAACTCCTTAAGAAAAATTATATCATTTTTTTATGAGTTATACAATTGTTAAAACAACTTTTTTGTGTTAAAATAATAGTATACGGAGGTTTATATGAAAGAAAAATTTTTAAATAGATTTATTAATTATATAAAGTTTGATACACAGTCAGATGATACAACAAATACTCATCCAAGTACTGAAAAACAAAAAGACTTAGGAAAATTTTTGGTTAAAGAATTACATGAATTAGGAATAAAAAATGCATATATGGATGATTTTGGATATGTTTACGCTAAAATCTGTGGAAAAACAACAAATAAAACAATAGGTCTAATAGCTCATATGGATACAGCTTTAGAATGTTTGGGAAAAGTTGATAATCCAAATATTATAAATAACTATCAAGGAGAAGTTATCAAATTAAAAAATAACATCATCCTTGATACTGATAATTTTCCAAATCTTAAAAATGTTATTGGTCACACTCTTGTAACTACCGATGGAACAACTTTGCTTGGCGCTGATGATAAAGCAGGAATAACTATAATTATGTCAACAATCGAAGAATTATTAAATGGAAATTATAATTATCCTAATATCTTTATCGCTTTTACTCCAGATGAAGAAATTGGTGAAGGAACTCTTAAATTTAATTATGATTATTTTAAAGTAGACCTTGCTTACACTCTAGATGGTGATGATATTGATGTAATCAATTTTGAAAATTTCAATGCTGGTAGTGCTATAGTAACTTTTAATGGTAAAAGTATTCACCCAGGAAGTGCTAAAGGAAAAATGATTAATAGCCAACTAGTAGCTATGGAATTTCAATCATTATTACCAGATATCCGTCCTGAAAACACTGAAAATTATGAAGGATTTAATCATTTGAGTTCTATTAATGGTGATGTCAGCAAAACTGTATGTGAATATATAATAAGAAATCATGATATAAATTTATTCCAAAAACAAATTAATGACTTTAAAATCATCACCGAATTTTTAAATAAAAAATATGGTTATGATATTGTTAATCTAGAAATTAAACTTTCTTATAAAAACATGAAAGAAAAGGTCAATGAAAAACCATATGTTCTTGATTACCCAGTAAAAGCACTGAAGGAATTTGGTTTTGTACCTAAATTTGTTCCAATAAGAGGAGGTACTGATGGTGCCAACTTGTCATTTAATGGTATCGTTTGTCCTAATCTTGGTACTGGTGGAGACAATATGCATGGTCCTTATGAATATGTATCAATTGATAATATGATGAATATGTCAAAAGTAATTATAAAAATGTTAGATATAATAGCCAATGACTAAAAATTAAAAAATAGTATAAAAACTTAAATTAAAATATGCTAAATAAAAAAACACATTAGATAAAGTAATCGAGTATTACTTTTAATTCTAGTGTGTTTTTATTTTTAATTATAGATATCTTCTAACGGTTTTTTTATAGTTTAAATATTCATCTTTAAATTCATTTTCCAAGAATTTTTCTTCTTCTTTTATTTGAAAATGCATAATTATTATACAAATCAATGATAAAATAATTATTATTACATTACATGTAGCTAATGATGATCCAATATATATTAAGTCAAAACCAACAAAGGCAGGATTTCTACTAATTTTATATATTCCTGTTGTTACTAATGATGTTTTTTGTTCAATATCAATTCCTGCTCTCCAAGAATCCTTCATTGTTAAAAAGGCAGTAATAAAAAACCAATCTCCTAAGCATATTAGTACTAATCCACTAATTCTAAGGCCACTAATTAGCTCAATTGGAAACAAATATTTACCTAAAAAGCAAGAAGCAAACTGAACTAGTGCCATAAAATATGTAAAAAACATAAGAAATGTTCCAATAACTTTAGTTTTTTTCTCTTTTTTCCCTTTTACCATAACATTAGTTTTTATTCCTTTTTTTCTTTGCTTTAACATTTTTAAAATATAACTTAAATAAAATATTAAAATTAAGAAAAAACTAACTATATTAATTACCATTTTTATCACCATCTATATCTTTTATACTTATATTCTTATTAACTGCGCCATCAGACAATAAAGTAAGTCTAGCTAATTTCTTTGCCATAGAAAATGCTTTGTCATAACCTTTATCAAGTACTATTCCACAAATAAAGCCACTAAAGAAAGCATCCCCTGCTCCAGTTGCATTTACTATGTCTTCTTGATTAACTTTTTCTACATTTGAATAACATATCTTAGTTTTTTCATTATATTCTATCGTTTTTGAACCTTTTGTTACTATTAACATATTACTATTGAAATTAGTAAAGTAATTATCGGTAAATAAAGTTCTTGCTTCTAATTCATTACATTTCAAAAAACTAATTTTTGATTCTAAGCCGACAATTTTCTTGCCCTTAGCAGTGCTAATAACATCCAAGAATATTTTTTTGCGTGAATATGTGTTAATCAAATATTTTAATACATCTTGATTAAAATTAGTATCAATAACTATATAATCAAATTCGTTAATAATATTCTTTTGTGACTCTAAGAATTCTATTGAAATCTTTTCTGTAATCTTTTGATCACATAAAGCTAGTTCCATATCACCATTTTCACTATGAATTGCTAAATAGCCACCACTATTTTCTGAAGAAGTTTTAGGCATAATTACCTTTACATTTAATTCTAATAATTCTTTTAGCATTAATTGACCTAAAAAATCATCCCCTATAGCTGTAATAAATGTTACATCCATTCCCAATCTAGCCAAGTTTTCAACAATATTTCTTCCAACTCCACCAAAGGAAATGGAAATTGTTCCTATATTAGAATCTTGTTTTATTATTTTATTAAAACTTTTACCTATATAATCAATATTTGCTCCTCCAATAACAAGAATTTTGTTTTTCAAAGCATTATTACTTTTCATTATATTCACCTCGTATAACTATACCTATAAAATTAAATTTTGTTTTTATTAATTTGATACTCTATTATTTTATCCTCACTAATATTTTTCATTAATAAATATTTTTTTAAGCATTCTACTTCCTCTGCAAATGTAAATTCTATTTTTTCATTTAGTGGTATCATTAAATAGTATTTTAACGTGTCAATAATAGCTTTTTCAAATATCATACCAACAAGTTCACTCGCTGTAACGTTAACATTAAATCTTCTTGCTTCCATTTTTACAGCTTCAAAGACTTGATAAAGAGATGTCATTTTGAAGTCTGTAATGTTTGTTGAGACTTGCATAATGTCTTTTTCACTAATATAGGCCTCTCTAGCCTGAACTCCTCGATAACCACCAGATGAAAATCGTATTTTTTTGCTAATCTCATGAGCAATTTTTTTATCATTAGTATCTAAATCTATATTAAAAGCAATAAGTGGTTTTCGACATCCTACTACCATTGCTCCAAATGTTTTATGGGGATGATTATCTCCGTAATCCGGATACCATTTAGGATCATGCATTTTTGTAGTTAAATTCTCAAATTCTCCTTTTCTTATATCAGGCAAGAGTAAATGAGAACTTTTCATAGCCGAAAGTGCATACAAATAAACTGGAATATTTAATTTTTCTGCTACTTCTTTGGCAAATCTTTTAGAAAAAGCAATAACTTCTTTTTCATTAATATTTTTGATAGGTATAAAAGGACAAACATCAACAGCACCAATTCTTAAGTGTTCACCTTTGTGTACATTTAAATCTATTAGTTCCATAGCATATTTTACACTTAAAAACATTGCTTCAATAACTTTTCTTGGATTACCTATCACAGTTAAAACACTTCGATTGTAAAAAGGATCCATTTCTAATTTTATCAAATCAAAACAATCTTTTTTAAATGGTGATGATATTTTCGCCATTTTTCGCCCGTTTTTTCCCTCAGAATAGTTTGGAACAATCTCGACTAATGAGTTTATGTCTAAAGACTCAGCACGATTTAAACCGATTTTTTCAAAAAACTCTAAACATTCATCAACGACTCTATGACTGAGCCTATCAGGACTATGAGCATCACACCCCAAAACGATTTTTGCATCTTTGTATTCTTTAACAATCTCCCAAAAGCCTTTTTTAGGATATAAATATTCATATGTTCCATCAAACTGTTCTTTTAACCCTCTATCAACTCCACCACAATTAACTTCTAAATATACATCATTCTTAATTGCACAAGCAATAATCTTTCTTGTGCATTTTTCACAAATTTCATCAAATTCATATAGATTACCATTTGTAGAGACGTATGAGCACATAAATAAATCGGGGTGAGCAAAAATTTTAAAAAGACCAGTTTCCATAGCTTTACAAACAGTTTCTGTATATCTAATTATTTTTTCAGCATCGAAATTATCATAGGCAGAAAAATAATGGTTATTATATTTGATAAAATGTTGACCTAAAATCATATAGTCAAGATCTGTACGCAAATTTTCATAATATTCATCATGACCTTCAATATATTCAATTTCAATTCCGCGGTAAACATTAATTTTGTCTTTATACTTTTCTTTAGCATCATCAATATCTTTTAAATAAATGTTTTTAAATATATCCTCATTCATTTTTTTCTGCAGGCCACAAATAGTATACTCTTCATCACTCATCCAACTTCTTGGAATTGGGCCATGATCACTAATTCCCAATTCTTTAATTTTATTAGCAATTGCAAATTTCACATAATCTTCACTCATACCGCTAGCATGACCACATAACTTCAAATGGGTATGATAATTAGCAACTAATCTCTTCATATTTTTCTCCAGTAAATAATAATCAATATTTTACCTGATTATTTATGTTTATTCGTATAATAAAGTTATAAATTAGCTTTATTATACCATAAATACCATTTATTTGAAATGATTTTATCGAAAGCAAATAAAAAAGACCAACATATGTTAGTCTTTAATTATTACTATTTAATATATTTTTTGTAGATTCTATCTTGCCACTTCTCAGGTAAAGCAGAAATAAATTTTAAACTAAAACTACGATTAACATTATAACAAATCTTAGGATTTTTCTTATTTAAAACTTTCATAACCACTTTAGCAAACTGCTTTGGATCATGACTCTTGTTTAACTCTCTATCCATCATAAACTTTAATTTTGTTAATTGATCTTTATATACTTCAGTATTTTCAACCAATTTTTCATATTCATCATTTGCCTTAGTTAATAAACCTGTATTAAATGACCCTGCATTAATTTTAACAACTTTTATTCCAATATAATTAAGTTCTCTTCTTAAAACATCATTATATGTGTCTAACATTTTTTTAGAAATAGCGTAATATCCCATAAATGGTTGAGGAGAATAACAAGATATTTCACTAACAGCATTAATTATTCTACTCTTTCCTACTTCAAAAAACGGCATAAAAGCTTTATTCATTTTATAAGCACCAAAGAAATTGACATCAATAATTCTTCTTAGTTTATCTTCTTCTCCTTCTACTATTGAATCAAGATAAAAAATACCCGCAAGATTAATTATCGCATAAAGTGAATCAGTATATTCACTAATCAATTGGTAAGCTTTAAAAATACTACGATCATTAGTAACATCAAGATGAATCGGCATCAAACGCTCATCTTGTAAAGTTTCATCTATACTTATATCAGAGGCAAAAACAGCATATCCTTTTTCAAGCAATGCCTCAACAACCGCTCTTCCTAGTCCGCCATATGCACCAGTTACTAAAACGTATCTTTCTTCCATTTATTTCCCTCACAATCTATTTTGTTATTTTTCTGACTTAACTATTATATCACATTTTTTGTAAAGGTGGAAGAATGAAAAAACTTTCACAAAAATGAAATTTTTTCACTTGCGAAAGTCATTTACCAATGTTTAAAAAATAAATACCAACAGTTAAATATAAGGCAAAAGCTGTCCACACCAAATATGGAATTAATAAATATCCACTTACCTTATTAATTTTATAAAATTTATACATAGTTACAAGCACAAAAATAAATAAAGCTACTGTTAATAAAGCACTAACACCACGCCATTTAAAATAGAAAAATACTGGTGTCCATAGCAAATTCAAAATCAATTGAAAATAATAAAAACGCATCGCTGTATCACTTTTAGGATCAGTAGAATTATCTACTAAATATGCACTAATACCCATTAGTAAATACAAAATGCTCCAAACTATTGGAAAAACTATTTCTTTAACGTTAAGCGGTTTATTTATGCTATTATAGTAATCTGAATAATCTCCTACAAGCATAGAAATAATAAAAGCAAACATTATTGGAATTAAAACATGAAATAACAATGATCTTAAATTTACTTTTTTTATAGCATTCATTTTCTTATACCTCAATCACTTTATTTTATGCTTGTACATTGCATTTTATGCTTGTTTTTGTTATAATTTTATTGGTGATTTTATGAATTCTACTTTAACGTTTACTGCTGAACAAGTAGCAAATTTATTATTAAACTCAGAAAAACATTTTAAAAGTCTTTTCTTTATAAAAAGGAAAAATGAAGAAGCTATATTTTTTTCAAAAAAAGAAAATGATTTTTTAATAATTTGTTTTAACTCACACTTCAGTACAACTTTAAATAAAGATCTATTTTTGAATAATTTCAAAAATGAAAAGTTCTATTTTTATGATAATCCTCAACAAATAGATGAAGAACCAAACGATAAATACTATCGTCAATAATAAATTAATCATTCTCATTTTGATTTTTAAGTTAATTTCATACAAAAAATACCATATTTTGACCAAAATCAATTTCTCAGAAGATTATTTTTTTAAAATAAGAAAAGTCTCTTTATTTTGATATAATGAGACTTTTTTATATTAATCACGAATAATAATTCTATATATAAAAAGTTCAACCCGTAAGAGTTGAACAAATTAACTTTTTTATGCATAATGATATTCTTTCTTCTTTACTATGACAAATATTAGTGAAACAATAAAAGCAAAAACTTCTGCTAAAGTTATTGACCACCATATACCATCAATTTCAAAAATAAGTGGTAGTATGATTACTGATGCTAACTGGAAGACTAAAGTTCTTAAGAATGAAACTATAGCTGAAATGACACCATTATTTAACGCTGTAAAGAAGGATGAAATAAATATATTAAATCCTGCAAAGATAAAAACAAAAGAGAACAAATAAAAGGCATGAACAGTTAGTTTATATAAATCAGCATCATATCCAACAAATATTTTAGCAAAGATACTAGACAAAAGAATTGCTAGAACAAACATAATAGCACCTAATCCAGACATTACTATAACACTTTTTTTGAACATATTCTTTAATTCTTTATCATTTTGGGCACCATAATTATAACCTATTATTGGAGCAACTCCTATTGAATAACCTATAAATATTGCCACAAAAACAAATTGCACATACATAATAGTACCATATGCAGCAACCCCATTTTCACCAATATATTTCATAAGTTGAAAATTATACACTATACTAACAATTGATGAAGAAATATTGCTCATCAATTCAGAAGAACCGTTTCCGCAAGCTTTTAAAATGGCTTTAATATCAAATTTAGGTTTCGTAAACTTTAACAAACTATTATTTGGAAGAATAAAATATCCAATAGGAATAAGAGCACCAACTGTTTGGCTAATTCCAGTTGCAACAGCAGCTCCTTTAATTCCCCAATTAAATACTGCCATAAAAAGTGCATCTAAAACAATGTTGGTACAACCAGCTATAACAGTTATTATTAAACCTAGTTTTGGCTTTTCTGCTGTAATAAAGAAACTTTGAAAAACGTTTTGAATCATAAATGCTGAATTAAAGGCTAAAACTATTTTCCCATATAAAACGCAATCATCTATCATATCATCAGTTGCTTTAAAAAGATAAGCGATATCACGAACAAATATTATTCCAACAATCGTTAATACTATTCCTAAAACAAAAGTAGCAATTACCATTAAAGTAAATATTCTATTCGCTTCTTCTTTATTTTTTTCTCCAAGTGTTTTTGAAACCAAAGCACTACCACCGGTACCTATCATAAATCCAAACCCACCCAAAATCATTAAAAACGGCATTATTAAATTAACAGCAGCAAACGGAGTCTTTCCAACATAGTTTGAAACAAAATATCCATCTACCACACCATATATTGAGGTGAAAACCATCATAACTATTGGTGATAAAACAAATCTAAAAAGTTTTTTATATGTAAAATGATCCGATAATTGAATTCTTTTGTTTTCCATACTGTTCCTCTTTTCCTCAAAAAAAACCAGATAAGAAAACTAAACAACTCCGGTTTTCCTATCCAGCATAACAGTTACAACTATCATCTATTTAATACGTCACTATTCTATCATAAATCGCTAGTTTTGTCAAATTTTCGATGTTATATAATGTTTACCAATTTTTGAATCATTTTTGAAGCATCAATGCCATCATAATTAGTCAAAAATATAAACTTCTTATTTTCACTAGGAATAAAGCCAATAACTGTATTAGTGCCTATAGTTTAACCACAATGATATATTATGTCTACTCCTTTTCTTACAATATGACGTATACCAAATCCATATTCGCTATTTTCACCAGTTTCTAAGATATTAGCTTCGAAATATTCTTTATAATCATCATAACTGTTTTTATAAAGATTCATCAAATGATCTAACCATTTGTTTAAATCATCAACTGAAGAATATAAGCCACCATCACCAATCGTAGCACTGCACCAATATTGATCTTTTATGATTAGTTTCCCACCAATAACCTTATGCCCTAAAGCTCTATTTTTTATATCCGTTACTCCTTGGATATTTACTTTAGAGGAAGTCATACCAACTTTAGAAAAAATCTCGTTTTCAATATAATCGTCAATCTTTCTTCCAGATACTTTTTCAATAATCAAACCAAGTAAAACAAAGGCACTATTACTATAAGAATATTTACTATTAGGAGAAAAATTTGTATGATCCTGTTTTTGTAAAAACATTAATACATCATTATCATGAATTTGCTCATCACTATGTTCCATATTCTCATAATCCAAAATACCAGAAGTGTGAGTTAATAGATTTTTAATTGTTATATCTTTAGCATATTCTCCCAAATATAAAACATCATTAACTAAAGTATCATAACTTAATTTATTTTCCTTAATTAACTTATAAATCGCATATCCAATAAATTGTTTGCTAACACTTGCCAAACGGAAATTCGTTTTTGAACTTATCATAGGACTTTCATCATCTGCTTCATGGCCTTGATAGTTCTCAACTTTACCTCTTTCATCTTGATAAAAGAAAGCATAACCTTGATCATTAGAAATAACAAGATCATTTAATAACTTGCTATTTATATCACAAAGTTTCGTTTGATCAATAATATGAATTGCACTAAAGCCTTCACAAAATGACGGAGCAATAATTCTTTCACTATATGATTTTAAAGCTTCTAGTGGGAAAAATCTTTCTTCAGGATTTTCATTTCTAAAAGAAACGCGAGCATAGCAATCTTTATATGAAATAGGGAAATAATAAGCTTCTCTTTCATATGAAACGCCATAAGGTAAAAGTTCATTTACTAGCCTACATCTAACATTAGGTGTAATACTAGTAGCATCATAAATTACATCTATATCATTTTTCAAATAAGATGCACACAATCTATATACTTCTGGGAAAATCATTTCTTCTTTCCAATCTGGATGATTGTTTCTAACTATATCACTTGAAACAATTTCACAATAATACCTTTCTTTCAATATTTTGGCATATGTAGATTTACCACTTCCTGGTATTCCAATAAGAACATAAATTTTAGCCATTATTTTTCTCCTTTTCTTTTAAAAATTAAAGAGTTTCCTTTAGGAAACTCTATTCTTCTTCTTTTAATACTTTGACTTTAACTTTTTCAACTCGCATTCCATCTACTTCTAGAATAGAAACTTGTAAGTTAGCAAATTGAAAATAATCACCTACTTCTGGAAACTTTCCTAAAACGTCAGTACACCAACCACCGACTGTTGTATACTCACTCTCAAAATCTTTATCATCGTATTCAACTAAATCAAATAAGTCATATATGTTCATTTCCCCATCAACAATAAATTCATCATCTGATTTTTGAGTATACTCTTCTTCGATAGTATCAGTTTCATCCCAAATATCTCCGACTAATTCCTCTAGAATATCTTCTAAAGTGATTATTCCCATAGTGCCACCAAATTCATCAACAACTATAGCGATATGGGTATGAGTTTTTTTAAACTCACGAAGTATTTCAGAAATTGCTTTAGTTTTGTGAACATAAATAGGTTTAGTCAACATTTCCTCAATTTTTATTTGGTCTTTATCTTTAGATAATAAATCTTTTATTAAAACTTTAGTATTTAAGATTCCAATTATATGATCTATGTCGTCACGATATACTGGTACTCTTGAATATTTAAAAATGTTGACATCATTAATTAAATCATCTAATTTATCTTCAATATCAAATGCAAAAACATCAACACGATGAGTCATAATTTCATAAGCTGCAACATCTGTAAAGTCTATTGCTGATCTCACAAGTTCTCCTGTTTCTTCATCAATAAATCCTTCTTCTTCAATTTCATCAACCATAGTAATTAATTCTTCATCTGTAACACTATCTTCTTTAACCTTCGGTGTCCAAATAGGAGCAAAAAGGTTTGATATTTTTGTAGCTACAAATACAACCGGTTTAAAAATCTTTTTCAAAAACGATAAAGTTCCCGAGAAAGCTAAAGTAACTTTATAATTAAACCTTGAAGTTATTGTTTTAGGGATAATCTCACCAAAAATCAAAACTATTAAAGTACCAAATATTACTGAATATAAATCAGCATTCTTAGAAAAAATATAATTAGCTAATATTGTAAATAGTGATGTCATCGCTATATTAACTAAATTATTTACAACTAAGATTGTGGCTAGTAATGATGGATAATCATCAACTAACTTTTGAGCACGAACTGCTTTTTTATTTTTAGGATCAGAAGCAGCTTTTTCTAATTTAATCTTATTTGTAGTTGCATATGCAATTTCTGATGCTGAAGCAAAAGCTGATCCAACAATCAATAATACAATTGCAATTATTACATATATGCACCAACTAGGCATTAACTACACCTCCTTTATCAGAAAGTGTATCCGATTCATCTATATCACTTACTAATTCTTCTAATACGTCTTTCATTGTAACCATACCTATTGTTTTCCCTTTTTGAGTAACAATAGCCATATGTGTCTTATGTTGTTTAAATCCCTCAAATATTTCATCTAAAGATATTTGTGGACTAACAAAATATGGTTTTGTCATAACATCGGTAACTTTTGTTTTTTTATTAAAGAATAAACTTTTCAAATATGTTCTGGCATGTAATACACCAATAATATTATCTATGTTACCTTTATAAATTGGTATTCTTGAATAATTGTATTTTACAAAAAAGTTTTTCAAAAATTCTTCTGAACAATCTTTTATATTTATACCAACAATGTCTTCTCTCTTTGTTAAAACATCTTTTACTAGAATATCGCCAAAATCAACAGCAGCTTGTATAATATCACTTTCTTCAGAATCTAAAATTCCTTCTTCCTCGATTTTTTCTATTACATCTTGGAAATCATCTTCAGTAAAAGTTTCTTCTTCTGTTCCTGCCTTTTTAAACAATTTTCTAATCAAGAATATCATACCACTAAAAATCTTGCCAATTGGCCAAAACACATACATCAAAAAATATAGTGGACAAGCAATAATCAACGACCAACGATCACAATTGACTTTTGCAAAATTTTTAGGTAGCATTTCCCCAAACAAAACAACTAATATTGTTGTTACTACTATTGCCACAATTGATCCTTCATTACCCAAAACTTTTGTAGCTAGGGCAGTTGTAAGAACTGAGCAACAAGTATTAACAATATTATTACCGATTAAAATCGTAATAATTGAATCATCAAATTTATCAAATATTTTTACCAACAATTTTGCAGCCTTACTTCCATCTTCAGCCTTAACCTTTATACGATGACGATTGCAATATGACAATGCAGCTTCTGCTGAAGAAAAGAAAGCACTAAAAAGTAATAGCACTACAAAAACCAAATACGAGAGAGGCCCCTCAGGATCTAACATTTAAATTTCACTCCTTTTCATTATAATGCATATATTTTACCAATTTTTAATTATTTTGTCAATGCATACAATTTGCATAAACATCATAAAAAAAGCCACCTATCTAAAAAAGTGGCATTTTTTATATTTATAATTTTATTTTTTCTTTATTTTGTAAATGACTATAATAATAGTTTACAAAGAATATCAAACCTATACCGATAAGTACTAAAATGATTGACCAAAATTGTGATGGCGAAAAAATCTTAAAGAAGGCTCCTCTATCATCTCCACGAATAAATTCGATAAGGAATCTAAAAACACCATAACTAATTAAATAAACACTAAAATTATGTTTATAATTCTTCTTTAATGATAAATAAGAAGTAACCCCAAACATAATTAAAAGGAATATTGCCTCATATAATTGAGTTGGATATACTTTATTAATCATTCCAGGGAATCTAATTCCAAGCCATGAATCAGTTTCAATTCCATAGCAACAACCAGCAAAGAAACAACCGATTCTACCAAAACCATGAGCTAAAAATATACAACAAGGAATTACGCTAATAATGTCCATAAAGTTAGCTGTGTATTTCTTTTTCATAATAAAGTATATAACAAAGAAAGTAGTAGCTCCACCGATTAAACCACCTAAAAAAGTGATTCCTCCATTTAAACTAAAACCTTCTGAAGGATTTTCAATATAGTTGTATAAACCTTGGAAAACAGCTGCAAAGAAAAATCCTAAAGCTATTGATACATAAGCGTCTATTTCAACAAAATCTAAAAATTTTTGATCTGTACAAACTCTTTTACCATAGTTTCTTAAAACCAATATACATAATAAAATACCAATAGCAATACATACTCCGTATAAATGAACTGATAATTTACCTATTTCAATAATTGGATATGGATACATATTATACCACCTTTCAAATTTCCTTTTCAATTTTAAAATTTTCCTGTAACAAAACTCTGAATATTATTTGTCTATCTAATGAATCAAAGTCTAAGTTAACAATATCTTTTTTATTATATGCAACATATTCTGAACTTTCTAAAGATTTTGGTAATGTCACTAAATAGCAATGATAAAAAATATCTTTTCCCTTCTTAGGTTTTAAGATATATTCACCTATTTTTATAAAATTATCGTCATTTATAATAAGCGAATATTTCCTAACAAAATTGATAATTTTCTCATCATGAAAGTCTTTTTTATCTAATTTAATAACAAAACCACTATGCTTTTCTTTTTCAAGATAGATGTCATTTTCACACCTACAAACTAAGTACAAATACTCTTTTTTATCAGTTGTTAGTTTTATTCTACCAAACATTTTTTGTCTATTATTATATCCTTTTTTATATAAAGTAATAAATAAAATAAGAGTATAAAGAGTTATCGCACCGATAAAAGACATATAATCAAAAAAACTATATTTCTGTTCGTACTGCTTGTCTACAAAGTAAATTATGATAAATCCAACTAAATTAATCAAGCCAAAAATCAAATTAATTAAAGCTCTTTTTTTATAGTTAGATGTAATATCAGAAGCAATTCCATTTAATATTAAAAATAATAAACCAAAAACAGCAATTGCTGCAAGGATAATCATATAATTCATCTATCTCACCTATAATTATTATACCACATTTTGATTATAATTAGAAGTAAAATAATAATTAAAAGTTACATTAATTGTTAATTTATTTATTATGTTTTTATATATAAAAATGCCTACGCTCTCATTTTTTTGAGTTCATAGACATATTTAATTCAGATTATAATATATATAAATATATTCCAATCCATTGCACTATTGCTCCAAGCAGAACAAATATGTGCCAAATAAAATGTGAAACTTTACGGTCGCGAAGAAAAGGAATCATTCCTAAACAATATATTATTCCTCCACTCAATATCCATAAAAACAAATTCAAATCTTCTCTTATCATTCTTGGCAAGAACAGTATTGCACTCCATCCCAAGATAAAATACAATGGAAAGTGAATATATTTTAATCTATTAGGTCCAAAAACACCAATTAAAGTTATTCCAGTTATTATTATTAACCATTGTACAATAAAGAAAATTATTCCAAACTTTCCTCCAACATAACAAAGAACAATTGGAGCATATGTAGAACCTATTAATAAATATATTGATGAATAATCAAATCTTCTAAATAATCTTTTTACCTTACTACCATATGAAAATGAATGATACAGAGCACTCATTGTAAAAAGTATAAATAGCCCAGAAAAATAAACTAGTGAAGCAACTAAAGCAATTGTAGAATCTACTTTTTTTAGCATAAATACTAAAGCAACAACTGCAAGTATTACTCCTGATCCATGGCTAACAGCATTGCCTATCTCTTCTAATACTGTTCTTCTTGGAGGATTATTATTCGAATTAGGTTGGACTTCAAAATAACGGTCTAGTTCTTCATTATATTCCAAATGAAGTTCTTTTTTTTCGTTATGATAATTCTTTCTTAATTCTTTTTTCTTGTTTCTATACTCTTTCTTAATTTCTTTTTTATTTTTATTATCGTTCATATTATTTCTTATAAATAATATTTCCATTACTTACAGTCATATAAACATTTAAATCTTTATCTATAACTGCAAAATCAGCATCTTTTCCTAAAGCAATAGAGCCTTTAGTATCGAAAATTCCAAGATTTTTTGCTGGATTTACTGTGGCTAAATCGATTGCTTCTGTTAGAGGAATATTTAATACACTAATGATATTTCTAATAGCATCATTCATTTTTAGTGTTGAGCCAGCTAAAGTGCCATCAGACAATCTAGCTTCTTTTCCTTTTACAATTACATCTTGTCCACCTAATTTATAGATACCATCTGGCAAGTGTTTTGATTCTATACCATCAGTAATTAAACAAACTCGATTCTTTCCCTTTGCTTTGTATAAAACTCTAATAGCATCAGGGCAAACGTGAACTAAATCACAAATCAATTCTGCGTAGATATCATCTTCTAAGAAAACTCCACCAACAGTACCAGCTTGACGATGATGTAATCCTTTCATAGCATTATAAACATGAGTAGCACTTGTAACACCGTTTAGTTTAGCTTCATGCACTTGATCACTTGTAGCATTAGTATGACCAATAGATGCCACTATACCTTCTTTATATAAATAGTTGCATAATTCTTTTCCATTTTCTTCATAAGCTAAAGTAACTTGTTTAATATGATTACCGCTAACATTTTGATAATGTTTAAATTGTTCAACATCACAAGGAACTATACAAGATTCTACTTGAGCACCTTTAAATAATTTTGAAATAAAAGGTCCTTCTAAATGTATACCTAATACATATGCACCTTCTTTAGGTTTACTTTCAATGTATTCTTTAATATTGTTTAGAGCTAAGTCAATATTTTCTTCTGTTTGTGTCATGGTTGTTGGAAGAAAAGTAGCTACACCTTCACTAGCAATTGTTTTAGCGATATTTGCAATATCTTTTTGTGTTGGATACATTGAATCAGAATTGTTTGCTCCATGAATATGTTTATCAATAAAACCAGGAACAACTATTAAGTTTTCATCTAAAGTCAAAGCTTCATCGTTTTCTTCAAAAGATTTGATTTTTCCATTTTCTAAAGTAACGCTACCCTTAACAATTCCCTTACCTTCTATATAGATATTTACATTTTTAAAACCTTTCATTTTTTAAAACTCCATTTCTAATATCTTGTTTAAATCAATTTCTTCTACGCCATCTTTTGCTAAGTCTTTATATTCAAAAATACCTTCACTGGCTTTTTTGCCAACAATTATTCTATTTCTAATACCAATCAAATCAGCGTCTTTAAATTTTACACCAGCACTTTCATTACGATCATCGAATAAGCAATCATAACCTTTTTCTGTTAATTTGTTATAGATTTCAACTGCCTTTTCATAACCTAAAGTTCCTTCTTTATCAAGTGGTAAAATATGTACATCAAATGGACGAATTTCAGTAGGCCATATAGCTTTATCATCTTTATAGTGTTGTTCTAAAACTGCCATTAACAATCTACTAACACCAATTCCATAGCATCCCATAATAATAGGTTTTTGTTTACCATCTTTATCAATAAACATTGCTTTTAGAGGTTCTGAATACTTTGTTCCAAGTTTGAAAATATGGCCAGCTTCAATTCCTTTTGCTGTTTTGATTGTTCCAACACCATCAGGAGAAGGATCTCCTTCTTTTAAATCGTACAATTCTGTATTGCCAGCAAAATCACTTGAATCACTATATACTATAGTATCTTCACCAATATCACATAGAACCATAAATTCTTCACTAGAATTACCACCTATAGCACCACTATTAGCTCTAACTATTCTGTAATGTAATTCTAATCTATCCATAATATTTTGATATGCTTTTCTAACTTTCAAATACCAATCATCTAAATCTTCTTGAGTTGCAGAAAAAGTATACAAATCTTTCATAATAAATTCTCTTCCACGCATCAAACCAAATCTAGGTCTAAATTCATCTCTAAATTTTGTTTGAATTTGATATAATGCAAGTGGTAATTTTTTATAACTAGTAACAAAATCTCTAACAATTGAAGTGATAACTTCTTCATGTGTTGGTCCTAAGCAGAATTCACGATCATGGCGGTCTTTAATTCTCATTAATTCTTTGCCATAAGCTTCCCATCTGCCACTTTCTATCCATAAATCTTTAGTTTGTAGAGTTGGCATTAATAGTTCACTACAACCAATTTTATCTAATTCTTCACGAATAATATTTTCTATTTTCTTTATAACGCGATATCCTAATGGCATGTATGTATACACACCTGCAGCATTTTGTTTAATATATCCGCCTCTTAATAAGATTTTATGACTAATTGCTTCTGCTTCTTTTGGCATTTCTCTTAATGTTGGGGCAAATAATAGTGTTTGTTTCATTTCTATCTATCCTTTCAAACCTAACAGTCTCAATATATCTCCAAATGTTACATAAATCATTAATGCAAATAATAATAACATAGTAACTGTTATTAGTGCTGTTTCTACTTTTTGATTAGGTTTTTTCTTAGTTATTGCTTCATAAGCAATAAAGACCAGTCTTCCACCATCTAACGCTGGAATTGGTAGCAAGTTTAAAAGTCCAATGTTAACACTCAATAATCCCATCAAATTAAGTAGTTGAGCAAAACCTTGCGTAGCTACACTCTTTGTTAAACTAAATATTCCCACTGGTCCACTCAAGTTACTAACACTAGCACTACCTGAGAATAATAATCCAAAAGTATCAATAATTGCAGTCATTGAAGAAAGAGTACGTTTTCCACTATAACCAAAACTTTTAATTAACGAAAACTTATATGATGGACTAACTCCCATAGCAATTTTAATGTTAGGGATTCTATCTCCTGAAGTAGTAGATTGGGTATCCATTATTTTATCTGAAAAAGGTTTAACAGATATTGTTAATTTCTCAGTTCCTCTTAAAATATTAAGTGTTATCTTTTCATCATTTTTTCCAAGATAATCTTCAAAAACTTTATTAATATCATATTGACTAGTAGCATCAATATTATTTATTCCTAAAATTATATCTCCTACTTTAAGTTCAGTGTTATTAGCCATATTATTATCATATTTTGAATAACTGCTAACTAAAAACTTAAATGATGTGTATTTACCATCTTTTGAGTAGAACAAATCATCACTATTAATAGATGCTGTTCTAACTTCATTATTTATTTTATAAGTAACAATTATTTTATCAGTCATTTCTTCTTTTAAATATGAATCAAAGAATAAAACAATTTTACCAAAATCAACTACAGTATAATCATCATTATTTGAAAGAACCAATCCTCTTTCGCTACTCCAACTATAATATGCTGTTTTCTTTTCAAGAGTTTTAGTAACATCACTATTTAGAAGTCCTGATTGCAAATTTATAATCTTGGCTTCATTTGGAAGTTTTCCATAAATGCTTAATAGTCCTATTAAAGTATAATCATTTCCAAATCCAGCATTATAAATATTAACATAAGGATTTACTATAGCTTCATTTTCAGAATTATTACGAAGATATGTAATTTTTATTGGTAAATTAACATTATTATCTTTGTAACTATCCATAAATTTTGAAATATCATTCCACTCAGTTATGTCTAGTACTAAATCACCAGATTGCAATTTAGTTATAATATCACCATCACGAATTCCAGCTTCCCAAACTGGTGAGCCATCAGTAATATCATCCACTTTAGCACTTGAATAATTTGGA
>UMGV01087131.1_pt1 | contig 19607 bp, 18 predicted proteins | sample 1965361 | NCBI WGS metagenome assembly UMGV01 (sample SAMEA4836081, study PRJEB28245) | human gut metagenome | biome: gut microbiome; material: fecal sample | place: Denmark | collected 2008
TTATCTTATCGTTAAACCAAAGAAGAAGAATGAAGATGGTTCTAAAAAGAAAAAGAAGTTTACTTCTCGTTTAGGTGGAACTTTGATAGGAGCAGTGCACACTGCAGTTATACTATTAATCATATGCGTTCCAGTATCTGGCATTTGTTCAATAGGTAGTGAACTTACTTCTATTAATGATAAAGAAGTTGTTTATACTACAGTCCCAACAAAAGATGGCAAAATTATTTTATTGGATGCTGCTGTTGATATTAATCCAAATGATAATAGTGAGTATTTTTCAATTTATAGAAAAAGCTCATTCGGTAAATTTTATGGAATGATAAAAATAGGAGATACTTCAGTAGATGAAAAAATCTTTGATAATGTTTTTTCATTTGAATATAATGCTAATAAAGTATATTTAAAGAGTGAATTAACTACTGTTCTAGACGTCTACAATAAATTGAATAATAGATTAGAAGGAACTGATATAACTTTTGAAAATATTATGAATTTAGAAGAAGATTTCTTATATGAATTAGTTGATGAAATATCTAATCTTAAGTTGATTTCTGTAGCTATTCCTATTGGAACAGAATACTTAGTTAATAGTGAAAGTTTTAAAAATGAATATAGTGATTTATTAGGTGAAGATGGTGGAAAAGATTTAATTGAAAAGGTTAAAAAAGTTAATTGTCAAGATGACTTTGTAAATCTTGGAAAAGGATTCATTGATATAACTAAGAGTGGATTGCTTTCAGCTTTTAAAGAAAAAGATTCAGAAGGTAACCCATTGTCTATAATAGCAATTATAAACAAAATTGATAATGACCATTTTGAAAAAGCTTGTGAAAAAATAGGCGATGTACAATTATTAGATGCTGTTGGTGATTTAGGACTTAAATATGTTCTTAAAAGCGATGTTGTTAAAAAATATCTTGAAAGTGCAAATTTAACAATAAATGATATAAATTTGGATAATATTAAACTTTCTGATGAAATAAGTTCATTAGGTAAAGTTTTAGTCAAGGTACAAGATTTAGAATTACCAGATTCTGAAGATATTGATATCACTAAAATCAGTGATAATAGTATTAATTTATTGATTGATGCTTTATATGATGTTAAAATATTTAATCAAAATACTCGTTTAGTAGTATCAGTAGTTAGAGAAGAACTTATGCCAGAAGAATATCGTGCTGTTTTGCCTGATAAAGAAATGAATAGCAATGATTTGAAATCAGTTGTAAAAGTTGCAAAAGTTATGCTTAAAGCAAGTAAAGTAAGTGATGGTAAGACTGTTATTAATATTAATGATTTGTTAAGTAGTGAAAATATAGAATTACTTAAAGAAGAAGCAAAGAATTCTGAATTTCTTGCAGAAGTTGTAAATGGAGCTGGAGAAGTTTTAATAAATACAATCTGTAATTCATTTGGCATTTCAAAAGAAGAAATTAATTTAGATGGTGTTTCGTGGGTTGAAGAACTTGATACATTCAAAGCTTTAATAGATATTTGCAATGATTTAGGTATAGATATTAATAATCCTTCAGCAGAAAAAATAAATATTGAAAAATTCACTGATGAAGAAATTGAAAAGCTTGCAAATGCTGTATTTAATTCAAATGTTATGAAAAACAACACTGAACTTATTTTAACAATATTGAAGAAAAATATTGGTGATGATTTACAAAATTATGTTCCTAAATCATTAGCTAATAAAGAAGAATTAGTATCATTCATGAAATTAGCAAAAACAATTGCTTCAACTGCTAAAGATGGAAAAATTGATATTTCAACTATCGATAAAGATGAAATTACTGGTGCCTTAGAAGGATTAAGCAGCGAGAATATTGATAATTTATTAACTGGAATTATTGAAGGTACAGGAATAATTTCTAAAGATAACATTAATCTTCCTAAAATTGATCCAAGTACGGAAGAAGGTAAAGAGGAAATTAAAAAGGCTTTAGAAGCAATGGATGTTATTTCTAGTATGGAAGATATCACTTCAATAAAACAAATTAGAGAAGATGAGATTAATTCTATTACATCATCATCTATTGCTACTAGTGTTGTTGTTTCTATATTGGAAGAACAAACAAAAGTAGGTGGAGCCTTAAATGGATTCCTTTCACTTGATGATATTAATGATGATGAATGGGTTGATAAAGATGGCCAAAGTGGTGAACTTAAGAAATTACTTAATGCTACGTCTATAATAATGGATGAAGATGGAAATGCTAATGTTACACCAGATACGATAACTAATTTAACAGATGATGATATTTCTACTATAACTGATTCTAAAGTTATTATTAATTCACTTGAAAAGAATATGAATGATTTATTAGAAGATACAATTAATAATGCTTTTAATAAAGAAGAATTAGGATTTGATATTAACTTAGGAACAGTTGAAACAAAAGATGGTGAAACTAAACAAGAAGCTTGGAAGAAAGAAATATCTACTATTAGAGATATAACATCATTAACAAATGATATTGATCCTAATAATACTGATTTAAGTGATAAAGAAACTTCTGAAAAAATCGGTAATTTGCTTAATTCTAGTAAAGATTCACAAATTTTAGGTGAAACTTCTATTTCATTAGCTAGTGCTTTATTAGAAAGTGGTTATGAAAAAGTTGAAGGTCAAGATGCACCTAAAGTTGATAAGAATACTGATTTTGCAGCTGAATTTGCAAAATTACAAGCATTATTAAATAAATAATAATTTATATGGAGGACTGAATATGAAGTTAATTATAACAATTGTTTCGAAAGAGGATAGTTCTATAGTCCAAAAAGAACTATTAAAACAAAGATTTTTTGTAACTAAGTTATCATCAACTGGTGGATTTCTAAAACATGGTAATACAACTTTTATGATTGGTGCCAAAGATCAAGATGTTGATACTATTATTAATATTATTTCTGAATATTCAAGAACAAGAAAAGAAATGGTGCCAGCATCAATAGCGCGTGATTTTGGATATTCTACTATTAGTCCTACTGAAGTTACTGTTGGTGGTGCTACACTATTTATTATGGATGTTGAAAAAATGATTAAATTGTAATGATTAAATATAAAAAGCATCAAACTATTTAAGTGATAATTTGATGCTTTTTTTCATATTTTCATAGTGTTATGAATATAATTATGTAGATAATAAAAAGAAAAAATTTTTTGATTGACATTCATATATTTTTTTGCTATAATTTACAATGCAGTGATAAGTGGCTCCTTAGCCAAGTGGTAAGGCAAGGGTCTGCAACACCCTGATCGTTGGTTCAAATCCGACAGGAGCCTCCATTTTTTATAGAAAATAATCCTCTAATTGAGGATTTTTTTATTTCCTATACACATTATTATACGTTTTTTTAAAAATAAGTCAATATTGTTTATCACATGTAATTGCTTTTGAAATATGCTACAATTTACTAAAGAAAGCTAATTTGATAAGAGGTTGTATATGGTAAGTCCACAGTTATTAACATTTATAGTAGTTGCAAAAAGTGGTAGTTTTTCGAAAGCGGCGGAGACAATGTATGTTTCGCCTACAGCGGTAATGAAACAAGTAGACTTATTAGAAAAAAGACCTGGTGTAACTCTTTCAAACGTACGAATCATGGATTGATTTTGACTGATGCTAGTATAAGTATACTTAATGATGCAAAATATCTTGTGGATTATGCTACACGTGCGGAAGAGAAAGCGCGCGGGATGTCAATAACTTTTGAAAATGTCCCAAAAAAATTTAAACATTAGCATAATTTTTGTGATGAGGTAAAGAGTTTAAATATTGAATATATGAGTCGTGTTTCCAAGGATGGGACATAGGAGGAATATATACATTCTTTTCTTTTTTGATAATTGGTGCTTCTAAGAAATTATCAGAAATCTCCTGATGTTTAAAACTTCTCTTAATTCATATACTTTGTTCTCAACAGAAATTAACATTTGATTATCTAAGGCGTTAATAACTAAAGCCTTAGTTTTACTTCTAATAGGTGCAATTTTATCATTTTCATAAGCTTGATAATACTTGTTTTGATACTTGATAGATGATCCTTTATCAAATACTCTAGGTGTAAGAATAGCTAAAGTATAATTAATTTCTTTTTCTGATGGTTAATTTTCAAACACATTTTTGGTATTGTTAATAGGAAGAGCGAATTGTTTGTTAAATCTTTTGCAGAAGTCTAACAGGAAAACATTAACATCTTCAATGGAGTTAATGCCGGCTATTCTTAATTCAACGGGTAGTCGGCATTGTAATGTATTCCAAAGTCTTTCAATTCTACCTTTCTTTTGAGGAATAGAAGTAGTTTGTAGATCTATACCTAATTTTTTACAAGCATAACCAAATTGTGTATAAGTATCTTTAGCAAGTTCAGCATCTTTTTTTGCGCTATAATAGAAGACAGTGCGATTATCAGTAAGAATAGAATAAGGTATACCATCAGTGATTAGAATCGAATTTAGAAGGTTATAATAGCCTTTTAATGTTCCTTGATAATCAAAATATAAATAAATTTTACCAGAACAGTCATCAATAGCCCTATGAAGGGTTGTTTTTTTATTTCCGAACCATAAGAATTCAGAGGCATCCATTTGAAACTTTTCACCAAAATATTTAGATCTAGGCATTTTTGGAGAAAGTCTTCGCTATCAAGTATATTATTACAAACAATCAAATCTTCTTCAATTTTATTTAATTTAATATTATTATCTTGTTTGTTTTTTATAATAGTAGCTTTATTGTTTCTTGTACTACGATTGCATTTAGGAGAGATATAACCATTGGATGTTAAAATATTATAAAATGTACAATAAGAAATATTTATATTATCATGAGTTTTCATTAATTCTAAAGCATGTTTAAAGTTAGCATCATAATATTTATTTTCAAACAAAAATAAAATATCATTTTTAGTTTTATCAGATAAAGCAATAGAAGGTTTTCTACCTCTGTTTTTGTGAACAAAAGCATATTTACTAGAAACTTCGTATTTAGCAATTAGTCTGTTGATAGTTCTTAGAGTACAACCAGTTTGCACAGCAGCACGTTTTTGTTTCCATTATTGTCAACTAGTTTTTTAATAATTTCGTATTTCATATTTTCTTTTAATCTTAAATTAGCACCTCCAATTAATATTTTAACATAGGTGCTTTAAATATTAATAATTAATTCTACAATTGGGACAGTATCATTTTATAACTATTAAGACTTTATCATATTATAATCATACAGACTTATTTTTCGAATTAAATTTTCTTGACATTTTACTACTCCTTTGAGGGGGTCTTAATTGACAGTCTCGCAATGCGTAGAGAACAGAGCAGAAGCACGGGGACTACAGAAACGTTAGTTGTTATACAACTAGTGATAGACTGCTCACTGACTTGTAGAAATACAAGTCTTTTTTTCTTTTTTATGTTGAAAATTGAATTGAAATTTATAAAAAAACTGTTATTTTTATTAAAAAAATGAGTAAAAAATGCTAGTTTTGCCCGTCTGTGGAAAAAACAAATGAATAATTACTCATTTTCAAAAGATAAACTTCTCAGAAATGGGCAAAATAATATTAAAAGTTCTTGAAAAATTGCAAAACCTATTAAATTTTGAAAAATGTTGCTTTTTTTAATAAAAAAAGGTATAATAAGTATATGGAATTCAGGTGATATCATGGGTATAAAAGAACAGGCACAATATGTTAGGGAATCATTAAAAGATTATCCAAATGTGAAGATTGTGGCCGCAACCAAATATATGACTGTTGAACAAACTGAAGAACTTATTAAATGTGGTTTTAAGGATTTTGGTGAGAATAGAACTGATATGTTTTTAGAAAAATATGAAAGACTTAAAGACTATAAAGATATTAATTGGCATTTCTTTGGTGTCGTTCAAAGCAGAAAAATTAGAGATATAGTTAATAAAATAACTTGTTTGCATTCTTTAGATAGATTATCTTTGGCTATTGAATTGAATAAAAAATTAACAAAACCATTAGATTGCTTTATTCAAGTCAATATATCAGAAGAAGCTAATAAACAGGGTGTTCCTGCTAACAAGGTTAAAACTTTTGTTAAGCAACTTGAAGCATATCCAAACATTAGAGTTGTTGGATTGATGTGTATTGCTAAACTTACTTTTGATGAAGATGTGTTGAGAAAATCATTTAGAAAAATGCGTGATTTAAAGGAAGAAATTGAAGAAATGAATTTGAGTTATGCCCCTTGTCATGAATTGTCAATGGGAATGAGTAATGATTATAAAATAGCACTTGAATATGGTACTACAGTAATTCGTTTAGGAAGAATATTTTTACAGGAGAATAAAAATGGGCTTATTTAGAAAAAAGGCTAAAGAAATACAATTGAACGATTTTAATTATGGTAAGAAAAATAGTGGAATCTTGACATCATTTGATAGAATTCAACATATTGTTGTTCGTGATGCTTCACAAGAACAATTGCTTGAAATATGTGATACAATCTTAGGTGGTCGTGCTGTTTTGGCTAATTTTGACAAAATCAAAACTGAAGAAGCTAATTACATGCTAGCATTTATTGGTGGTGTTGTTTATGCAACTGGTGGAGAGAATTTTAGATTAGATGAAAAGTTGTTTTTATTTGGTAGAAAAGAAGAATTTGAAGATGGCTCTCTATACCAATATGTTGAGGATACAAGATGATTTTAGGAAAAGCTTTGCTTGTTATTTGGTTTGCTTTAAGAATATATTTTAGCATACTTGTAATCGGAATAATATTAACTTGGTTTCCAAGAAGTTTTGATTATAAATTACCAAGAATAATCCGAAAAATGTCTAATTGGTATTTAGAACGTTTTACTGGCATTGTTGTGCTAGGAAGTATTGATTTTACAACAATAATAGGTCTGCTTTTATACGAAGGCGTACTTGATTTATTAAGGATATCTATAATATAAAATTACGGAGGAAATAATAATGGCTATAAATATTAATTTTTTTAGGAGCAATAGTGCTGGTAATATTGATTATGAAAAAGTATTAGCTTTTTTTGATGAAATTCCAAACTTTAAAGTTTATTATACTGATGATGTAGTAGAGATTGTTTATATAGATAAAGAATTTAAATTTTCATATCGCTATTTGATTACAAAACAATCAAAAGTTAATCAAATATATAAGTTAAGTCCTTTATTTACAAATATAAATTTCTTACTTGAAATGCCCGTGTTAATCCCAACATTTCTAGCAAAAGAAATTTTAACTCTTACTCAAAAAATTTGTAAAACATTCGAGTTAGAAATTTATCATGATAGTTTTGATGATGTAAAACCATTTAATATGGTTGATACTTTAACATTATTTAATGAAAATCGTGAAGCATATATTGAAGAATATGGTATGCAAAATAAATATGCTTTTGATCCGGAAAAATTAAATGAAGTTTGCAAATTCCAAAGAACAGTAGATAATTTAAGAGAATATTATCATAACGAAGTTGATGTTCAATATTGTGAACCAATAATTGATAAGGCAACTAATGAATATGGAATATGCTGTACTTGGAATTTAGGAATTCCTACTGTTTTTCCACCTCATATTGATTTCGTTAGAATTCATGATGAAGAAAACGTGGAATTTATGGTTAGAAGAGAAGACTTTTATGGTGTAATGGGAAAATATCTAGTTGACATCGTAAACTTCTTACCTGATATGCATTTGTTGAAACCAAAACAAGCTAGATCAAGTAAAAAGGCAATTAATAAATTAAGAAAGTTTGCAATTGTTGATCAAAATTTCCAAACTATTCGTCTTTGTGATTTGATTGATAGATAGGTGAAAAAAATGATTAGTTTAAATAAATATATCGATCATACATTATTAAAGGCTTTTGCTACAACTTCAGATATTGAAAAAATTTGTGAAGAAGCTAAAAAATATAATTTTAAAAGTGTTTGTGTAAATCCTTACTATGTTAAAAAAGCTAAGGAATTACTAAAAGATAGTGATGTTTTAGTTTGCACAGTTATTGGTTTTCCTTTAGGTGCAAATACTATAGAAACAAAAGTTTTTGAAACTAGTGATGCTATCAAAAATGGTGCCGATGAAATAGATATGGTTATAAATGTTGGCAAGGCAAAAGAACATGATTATGACTATATTAAAAAAGAAATTGAAGAAGTAGTAAAAGCTAGTTCTGGTAAACTTGTAAAAGTTATCATTGAAACTTGCTATTTGACTGATGAAGAAAAAGTAGAAGTTTGTAAAGCTGCTACTTTAGCTAAAGCTAAATTTGTAAAAACTTCAACTGGTTTTGGTACTGGTGGCGCAAATGCTCATGATGTAAGTTTAATGCGTAATGCCATAGACGCTAGTATGAAGGTAAAAGCTAGTGGTGGTGTTAGAACATTAGAAGATGCTTTGAAAATGGTTGATGCTGGTGCTGAAAGAATTGGAGCTTCTTCAGGTGTTCAAATTATGGAAGATTTAATTAATAAAGGAGAAAATAAATAATGGCTACTCCACATATAGAAGTTAATGATAAAAATTTGTTTGCTAAGACAGTATTGATGCCTGGTGATCCACTTAGAGCAGAATATATAGCTAAAACATATCTTACTGATGTTGTTAAAATTAATAATGTTAGAAATATGTTTGCTTTCACTGGTTATTATAAAGGCAAAAAGATTACTGTTATGGGATCAGGCATGGGAATGCCTAGTATTGGTATTTACTCATATGAATTATTCAATGTATACGGCGTTGAAAATATTATTAGAATTGGTTCTTGTGGCTCATATTCTAAAGATGTTAATGTTTATGATGTTATTATTGTTAAAGATGCATACAGTGAATCAAGTTATGCCAAAGTTGCTTATGGATATGAAGAAAATGTTCAAAAGGGTAGTGATGAACTATTTGCAAAATTAAATGAAAGTGCAAAAAAACTAGGTTATCCAGTTATCAATGAAAGAATTCATTCTTCTGATGTCTTTTATAGAGCTCATGGTAATGTCTTTACTGATGTTCGTGATGCATATGGTTGTGTTGCTGTAGAAATGGAATCATTTGCATTATTTGCCAATGCTAGATATCTAAACAAAAAAGCTGCTTGCGTATTAACTGTTTCTGATTCTTTAGTAACTAATGAAGTGACTACTTCTGAAGAACGTCAAAATTCTTTTAATCGTATGATGGAAATAGCATTAGAAGCTGCAGAGTAGATTATATGTAAACACTTCGGTGTTTACTTTTTTTTCTTAATCTTGCATTTGAATAAAATATGCTAATATGCTAATAATAAAGTTGGAGGAATATTATGGAAGTAAATAATTTTTATATTAATGATATACCAGTGTACTTTTCAAAAACAGAAAAATTTAAAACAATAAATTTGCAAATAATTTTTCTTAATGAATTTAATGAGTTCTTAGCTACAAGATTATCACTTTTGAGTAGATTATTAAATAATTCTACAAAAAAATATAATACTAAAAAGAAAATAGTTAATAAACTATTTGATTTGTATGATGCTAATGTTAGTGTTTTTTCTTATCCATCATATAAAACTAGTTTAACTGTGTTTTCGCTAGAAATTGTTAATGAAAAAAATATTAATGATAAGACTCTTATTAATGAAGCGTTTTTGTTTTTGAAAGAAGTCATTTTTAATCCTAACATAAGTTGGGGAAGTTTTAATGAAAAAGAGTTTTTTGAAGAAAAAAGACGTTTAAAAGAATCAATTGAAAAAATTTATGATAATAAAAATAGATATTCAATAAAAAAATTAATTCAGAATATGTGCCAAGGTGAAATTAGTAGTGTAAGTTCATTAGGGAATTTGGAAGAATTGGAAAAGATTACTCCTAAAACAATAGCTGAAACATACGAATTTTTAATAAATACAAGTAATGTTAGCATTTATTGTGTTGGCGATATTACTGAAGAAAGATTGAAAGAAGAATTGAAAAATTTTGATTTCAAACAAAACAGTAAAGAAAATTTTCAAATTGTTAGTAATGAAATTAAAAAAATTAATTCAGTAAAAGAAGTGAAAGAAACACAAAATGTTAATCAATCAATTTTATGTATGGGTTATAGAACAAGTTTTAATAGTAATGATGATGATTATTTTGCTGGATTAGTTTTCAGTGAAATGTTTGGTGGATTGTATACATCGGATTTATTTAGAGTGGTGCGAGAAGAAAATAGTTTAGCATATAGTATTGTTTCACAAATGATTCCTGATGTTAAAATAATGATTGTAAATGCAGGAATTGATGGAAAAAATTATGATTTTGTTTTAAAGTTAGTTTCTGATGAATTGAAAAAATATAAAGAAGGTACTATATCAAATGATTTGCTAGAAGTAGCAAAAGCTACACTTATAAATGATTTAAAAGAAACTGAAGATGATCCTAAGAGTTATGCTTCTTATATGTTTAAAAACTATCTCACAGGCTTGAATTTAACAATTTCTGATAATATAGATAAAGTTGATAGTATTACAATTGAAGATGTTAAAAAAATTGCTCAAGGTATTGAGCTAGATACGGTGTTCTTGTTAACGAATAATTGAGGTAATTAAGATTATGGAAAAAATAAATTATGATAATATTAATGAAGTCATTTATAAAGAAAAATTAGCCAATGGTTTGACTATTAAACTAATTCCTAAGCCAGGATATAATAAGGTCTTTGCTTGTTTTGGTACTAATTATGGTTCTCTTACAAACAAGTTCGTCCCATATGGTGAAAGTGATTATCAAGAAGTACCATTAGGAATTGCACATTTTTTAGAACACAAATTATTTGCTATGGAAGATGGTACAGATGCAGCTAACTTGTTTACAGAAATGGGGTTAGAATCCAATGCCTATACTGATTATATGGAAACAGTTTATTTATTTAGTGGAACTGATAATATTGAAAAGGGATTAGGTTTATTATTAGATTTTGTTCAAAAACCATGCTTTACCGATGAGAATGTTGAAAGTGAACGCGGAATAATAGAACAAGAATTATTAATGTATTTAGATATGCCTAGAGATCGTTTGCACAATGGGTTAATGGAAAATATGTTTGAAGTATATCCATTAAGATATGATGTTGGTGGAACGGTAGAAGAAATTAAAAAAATTACTAAAGAAACATTATATAAATGCTATAATACTTTTTATCATCCTTCAAATATGAGTTTAATAGTTGTTGGTGATATTGATTGTGATCAAATTATGAATTTGATTAAAAACAATCAAGAGAAGAAGGAATTTCCAAAAGCATTAGATATAAAAAGGAATTTTTTAGTTGAAGATGAGAAAGTCGTAAAAAAATTCTCATCTATTAAGATGGATGTGAGTATACCAAAAATTGCCATTGGTTTTAAATTGCCTTTTGAAAAATTTGCACATAATGAACCAATGATGGTTGAACTATATTTGAAAATAATTTTAGAAAGCAAATTAGGTCCTTCTAGTGAATTTTATCAAATGTTATTGGATGAAGAATTAATTAGTGGTTCACTTGGTTATTCGGTTTTTTTGGATGATAAATGTGGATATATAAAAGTAAGTTTTGATAGCAAAAAGCCAGATGAATGCAGCCGAAAAGTAAAGGAATTTTTATTAGAATTGAGAAAAATTAAACTTAGCAAAATCGAATTTGAAAGATTTAAAAAGGCTATACTAGGAAGTTTCTTGAAAGGCTTGAATAATCTAGAATTTATTGCTTCAAGTTATATTGAATATGATTTTAAAAATAGTGATATATTTTCTTCAATCTCTTTGTTAGAAAGTAGTACTTTGAAAGACATAAAAAAAATGGGCAAATACTTTAAAGCAGATGCCCTGACTGAGTTTGTGGTCTATCCTAAAGACTGGAAATCAAATTAATATCAAAATTATATGTATATTGAGCATCCTTGTAAAATTGGGTGCTTTTTAATTTGTTTTTTCGATACATAATATTGTTCACTGAAAATAAATCAATGTTTTTTTCTTTCATCATATCAATCATTTTGGTTAGTGAATCTTTCATTTCTTTAATAAATAAATTTTTAGCATCACTATCATCAATATAACAATATTTAGTTATATATGCTTCAACATATATTTTAATTTTAAAGTTGTTTTTGTTGATATGAATGATTTTTGTTTTATGTTTTGTTATAAAGTATGATACATTATTTATGCTTAAATCGGTATTACCATCAGTATTTATTAAATTTAAAATTGGAAAATCTTTTTCTTCAACAATTATAATAGAATTTTTTTTGTTAATGTAAACAGCACCTATTATACTGAGTGAATGTATTTTTTCTTTTTGTGTTTCCCAAACATCTTCAAAAGTTCTTACAAATGGAAATGATATGTTTATATAATTTTCTGTTATTCCTCTTGATAATTCAATAAAACTAGTAATTTTATGACTTTTGTTAGCATCATTTGAGGAAACAATAATAGAGTAATACGGACTAGCATCTTCAATATCGGCAATTCTAAAAATATCTTCTATTTTGCTATCTGTTACCAAAATACCAAAATCAGAATATAAATTAGGATTAGTTTTGATGAATTCATGAAATTGCAAAAGGTTATTATAACTTAAGTAATTCATAGTAAAAATAATTGCTTGAATGTGCGTCAATTTGATTTTTTTATTTGAATTTGATGATATTAATTCCATTGCTTCAAAAATGGTTTTTCCCTTCCCCTTGGCAATTGAAAAGGGACTAGTGTTATTTCCTCCACCCCCTAATGAGGCTGTTGTCAAACTGCTGGGATTAGTCATATGATAATATATTAAATATTCGTTTGTATCATTATCAAAATCAATAGCAATAGTGTTAACAAACAAGGTTTTAGAAACATTATCATAACTATTACAACCAGTTAATAAGCATAAAAATTGTAAAATTATTACTAAAAATAAAGTAGATAATATTTTTTTGTTAGATATTATATTCATATTATTCACCATAATCCTTATCAGTTGTATTTAAAATTTTAGGCCTTTTTTTCTTCTTTAGCGTTTCTTTTGGGAGAAATGAAAGTAGAACATCATTTTTTATTAAAGGAGAAAATGGGGCTAAATATGGCGTATCAATTGATCGTAATTTATCTAAATAGAAAATAATTAATAATGTTGCTATAAGAAAACCATATAGACCAATTGCGATACTGAAAATTAAAACTATTAATCTTAATATAGAAAATGATGTGATTAAGTGCTGATTGTTAGTAACGCCAAATGTAGATAGATAACATATAGCAGTAATTACAAGATTAAATGCCCCAATAAAACCACTATTTACTGTGTTTTGACCAATTAAAAGTCCACCAACTATTACAACAACATTTTGAATACTGCTAGATGGAGTTTTGGTATTAGCCATCTTTAAAATATCAAAAAGTATTAGAGTTAATATTATTTCTAAAGCAAGGGGAATAGTAGTTCCTCTAGCTGTAATTTTTATTTCTGATATGATTACTAATGATAAATTATTAGAGTGATAATTAATTATAGCAATATACATTCCTAAAAAGAAAATACTTAAAAAAACTAAAAGATAAGTTATGATGTTTGTGTAGATAGAATAGTATGGCGGTGAAGAACTAGCTTCTGGGTTAGATGTAAAGTAATCAACAGTTACTGGCAGGATGATGGCAATAGGAATTTGATCTACTAATATGATTACTTTTCCTCTTAACAATGAATCTGCTATATATTCAGAACTACCACTTTCACTAACTAGTGGAAAAATGGATTTTTTATTGAAAATATTTGTTATTGTGTTTAAACTAGTTACCGAACTAATATTAATTTTTGAAATGCTTTCAACGACTTTTTTTACATTTTTTTTGTTCGTTATATCATCAATAGATAGAACATTAATTTCTGTCTTTGTCCTTTTCCCAACAAATAATTGTTCGATTTTTAAATTGTTAACTTTAATTTTTCTTTCTATTAGGGCAATATTTGTTCTTATATTTTCTACTAATCCATCACGCGAACCAAAAACATTTGTTGGATCAAGAATACTTTCGCTTGGAGATCTTTCTGGCACTTTAGAAAGAGAAATCTTATAAAATATGTTTTCATCATTGATTACTAAAATAATGTTTCCGGTAAATATTGTATTTTTTAATGAATCATCAGAAGTGTCACTAATTATTTCGAATGTTGAAGGGAAAGTTTCCTGTAAATTTTTTATATTATTTGAATTAATTGAAGAAATGAAATATTTATTAAATTCGTTAATATCTGATAAATTTTTTTGAAAATATAGTGTGCATTTATATTTATCAATTTTAAATTCATTTTTAAAAACACTAACATTATTTACAAAATTATTGAGCGTCTGTATTGCTTTCACGATAATCCTCCATTGATTTTTTTGTAAAGTATAAATATAATATAAAAATTAATAGAAATGCGATTGTTGATAAAAATACAAAGTTATTTTCTAGTTGTAATATAAAACAATTTGCAACAAGTGATAATGAAAGAAAAACAGCAATAAATATAAACAAATATTTATTATTTTTCTTTAGACCAGTAATTAATCTTAAAATATTAAAATGCATACTTAATTTATAAATTGTTGTAACAGTTATCATTACTAATAAAAAGACGTCATAATTTTCTAAGATACTATCGCCTTTAAATAATTGCCATCTTAAAAAGCCAGCCATTTTGGTATTTAAATAATAATTAGCTCCAAGTAATGTGGTAGAATCAATTGTTATATAAAGAAAATATATTATTAATATAGTATTACCAATGAAAATATGTTTTCTTTTAAAACCATTATCAATGTTAGGAGAGTAAAAAACTAGTAGAAAATTATCTAGCAAATATAGTGCCATTAGAAAAACTTTATAAAAGTTTTTAATGTCTATATCTATTGGTAATAATAAAGAAAAGTCATGTTCTTTTAGAAAAAAGAGTGGGAAAATATAAAAAAATCCAAAGAAAAAGAAAAAGAGAATAGCAGAAGAAATTATAGAATTAAAACTTTGAAAAGAAATAATTATAGAAACAATAGTTGTTAAAACAATAAAAACTTGAATTGGCGTTTTATAATAAAAATAATTTTTAATTATAAAAGAACTAAAAAGTGTCAGCATAACAGCTGATAAGACTATGTATAAAATAACAATTGTTTTTACAAAAACATTATTTTTTATTTCTTTTAATGGAGAAAAACTTTTTTTAAATCCCTTAAAAGGGAGGCAAATAATTATATTTATTATAAAAAGAAATAATATCATTATCCAAGCATTTTGTTTATAATTATCAATTAAATAATTAAAACCTACAAAATCGCAATAAAATATATTAGTTATTGCCATAAAAATTATTACACTGTATCCTTTTAAACTGTTTGCTTTCAAAATATCACCTTTTTTCAAATATATTGTTTACATAATTTAGAAAAAAATACAGATATTGCAAAAATATGCTTTTTGAAAAAAATTTTTTTAAAGTAAAATTTATAAGTAAATAAGTATAAATATTTCTTGCTTTAAGTAAAAAAATATTTGATAAAAAAATTTTCGGATAAAGTGTGTTTTTTTAATATATGAAAAAAAGTATTATAATTAAGCTATCACTAGTGAAAGAAAGGAGCGATAGCATTTTAAATAATTTGATTTTGGTAGGTAGAGTAGTAGAAGATGCAAAATTAATAACTTTAGAAACCGGTGTCAAAGTTTCTAATTTTGTATTAGCTGTTCAAAGACCATTTAAAAATGAAAAAGATGAATATGAAACAGATTTTATTCCTGTTCAATTATGGCATGCAGCTGCCGATATCGCCTATGATTATTGTACAAAAGGTTCAATAATAGGTGTAAAGGGAAGATTAGTTTCGAGAAATGTGGAAATTGCTGATAAGAAAATCAGAACTATTGAAGTTGTTGGAGAAAGAATCTCATTTATTAGTACAAATAAAAAACAAGAAGCAGAATAAAAATACTGCATTTGAAATATTTTTTACACATGGGTCAGTTTTGACCCTTTTTTAAATAAAAAAACAGTTGTAAAAATACAACTGCATTTATCTTTGATTTAAATTCACAAATTTATAAAGTATAAAAAAAGTTTGCATTAGCAAACTCTATTAGCAATATGGAGCAGGTAACGGGGATCGAACCCGCATCTTAGCCATGGCAAGGCCACATAATAGCCATTATACGATACCTGCACTTCAAACGCAGATATATTATACCAAAAAAAATATAATAATGCAAGAAAAAAATAAAAAAAAATAAATTTTTATGTACTACTTCAAAAACATTTGAAAAAATAAAGAAAAGTAGTATAATATAATGGGTGAAATATTTGTGAAGTATAGTCCGGGTGCTAAAGAAGTAATAAAAAGAATTAAAGATAATGGTTATAGTGCATATATTGTTGGTGGGGCTGTTAGAGACTATATTTTAGGTAGAAAAATTAATGACTTTGATATTTGTACTAATGCACTACCGATTACTATTAGTGATATTTTTATTAATTATAAAGTTATAAATACTGGCATTAAGCATGGTACAGTGACTATTATTATTGGAAAAGAAAAGATAGAAGTTACTACTTTTAGAATTGATGGTGGTTATGATGATCATCGTCGCCCTAGAGATGTTTCTTTTATACAGGACTTATATGGTGATTTGAGAAGAAGAGACTTTACTATTAACTCTTTGGCATATGATGAGAATATTATTGATTATTTTGGTGGAGTTTCTGATATTAAAAATGGAATTATTAGAACAATAATAGAACCATATGTTAGTTTTAGTGATGATGCGTTACGTATACTTCGAGCTTTAAGATTTTCATCAGTTTTGGGATTTGAAATTTCAAAAGATACTAGTGAGGCTATTCATAAATATTTTATTTTACTTAATAATATTTCTAAAGAAAGAATAATTGATGAATTATTTAAAATGATTGTTGGAGAATATTATTATGATACGTTTGAAAAATATTATGATGTTTTTAATTATCTGTTTGATATCAATTATTCGAATGAGATGATAAATAAAATTGCTAATGGATTTAAAAATATTTGTGATAGTGATATAATCTTAAGGCTATGTTTGTTATTTTATTACTATAATATTGATAGTTTAGGTTCACTTCTTAAAAAATATCATTTTAGTAATGCGTATATTAGAGAAATTATAGATGTTTGTTCTTTAAAAGACGAAAAGTATTCAAATGAAATTGATGTAAGAAGATTGTTGAAAAATTATGATTTTAAGACAGTTAAAAAAGCAATATATTTGAAATCTTTTCTAGAAAAAGAATTTAATTTTAGTGAAAAAATGAATATATTAGAAGAAGTAAAGTTTAAATGTAATACTTTGAAAGAATTAAAAGTTTCAGGTAATGATTTACTTTCTTTAGGAATAGAGCAAAAAAAAATTGGACCATTATTAGATATGCTATTAGAAGAAATTATAAATAATAGAATTGAAAACGATAAAAATATTTTATTAGAAACTGTGAAGAAGAAGGAAAACATATGTTAAAAAAACATAAAAGAATTAAGTATATATTAATTATACTAGGATTAGTAATCATACCATTATATTCGATTTTTTTTGGTGCTAATGGAGACTTGTTTGATATGACATTTTCTCAAGTTGGTGGCAGATTTGATGGAAAACTAGAGTCACTTATAGTTTGGGGTGGAATTTGTTCAATTTACTTTTATATTATGATTGACTATATGCAAATGATGATTCAAAAAGATAACAAACTAGTAACACTGCTTGTTGGTTTAGGATGTATTTGTTTGATGATAACTGTGTTTTTGCCATTCAACACTATGATGTATCCAGTTTCTAGTGAAATACATAATAAACTTGTTAGAGTAGCAGTATTCATTATTATAATTGCAGTTTTGTTATTCGTTATTAATTTGAAAGATTTGAATAAAAAAACTTTTTTGTCATCATTAGTTGTATATTCGATTTGCATTTTGGCTTTAGTAATTATTTTTCTGAAGTTTCATGTTAGTAGTATTTTCCAAATAGCTTTCGTTACGGTTATGAGTTATTTTTTAATGCTAGAATTTATTTTAATTGAAAAATGTCCAAATACTAACTTGTTAAAAGCTATTAGTGAAAAAGAAGCAGAAATTAAAAAAACAAATCCTAGTAGTGCCTTGCATGAAGAATCGGAAGCAGTTTTTGATGAAAAGTAGAAAAATTAAAAATATGAGAATAAAGGGAGTTTAACATTATGAACATTTTTGGGTATGATTTCGGTATAATAGATTTATCTATTATTGGTATAACTTTACTTTTCGCAATTGTTGGATTGGCAAGGGGGTTTTTAAAACAGATATTATCAATTGCTAATGGCTTGGTATCGATTGTTGTTAGTTGCTGTATTGTTAAGCCAGTTACACAAATTTTAAGCAAAACTGCACTTAGTGATAAAATAAATGTTAAAATTTTAGATATGATTGTTTCAAAATATCCAAATAGTGCAACTATTGAAACAAGTCTTATAACAACAAAAGAAGAATTATCTGAGGCCTTTACAACTTCTGGTTTACCTAGCCCATTATCTAAAATTGCCTCTGAATTTATAAAAATAGATAGTTTTTCAGATGGAGAATTTCTTTCAGAAGCTATAGCAAAAAGCTTAGGTTATTTAGTTTTAAGTATTATTACTTTTGTTGTATTATTTATTGTGATTTTAATTATTATAAAAATATTAATTAGTGTGCTAGACTCATTAACTAAAGGTGGAGTGCTAAATGTGATTAATCGTATTTTGGGATTAGCACTTGGTCTTGTGAAAGCTTGTGTCTTTATATGCGTTTGTTTGTTTGTGATTTCAGTTTTAGTGAAATATATTGAACCACTAAATAACTTTATTACTAATGACTTAAAGCTTGAAGTTGAAGGTTTTGGTATTGGTAAGTACTTATACGAAAATAATCCATTGATTATAGTCTGGAATTTAATATTTAATAAAGCATAATAAAAGGATTGAATTATTTATACAATGTGTATTTTTAATTCAATCCTATTTTTTTAATAATTAATGTAATAACCTAATATTAATAATAATGATGTAATTATTAATATTATTATTTGTAGTAGAAAAGTTTTCTTTACCCATTTAGTATAACTAAATGAAGAAATTCCTAATGAAATAAGTAAAACTGGATTTGTTGGGTAAATTAAATCTGTAAAACCATCTCCAAATATGAATGCAAGTAAAGCAATGTTTCTACTTATTCCTAGTTGATCTGCTATAATTGTAATAATTGGAATTATTAAAATTACTTTTGCACTTGCAGAACCAATGAAAAATTGGATTAAAAGAATAGCTAAGTAAATGAATAGCATCCGTATGATTGGAGAAGTTCCTTTCAAAAGATTAGTCAGTCTATCAATAAGAGTTGCCATTATTTGTCCTTCATCAAGAATATATTTAATACTTCCTGCAAGTAAAATCATTATAATAGCTGGTGCTATTCCACTTACTCCAGATATAAACATTTTTAAAGTGTCTTTGAAAGAATATTTCAAAATTGCACAAGCTATGAAAACTCCAATTAGGAAAGAAATAGCAATAATTGGAATAGATATACCAAGCTTTTG
>UMGV01000812.1_pt1 | contig 19529 bp, 19 predicted proteins | sample 1965361 | NCBI WGS metagenome assembly UMGV01 (sample SAMEA4836081, study PRJEB28245) | human gut metagenome | biome: gut microbiome; material: fecal sample | place: Denmark | collected 2008
ATATTTTCCAATTATTTGGAAAGCAACATAGAAGATAAAAAGGTAAAAAAGTAAAAACATATCAATATGAAAAAACTGAAGATCAGTAAAGTATGGATTGCCATGATCGTAGTGGTAATCGTTGCCATAGCGGCATGGGCGCTCTCTGGCGGAAAAGACAAAGCGCAAATCGACTTCAAGCAAGAGCAAGTAAGTCTGCAAACCCTACAAAACAGTGTGACTGCCACGGGCACCATCGAGGCTGTAACAAGTGTCACGGTGGGTACACAGGTGTCGGGTATCGTCAACAAACTGTATGTGGACTACAACAGTGAGGTAAAAAAGGGACAGGTCATCGCTGAGCTTGACAAGACCAACCTCATGAGCGAGCTCAACACTGCCAAAGCCAATATGGCAAGTGCTGAAAGCCAACTCAACTATCAGAGCGCTAACATGAAACGCTATCAGACGCTCTACCAAAAGGGACTCGTGAGCGCTGACGACTACGAGAACGCTCTCCTTACTTATCGACAAGCCAAGGAGCAGGTAGCAACGGCGAAGGAACAGGTGCAAAGAGCGCAGACCAACTTAGGCTACGCCACGATCACTTCGCCCATTGATGGAACGGTCATCTCGAAGAGCGTGGAGGAAGGACAGACGGTGGCTGCCAGCTTCAATACGCCAGAGCTCTTCACTATCGCTAAAGACCTGACCAATATGCAGGTAGTGGCTGACGTCGATGAAGCCGACATTGGTGGCGTAAAAGAGGGCAATCGTGTAACCTTTACTGTGGATGCCTACCCTGACGACACATTCGAGGGTATCGTAAAACAAGTGCGCCTACAAGCCACTACCACCAACAACGTCGTCACTTACGAGGTGGTGATAAGCGCTCAAAATGCCGATCTGAAACTGAAGCCAGGACTCACCGCCAACGTCACCATCTTCACCCAGGAACGCGCTGGCGTGCTTGCTGTGCCCAACAAGGCTCTGCGCTTTACACCTACTAAAGAGACCGTGGGCAAGGATATGAAGATCGTAGACTGCAAGGGTAAGAACAAAGTGTGGACACTCGACGGCAAGACCCTCACCGCTCACCCCGTGAGTATCGGTCAGAGCGATGGCATGCACACCGAGATAACCAAGGGACTGAAGGCAGGACAAAAGATTGTGAGTGAAATCATTGTCAACACACCTGATAACGATGGAGAAGATGAACAACAGCGGAGCCAAGGACTCATCAGCGGACCTGGACCAAGAGGCAAGAAAAAGTAAATGAATAAAAAAGTCAATAGAGATCATGACAGAAAACAAAGATAACATACAACAGCCCAAAAAGGTAGTCATAGAACTCGACAATGTGAAACGCGACTTCCTCGTAGGCGACGAAACGGTTCATGCCCTCAAAGGGGTGAGTTTCAAAATCTATGAAGGCGAATTTGTCACCATTATGGGTAAGTCGGGCTCAGGAAAATCTACTCTACTCAATCAGTTGGGATGTCTCGACACGCCATCAAGTGGCGAATATTACCTCGATGGCGTCTCCGTGAGAACGATGTCACGATCCGAACGAGCCATACTACGCAACCGAAAAATTGGGTTTATCTTTCAGAACTACAACCTCCTGCCCAAGACTACGAGTGTTGAGAATGTAGAGCTGCCCTTGATGTATAACCCCCATGTGACGGCTGAAGAACGAAAACAGCGAGCCATAGAGGCACTACAGGCAGTGGGACTGGGTGAGCGACTCTATCACAAAAGCAATCAGATGTCGGGCGGACAAATGCAACGTGTGGCCATCGCACGCGCCTTGGTCAACAATCCTGCTGTCATCCTGGCCGATGAAGCTACAGGAAATCTCGATACGCGCACCAGTTTTGAAATCCTTGTGCTTTTCCAGAAACTCTATGCGCAGGGACGCACCATCATCTTTGTCACCCATAATCCTGACATTGCCAACTATTCGAGTCGCAACATCGAACTGCGCGATGGACATATCATTAGTGACGAATACAACACGCACATCCTCTCTGCAGCAGAAGGACTTGCTGCCCTTCCTGCCAATACGGATGAGTAACTAAGAAAGAAAAAATATCAAACTTCACAAGATGAATTACCAAAATCTTTTCAAAATAGCCATCAGAGCCATTGCTGCCAACAAGATGAGGTCGTTTCTTACAGCACTGGGCATTATCATAGGTATTGCTGCCGTCATCACCATGCTCGCCATCGGACAAGGAAGCAAGGCCAGCATCAAGGCCAATATCGCTGAGATGGGAAGCAACATGATCATGATATCGCCTGGTGCCGACATGAGAGGCGGAGTGAGACAAGATGCTTCTGCGATGGAGACCCTCAAGCAGACCGACTATCAAGCCATCAAAGACGAATGTAACTACATCTCTGCCATTTCGCCTACCGTCAACAGCAGTGGACAATGGATCAACGGCAACAACAATACGCAAAGCTCCATCTATGGCGTGAATCAGGACTATCTCAGCATACGACAGCTCAAAGTGGCCGACGGAGAGATGTTTACTGACAACGACATCAAAGCTGCTGCCAAGGTTTGCATCTTAGGACAAACGGTGGTCGACTATCTCTTCCCCGACGGAAGCGACCCCGTGGGCAAGGTGGTGAGATTCAACAGCATTCCCTTCCGCGTGGTAGGCGTTCTACAAAAGAAAGGCTACAACTCCATGGGAATGGACCAGGACGACCTCGTGCTGGCACCTTACACCACGGTGATGAAACGCATCATGGCACAGACTTATCTGGGAGGCATCGTGTGCTCTGCCATTACCGAAGAAGCCTCACAGCCTGCGCAAGACCAGATAACTGAGATTTTGCGTCGCAATCATAAATTGAAAGATGCCACCGATACTTCTGACGCTGATGAAGATGACTTCAATATCCGCTCGCAGGAAGAGATTTCGAGCATGATGAACTCCACCATGTCTACCATTACTATCCTCTTGGGTTCTGTGGCAGGCATCTCGCTCCTCGTTGGCGGCATCGGCATCATGAATATCATGTACGTCAGCGTGACAGAGCGCACACGCGAAATCGGATTACGAATGAGCGTCGGAGCACGTGGTGTCGACATTCTCAACCAGTTTCTCATCGAAGCCATCCTTTTGAGCGTTACCGGCGGTATAATAGGCGTGCTATTGGGCGTCAGCCTATCGGTGAGCTTGCAACAATTCTTCCATGTAGCGACACAGATAGAGCCTTGGAGCATCATCATGAGTTTTGCTGTCTGCACCTTTACGGGTGTCTTCTTCGGTTGGTATCCTGCAAAGAAAGCTGCTCAACTCGACCCGATAGAAGCCATCCGCTACGAGTAATGTTTTCAATTATAAATATTTCAATTACATGCTTCTACACTAAAAAGGTAGGAGCATGTTTTTTAGTTGTATTCTATTTTCCATCTTCTCAGAAAACAATAATAACCCACATCTTGCGTTATTACAGAAATAACAAACAAAAATAACAACACCATGATATTAAACTGCATTGTCATCGAGGACGACCCCAAAGCCTTGCAACAAATCATAAGCCACATCAAAAAGACACCAACACTCTCGCTCATGGGAGCATACTCCAGCGCAAGAGAGGCTGTTAATGAAGTGAGAAACGGACATGTTGACGTACTCTATTTGGCTATACAGATGCCCGAACTAAGTGGCATTGAGTTTGCCAGATTAGTACCCGAAAGTTGCAGACTGGTCTTCACTACAGCCTACAAGGAATACGCTTTTGATGGCATCAAGGTTGGAGCTGTTGACTATCTGCTCAAACCCATTAGCTTTAACGACTTCCAAGAGTCTTACAAGAAGGTAAGAGCTACATTTGCCGATTATCAACTCATTGACCCCATAGAGCGCGACCATAGTCTGGTGGTAAAGGTAGAGAACAAGTTCATTCGTATCGACCTCGACGATATTCTCTACATCGAGAGTATGAACGACTATGTGCGGTTCTATCTTACAGAAGGGCGAAAGGTCACCACACTCTGCAATCTTAAACGATTGGAGACTCGACTTCCCAGGCAGTGCTTTAAGCGCGTACATCGCTCGTTCATAGCCAACCTGTGCCGTATGGACTCCATCGGTCATATGCGCATCTATTATGGCGATAACAATATTCCTATCTCCGAATCCTACAAAGACTCCGTCAATCAGTTTATTGAAAACCACATGGCATAATAAACAGCTATGGCGAGGCCATTCCACCAAAAAGAATTAACCGATTTCGGCGGGAGAACTAACAAAGGTTGTGGCACCATGGGCTATCAGGAAAGCTTGATCTCTAAACCCCCAAAGCACACTGATACAAGGCATGTGACAGTTCTGGGCAGTCATCACATCGACATCGCTATCGCCGATATATACAGCCCCCTGTCTATCTACTCCTAACTGGCGCAAGGCTTCCTCTACGGTGTCGGGTGCTGGTTTTTTCTTTATACCCTCTCGCTCTCCGATGGCTACATCAACCAAATCGCCAAAAAAATGTTGGCATAAAGCCTGGGTAGCTGCATAAAATTTATTACTCACCACGGCAATATTCTTTCCTCGTGCTTTTAGACGTGTCAACAATGCGATGATGCCAGGATAAGGTTGCGTGCGATCCAGATTGTGTTCCATATAGTGTTGTCTAAAATCAGCATAAGTCTTATCGAAGAGGGGGTTCTTGTCGCCACCAGGAATGGCTCGTTCCATCAGTTTGCGTACACCATTGCCAACAAATCGCCTCACATCATCAGTAGAGTGTTCTGCCATTCCGTTGATTCGAAGGGCATAATTGCAACTCGCTGCCAAGTCGTCTAAAGTAGAGAGCAACGTACCATCGAGATCGAAGATATAGGTTTCATATTCCGAAATCACATGTCGTTTTTCTTCTCCTGACAATACATTGATGTTTTGTTCCTGTTTCATTTTTCTATTTCTTGATAAAACTCACTTTCCCCAAGAGCAAGTCCCTGGGTTCTCATCGCTTGCAAAATTACTTCAAAATGACATAATAGCGCACGAATTAACCTTTTTTACCTATCGCATTTATAATTCAGGCCCAATTATTTTGTTAATTCCACGAATAGATGTACTTTTGCAATATATTTTCAAGTACAAAACGAAACAGAAAATGAAGAAAAAACAAAGCAAGACCGCTTACAAATTCTATTTTTATGGTGCCTTGGTGTGCCTGGTAGGTGTCATTATCATTACCTATTTCTACGGCTTCTCTGCATTTTCAAAGAGCGAAAAGACAGAGTATGTGTATATTGACGAAGACGACAACATCGACTCCGTTTACCACAAGCTAACGCCCATAGCCCATGCCATACCTATGCAGGCATTCCGCACCCTTACAAAACACTCCGATTATGCCGAACATATTCGCACAGGACGCTACGCCATACATCCTGGCGATGGCTCTCTGAAGACATGGCGCCATCTGAAAAATGGTCTGCAAGAGTCTGTTAACCTCACCGTTCCTTCTGTTCGCACACTCGACAAACTATCTGCCGAACTGGGACGTAAACTGATGCTCGATAGTACCACTATCTATCAGGCTCTTACCGATGAGGCTACCTGCGAGAAATATGGTTACGACACGACCACGATTGCTTGTATGTTTATTCCTAACACTTACGACATCTATTGGAATGTATCGCTCAACAAACTGCTCGAACGCATGAAGAAAGAGTCGGACAAGTTCTGGAACTTTGAACGTATGCAGAAGGCTAAGAATATGAACCTATCCCCTATTCAGGTTATCACCATGGCAAGTATCGTGGACGAAGAGACTGCCAACGACACAGAGAAGCCGATGATAGCAGGCATGTATTACAACCGTCTGATGCTACGCAATGCAGAATATCCTGAAGGAATGCCACTGCAGGCAGACCCTACTATTAAGTTTGCGTGGAAACGTTTCGAACTCAAACGCATCTATAATAATCTGCTCAGCATCCAAAGCCCCTACAATACATATCGTAATACAGGACTGCCTCCTGGGCCTATCCGTATTCCTTCTGTAGCAGGCATTGATGCTGTACTCAACCACATTCACCACGATTATCTATATATGTGTGCTAAAGAAGACTTCAGTGGTACACACAACTTTGCACGCACTTACTCCGAGCACCTCGACAATGCTGCCAAATACTCAAAGGCGCTCAACGAGAGAGGAATAAAATAATTTAGTGTAAAGGTAAAAGAATTAAAAGTAAAAAGGTAAAAAGGTAAAAGAGTGAAGGAGTAAAGAATAGTGCTTGAAAGGCATTTATCTTTACTCCTTCACTCTTTATTATATTCTCTTCCACACTTTGGCGAATATAAAACTTGGTTTCTACAGAACAAAATAAAGGAAATATTTGCTCATTCAATAAAAATAAGCTAATTTTGCAAAAGATATTAACTATTTATTATTTAAACAATTCAAAAAAAGACATGAACAATCTTTTTAACATTAAAGACTACGTTGTAGTCATTACAGGTGGAACAGGCGTATTAGGAAAGACCATCGCCAAGTACTTAGCTCTTGAAGGTGCAAAAGTAGCCATCCTCGGACGCAAGGAAGATATCGGAAACGCTATCGTTGAAGATATCAAGAATGCGGGCGGTGAAGCTTCTTTCTTCAAAACCGACGTTATGAACAAGGAAATAGTAGAACAGAACTGCAAAGATATTCTCGCTAAATATGGCAAGATAGACACCTTACTCAATGCAGCTGGTGGCAATATGAAGGGTGCAACAATCGGTCCTGACCAGACTTTCTTCGACTTGGAGACAGAACAGTTTCAGACTGTACTCAACTTGAACCTTACTGGTACTGTAATACCTACACAGGTGTTCCTCAAGCCTATGGTAGAGGCAGGTAAAGGCAGCATCATCAACTTCTCTTCTATGGCAGCTTTCCGCCCAATGACACGGGTTTGCGGTTATGCTGCTGCCAAGGCTGGCATCAGCAACTTCACAGCCTACATGGCACACGAAACCGCGAAGAAGTTTGGCGAGGGAATACGTGTTAACGCTATTGCTCCTGGCTTCTTCATCACAGAGCAGAATCGCGCACTCCTTACCAATCCTGATGGTACTTACACAGAACGTGGACAGGATGTGATTCGACAGACTCCATTCGGCCGCATGGGTAAAGCTGAAGAACTTTGTGGTACAATACATTATCTCATGAGCGATGCTGCTTCTTTCGTCACAGGAACAGTAGCTGTTGTGGATGGTGGATTCAACATTTTCGCGATGTAAATGCACAATAACATAAAAGCCCAGGAGTTCATCCTGGGCTTTTTACCTATTTATATTTTACTGAACTTTCGCATATCAGGAAGTTAAAGGAGTTAAGGAAGTTAAGGAGTTAAGACGTATGTCTTGCAGTTTAATAACTACGCCAAAAAGACTATTGTCTTAACTCCTCAACGACCGTAGGGAGCGATAACTTCATTAACTTCTGAACTTGCGAAACTTGCGAAACTTGAATATATTACATAACTTTCATACAGCGGGAATATTAAGATGTCTGAAAAGATAAAAACATACTACTTCTGACTCCCCTTATCCACGCAAACCTTTACGCAACATTTTTGCAATATATATGCACCAAGTAAAGGATATTTTTATAACTTTGCATCGGAAATAATTAAAAACATTATAAATAACAAAACAAATCATGAAAGAGCTAAAATCTTTGAACAAGCGTACCGCTCCTAAGAGCGTAATGCCAGAGAGAATTATCCAGTTTGGTGAGGGCAACTTCCTCCGTGCATTCGTTGACTGGATTGTATGGAATATGAACAAGAAAACCGACTTCAATGGTTCTGTCGTAGTCGTTCAGCCATTGGCTGGCGGTATGGTAGATTGGTTGAATGGCCAGGACTGTCTTTATCACGTAAACCTTCAGGGTAAGGAGAATGGTCAGGCTATCAATACTCTCGAACGTATCGACGTCATTAGCCGTGCTCTGAATCCATATTCTCAGAACCAGGCTTTCATGGCATTGGCTGAGCAGCCAGAGATGCGCTTCATCATCTCTAACACTACAGAGGCTGGTATCGCGTTCGATGATTCTTGCAAGTTTACTGACGCTCCTGCAGCTTCTTACCCAGGTAAGTTGGTTCAGTTGCTGTTCCATCGTTACAAGTTCTTTGAGGGCGACCCAACAAAGGGTATGATCTTGATGCCTTGTGAGTTGATCTTCTTGAACGGTCACCACTTGAAGGAATGTATCTACCAGTACATTGAGCTTTGGAAGGAAGACATGGGTGCTGATTACGAGGGCTTCAAAGAGTGGTTTACCGACCATTGCTTCGTTTGCGCTACTCTCGTTGACCGTATCGTACCTGGTTTCCCACGCGACACCATCAAGGAGATTCAGCAGAAGGTTTGCTACAAGGACAACCTCGTAGTAAAGGCAGAGAGCTTCCACCTCTGGGTTATCGAGAAGGCAGAGAATATGACAGTAGAGCAGATGCAGGAAGAATTCCCTGCTCACAAGGCTGGTTTGCACGTACTCATCACCGACAACGAGAAGCCATACCACGAGCGTAAGGTAACTCTGCTTAATGGTCCTCACACTGTATTGAGCCCTGTAACATACCTCAGCGGTGTAAATATTGTACGTGATGCTTGTGAACACCCAGTATTGGGCAAATATATCCACAAGGTACAGTTCGACGAATTGATGCAGACTCTTAACTTGCCAATGGAAGAGTTGCAGAAGTTTGCTTCAGACGTATTGGAGCGCTTCGAGAACCCATTCGTTGACCACCAGGTAACAAGCATCATGCTCAACTCATTCCCTAAGTATGAGACTCGCGACCTCCCAGGTGTAAAGGTATACTTGGAGCGTAAGGGTGAGTTGCCACAGGGATTGGTATTCGGTTTGGCTGCTATCATCACTTACTACAAGGGTGGCAAGCGTGCTGATGGTGCTGAGATTAAGCCACAGGACGACCAGAAGATTATCGACAAGCTGACAGAGTTGTGGGCTACTGGCGATACTCAAAAGGTGGCTGAGGGGGTTCTTGCTTTCGACTACATCTGGAAGGAAGACCTCAACAAGACTGTTCCTGGCTTGACAGAGTTGGTTAAGAAGGACCTCGACCTCATCCAGGAAAAGGGTATGCTTGAGGCTGTTAAGACCATCCTGTAATAAAATTCTAAGATTCCTAAGATAATTTTAGATAATAAGGCAAAGAGGATTTCTCCTTCGGGAGAATCCTCTTTTTCTTTATCCCCAACTCTCGTAAGCATCGTGCAGAACCCAACGGCACGTTTCATCCAACCAACATTCAAGCACCTAAATATCTGGAATACGAACAACAATGAAAAATCAATTCAATTTATTTTTAAAATTCTTCATGGCGTGCATCTTGCTATGCACCGCAACCCACAGCAAAGCTCAAACAAAGGGTTACTACACCCAGTATTATGGAAACCAACCAGACCTCGTAGAAAAGGCTCGTCAATGGGCGGAGTCGGGCGAATGGCGCAATGGCTTTCAGCAAGCCAAACCCCACAGCAGCGTGAACCTCGTAGACTTCTATCTGCAATATCATAAAAACCCGAAGCAATGGAAAGCACTCTTCAACTATCTGGCTCATACCGACCTGCTCGCCATCGAAAAGGGTAAGCACAAAATACCCGGTACACAACTGGTGGTAAGTGTAGAAGACTCACAGAACGCACCCTTAGCAAAAAGAAAGAGCGAAAGCCATAACCACCACATAGACTTCCAGTATGTCGTGAAAGGAACAGAACGCTTTGGCATCATAGACCATTACACAAGCACCCCCAACAGCAAGTACCGCCCCGACGTGATACACTATGACTATCAGGCTGACAAAGCTTGCTTCTATGATAGCAATCCTGATGAATTCTTTATTTTCTTTCCGCGCGACTGGCACATAGCTAAAGTGGCAAATGATACTAACGACCAACAAATCAGAGTGATAGTCATCAAGGTGGATTATATGGATTAAGGAATTAGGGTGCAAAGATTACATTTTTTTTGCTATTATGAATATTTTTTAGTAACTTTGCACCCAAATTTTGAAAAATATAACACAATAATGAAGGCTTTCAACATTCAGTCAAAGTTGTTTTCTTGTATGAAGACTTATAACAAGAAAACATTCATGTCCGACTTGATGGCTGGTATCATCGTGGGTATCGTAGCCCTTCCATTGGCCATTGCGTTCGGTATTGCATCAGGAGTAACACCAGAAAAGGGTATCATCACAGCTATTGTAGCAGGTCTCGTTATCTCGCTTTTCGGAGGTAGCAAGGTGCAGATAGGCGGCCCTACGGGTGCGTTTATCATCATCATCTATGGCATCATTCAGAAGTATGGTTTCGAGGGACTTACTATCGCCACACTGATGGCAGGTTTCTTTCTACTTCTCTTTGGTTTGCTCCACTTAGGCACCATCATCAAGTACATCCCCTATCCTATTGTTGTGGGATTCACCAGTGGTATTGCCGTCACGATCTTTACTACTCAAATCAAGGACCTCTTTGGACTGACACTACCCTCTAACCCTTCCGACTTTATTGAGAAATGGGGCGTGTACCTACAGAACTTCGACACCATTGACCCATGGTGCGCCATTATTGGTGTGGCGAGTGTGTTGGTTATTGCCATCACTCCTCGTTTCAGCAAGAAAATACCTGGTTCGCTTATAGCCATCATCCTGATGACGGTAGTGGCATTACTGCTCAAAAATTACGCAGGCATCTCAAGCATCGAGACTATAGGCGACCGCTTCTCTATAAGCAACGAACTCCCTTCTGCTCAAGTTCCCAACATGAACTGGGAAACCATCAAGAGTTTAGTATCACCAGCCATAACCATCGCCATCTTAGGAGCCATAGAGTCTTTACTCTCAGCCACTGTGGCTGATGGTGTCATTGGCGACCATCACGACTCCAACACAGAGTTGATGGCACAGGGATTGGCAAACATCGCCTCTCCTCTCTTTGGCGGTATTCCTGCCACAGGTGCCATTGCCCGCACCATGACCAATATTAACAATGGTGGCAAAACACCTATAGCAGGCATCATCCATGCCGTGATACTGCTGCTCATCTTCCTCTTCCTCATGCCTTTAGCCAAGTACATCCCTATGGCTTGTTTAGCAGGCGTTCTCGTCGTAGTGTCTTATGGAATGAGTGGCTGGCGCTCTTTCTTGGCTGTAATGAAGAATCCAAAGAGCGATATTACTGTATTGCTCATCACCTTCTTCCTTACCATCATCTTCGACCTCACCATCGCCATCGAGGTGGGACTCATCATCGCCTGCCTACTCTTTATGAAGCGTATGTCAGAAACCACTGACGTAAAGGCCATCACCGAGGAGATAGACCCCAACTTAGAGTCAGAATTCTCTACAGGAAACTTAGAGCACCTCATCATTCCTAAGGGTGTGGAAGTATACGAAATCAATGGTCCTTACTTCTTTGGAGCAGGTAATAAATTTGAAGAAATTATGGCCTCTTTCGGCGATCGCCCACAAGTGAGAATCATCCGTATGCGTAAAGTTCCCTTTGTAGACTCTACGGGTATTCACAACCTCACCAGTCTGTGCGAGATGAGCCAGAAGGAAGGCATCCAGGTGGTGCTTTCCGGTGTAAGAGAGAAAGTAAACGCTCAGTTGGAGCACGCTGGTTTCTATCACCTCATCGGTGAAGAAAACATCTGTAGCCACATCAACTTGGCACTGAAACGCGCCAATGAAATCATAGCTAAATAAAGAAACATTATGGACAACAATAGTAACCATAAAAATATAGAGCAGGTCTTCCAGAAAGACCTGCATCAATATCTCCTCACTGTGGGGCGCATCGACGAACACTTGCCCGAAGCTCCAGATATTGAAGCACTATGGCAAAAAATTGGTGAGAGCTATCTGCCCGATGCTATGCGCGAGTTTAGCAAGTACCCCACTGTAGCCTTAGGTTGGATTATGTTTGTGGGTATGGCCATAGCAAAATATTGGGACGAAGACTGGGAACTCTATAGCAAAGTAGATAATCTATACCTCTATCTACGCGACCGCATTGACTTCGACCACATGGACGACTATATCTGCCAGCAAGTTCTTCTGCTGGACGAGAATGCACACAAGGCTTTATCAAACATCGTTGCCGAATGTGCAGCGCGTACTTACAATACGCTCATCCATCAGGGATTAGAGCCTGGCACAGAGGCAGCCTTTAGGGGCTTCATCGCTGCCCTACACCAGATGTATTTGATGGGAGCTGCAGTGCAGTTGAACTCCATGGGCTATCACATGACGAGATTATAAAGGAAAGATAAAGCCATATGCTTTATAGCTAAATATACAACAAAAAAGGCTATTGGCTATAACTTCTAACGACCGAAGCGAGTGATAACTTCTGTAACTTCAGCACTTAATAAAAGCAGAGGAAGGGAATGAGCTAAAACTCATTCCCTTCTTCTTTGATCACACTGGGCCCGTCAATCAGTTCGGGAGCAGGCTTGTTGCGGTTTACGTCACGGTAAGCCTGGCGCAAGTCGCCAAGCCCTATATCGATACTTTTATTCACAGGACGATCTTTGTCCGACAAACTATGAGAGAAGAGCCACTCATAGGTTTTCTTGAGATAAAAGATGCGAGCTGGTGCTCCATGATTGGCACCAGGTAGCCAGTCATAGAGCAGACGGCTGTCATCACCGCTCTTTTTCAGTTTCTCCACCACTACCTTAGATTGCTTTACGGGTACGGCTCTGTCGGCAGTGCCATGAATAATCCAAAAAGGCAACTTACCCAATCCACTTACATCCTTGAGCGAGGTGCCTCCACAAAGCGCCATTCCTGCTGCTATGCGGTCGGGGTAAGTACCACAGACATCCATCGTACCATATCCACCTAAGCTCATGCCCAACACATACACACGTGTGGTATCGCATGGGTAATTGCGCCTTACCCAGTCGAACACATCCATAATCTTTTTAGGGCTCCATGCTCCACCAGGGTTTTGTGGTACTATTGTCAGCGCATCTATGTCTCTTCCTTTCACAATGGCATCGAGTGGACCATAGCGGCGCACTCTCGCTAAATCTCTTCCACAAAGGCTGGCTCCATGTAGGAAGATGATGACCGGCGTCTGTTCTTGAGAATAAAAATAATCCACGGGAGTATAAACCCAGAAGTTGTAGCCTCCTGGTATAGAATCTTTAACGGCTCTGAGGAAATCGTAAGCCGATACCTTCAGAGCCGTCAATGACAATACGATTGCAAAAAGTATTTTCTTCATATTTTTGATATTCGTTACTGAATCGTGAACTTACGAATGCCAAAATTACAAATTATCTTCTTGAATCACAAATTATTTCAATTACTTTGCAACACGTTAATAGGTGTTCACATACCACAAACAAAGTCAGCGTTGCTCCTTTTTACAGGATTTCTCTTATCGACGCAAGAACTTCTGTGCTGTAGTGCTTCCATCCTTGCCCTTGATGAGCACGATGTACATGCCCTTGACAAGGGCTGAGGTGTTGACAAACTGAGAGTCTGTAGAGCCTGCCACCTTCTTGCCGTCAGTACTGTAAACCTGGAGAGAGGCTATGTCACCATAGACAATCAGTCCATTGGTGGTCTGGTACATCTGATAGGTCTTTGTGGCGCTCTCCTTTTCTACTTGATCGATGCTCGAAACGATTGGGTTGCCATCTTCGTCCACCTCCTGGTAAACACCCAGGGTCAAGTCGGTAAGATACATATCGCCACCACCATTATTGGTTAATTTCACTACAATAGACTTTTTCTCTATCTTACCCACCTTGGCTTTCACGTCAACCAAAGCAGTGCCTTCCTTCAAACTGACAGATGAAGTTCCAGACTGAGAGTTGTCTACATAATGCCAATCTATAACGAGCGTGCGTCCACCCGTACAATAGATGTTAGACTGCATCTGGGCAAGCGAAGGCAAGGTAAATTCCACGCTGGTTTTCTGTGGAATCCTATATGCACCATAAGTACCAGTATACTTCTTGCCTCTCTCGGTGTTTTCATCCACGTAAATCACAGGACTCTTACCATCCGAGCCCTTACCATAATACTTAGGGTTCACGCCATCTGCTGTGCCAGCTGTAATGTACTTCTTCACCTCATCAGCTATCACCTCATCCTGGAAGAGATAATTGTTGACAACGGTTGTGGTCACCCAGTTTTTTCCATCGCTTGGCTCAGGAATGGCATCTTCCACCGTACCGTCGTTCACGGGCATTTTGAGTGTATAAGCATTGTCATCGCCACCATATTCGTATGGACCATAGTCGGGAGCCTTGCCCACGTAAGGGATGTTGAGGGTGACAGACCAGTTCAGTGGGGCATTATCCGCATATTCGTATGCAGCCTTATGAGCATCCACTGTCTTGAAATCTGTAATCGGAGTACCTGCATCAATCAGCTTGCTGCCAGCTTTCAGACGACCAAACTTCAAAGGCAACTCTCCGTTATCCTGACGGGCACTGATGCCTGTCTCGTAGCTCAGATCCTCGTACTCGGAAGAATAATTATTGATAGTTTTGGCATAGGAAGTACCATTGCTACTTGCCTTTTCACCCAAAGGATTGGTGTTATCGAGTGTGGTCCAGGTACAGTATTCGATGTCTGGCGCCTTAGTGAAAGCAGAGTTACGTTCCATCTTTTGTGAGCCATAGGCAAAGCCCACGCAGTTGCGCAGCACCCAGTTGCCATAGTCGGGTGCCTCCATATTGTAACCATAGTTAATGCCATTACCGAACGCTAAGTTGTTGATGAGATAAGATCCCTCACGATGATGGTTTTGGTCGAATCCTTTCTTGGCGTGGAATGCGGCAATACAGTTTTTGAATACATGAGCACCTGTTGAGGTACCGCCCTGCTTGCATCCTCCCATCTTGAATCCATTGGCATTACCCTTGTCAAAACCATTATTCAAGCACCAGCAGTTGTCTACAACAATAGGGAAAACCGTATAGTAAAGATCCCAGCCGTCGTCGGAGTTGTGCCATGCACGGCAACCATGAAACTCATTACCAGGACCAGGATACAGCTTGATAGCGAATCCGTCGGCATTACCACCGTTGGTCCATGGGTCGTGATTATCGTAAGCATCACAGTTGCGATGATGTTGTAGCGACCATATTTAAACTCGGTGTTGCGGGTGTTGTTGCCTTTATCGTCCTTTCCGAAACCTTGCTGCAATCCTGTGTCTTCATTGCCATAGAAGCGGCAAAGCTCCACTACGCAGTAACTACCCTCAAGTTTCATACCATTATCAGCAGAGTTACAGATATCGAGACCACGATAATGCCAGTAGTTAGCACCTATCTTGTGCATGATACCTCGGTTGTTAGCAGCTACATTCTTGTCTGTACGTGGCTGTCCAGCGAAGTCGAATACTGGGCGCTCTGTGTCACCAGGATAGGCAAACACACAGATACGCTTGTCTGCAGTACCTGTCTCAGTCACATTGATGGTTTGTGAAAGATGGTAGGTTCCTCCTCTTACATAGAGAATGTCACCAGCCTTCAGTGCCGCAAAAGCCTTTACCGGGTCACCAAAAGGTTTGTCGATAGTCATACCATTACCTGTACCATTAGGTGACAAGTAATAATCTTTAGCCATAGCTCCATGCGAAGCCAAAAGGCACAACGCTGCAAGCGCTACCTTTGTCTTTGTTTTAGTTTTCATTTTTACTGTTTTGTTTTTAGTGTTTGTTTTTAGTGTCTGTTTTGTATTTAAGTTTTATTGTGTTTCTTGAACATTCGTTTGTTATGTGTTTAGAACTTTTTTGACAGAGCAAAAGTAATACAATCATTTGTAATAACAACAAATCCCCTTAATAATTAAAATAGTTTAACCTTAGAAAAAGTGTGTGTTTGTAAATATGGCTGACTCCTTAAAATGTAAGTGAAATGAAAAATCATTAGAAGAGGGCCATGCAATAAGGGGTTATAATGAGAACCCGTATCGGCTAAACAGGCATCCGCTTCTGTAATCAACTTGGACAGAAGCGAATGCCTATTTATATGATTTGTTCCTAATCAGAATTAGAATACGCAAGCCCAACCGAACTTACGAACTAATTCTTGTAGAAGATTACGATCGCGGACAGGGATAGTTACAGCTACTGTTTCGTGCTGGTTGTCCTCAACTGTCGATTCCAGTTCATATTGCGTCTGGGCAGACAGCAGAATCTTTGCAGGAAGTCCGATAGCATTTTCTATCTTTAGAGCCAATTCTGTCGTAAGAGCACGTTTCCCATTAAGCACCTCACTCAGATGTGAGGATTGTATGCCAAGCATCTTGGCAAATTCTTTCTGGCTAATACCACGCTCGTCAAGTTCTGGTTTAATCATCATTCCAGGATGAACAGCCATGAAAGGTGCAGGGTTTTCATTATTTTTTGCCATAGTGAGTATCGTCTAAACTTAAAACTTTTATTCTAATGCCGCCGTCAAATTCACGGAAAAGTATGCGCTCCACCATTCCATTGACAACTCTAATGGAACTCATGCCATTGGTACCTGTCAGTTGTTCATAGTGAAGGAAAGAGATAGAACGGAGGTCGCTTGCACGTTCAGATAAACGCAAATAGTTATATGCAGTGGCGAGTGCCTTCATAAACTTTTTATTGCGAGTATATTTCTTATACTTGCTGTTGCGCCCCATCGTAATGAGTTCTTCCAAATCTTTATCGTCGAATATGATTTGCATAGTTCAACTATATTTTTGCAACAAAATTACACAAAAGTTCCCAAAAGCGGGAATTATAATGGGATTTTCTTTCTAATTTTAACATTATTATAAGAAACTCAAGTTTCACAAGTGAGGGAATTGATTGAAATTAATGAAGTTATCACTCCCTACGGTCGTTCGGGAAGTTAAAAGACAATAGTCATCTAACGCAAAACGTAGAACATTTGTCCCTCTAACTTCCCTAACTTCCTTTAACTTCCGCACATGCAAAAGTTCAGTTCAGATAATATGGGGCATAATAATCATCTAAATCAACACAATAGTACAAAGTTACATATTACAACTCTTTCTGGGAAACCTATTTCCCGCCAAATGGATGGAATTGTCGCTGTAACGTGGCACAGGTACGCAAGCAGAAATACCCAGCTACAGAGCACGCTGAAGCCATGAGCAGGGGCGAGGAAGCCATGGGTGGCGAACGATACAACATCTTCCGCTTCAACAGTGGCAAGCAGGGAAAAACCATGCCCGACTACAACCCTTACACCATCAAGCGGTGTAATGACTGCGATGTGGCGAAAGGAAAACTGACTTTAAGTCTCCCCGACAGCGAGATATGTGCTGCATGTAAATTCGTACAAAATTGCGCTCTGAATAGAGATAAATCAGAAGTATGTGTAAGCAAGAAGGAGTTACTCCGGTCTTCTGAAAACTTCACAAAGAAATCTGAAAGCTTGCAAACAGGCAACTACTTCCAGACCAAAAAGACACTACGTCTCGGACTGGATCATGCCAGGACCGCCGAAGAGGTCGCTGCGCAGAAATGGATAGCACGGCATTTGGAGAACCTCCGATTCGTGCGGTTCAGCCCTCTTGGCGAAGTAAAGGATATGACATCCGAGATAGATATAAAAAATATCAAAAAGAAAAAGGATAGAGGTGCCACCGGGTATAATGAATACGAAATTGAAATCAGCGGAGAAACTTGGCAGCTTAAGACTGAGATAAGGAAAGACAAAAAAGAAACTCTTTACAATGCCTTTAAAAAGAAATAGCCCAACACTCGCGCGGCTCGTCGAAGGAACCATTGGGACGTTGAAGCTATTTCCACCGCAAAGATACAACAAACATTTTAAACTCGCAAGAATATGAGCAAGAAAAAACAAGATTACGATGAATTTACAGAAAAATTCAAGCCGAAGAAGACAACGGACGACTGCTATACCCCCCACCTGTGTATGAGGCTGTATTAGACTGGACACGAAAGCATCTCGATATTGGCGACCGCCCTGTAGTACGCCCTTTCTATCCTGGAGGAGATTTCGAGCACTTCGACTACCCCGACAACTGCGTGGTAATAGACAACCCTCCGTTCTCTATCTTCTCAAAGATTTGCAACTGGTACGTAGAGCGCGGCATACCGTTCCTTCTCTTCGCTCCAGCCATGAGCAGCATCAAGCAGAACGTCACCTATATCGGTGTGTCATGTACCATCACCTACGAGAACGGAGCGAATGTGAATACCGCATTCGTCACCAATATGATGGGCGACCTTATCTGCACCACTGCTCCCGACCTCTACAAGACAGTAAAAAAAGCCAATGATGACAACCTGAAGCAAAGCAAGAAGGCTCTTAGAAACACGACTCAATACAGGAAATTCGAAAGAATATACTGCATACACAATGGTAAAATAGTGCTAACAAAAAAGCCAGACTGAAAAGCCTGGCTGGAATGAGAGCGGGTCTCTGAAGGTTACCCCATCCCTCACGCTGCAAATATACAACAAACATTTCAATCCCGCAAGAATATGAGCAAGAAAAGACAAGATTACGATGAATTTATAGAAAAATTCAAGCCGAAGAAAACAACGGACGACTGCTATACCCCCCGCCTGTGTAGGAGGCAGTACTCGGATAAGCCTCTATCCCTACAACCGATGAGCCTCAGTCCCTATTAGGGATGGAACCTCGTCCCTATAGGGACCAATATAAAACGATATTCTAACGGTGTTTTATCACCATTATACTAATTCAAGTTTTGCAAGTGGGAATTTAAGTGAGTTTAAAGAAGTTAGAGAGAAGTTAAGGGACAATAGTGTTAAGGATACACCCCTCAAAAAGCCGTTGTCCTTTAACTTCCCGAACGACTGAAAGGAGTGATAACTTCCCTTAACTTCTATAACTTCCCCAAAATGCGAAAGTTCAGTAATTTAAAAGTAACCTCTTTTGCCATAAGAATTATATAAAAACGTTTGGATGATTCTATTTTTATGCGTATATTTGCGACATATTATTAAACAAACAAAAGTTATGAGAAAAAAGAACAACCGTAAGAATGTACCGATAGATGCCCATGTGCCATACGGGTATATCGCATTAGGCGGCGTACTTGCCATGTTGATTAGCCCATTTTCATCCAATGCCTCTCTGTGCTTCTGCATAGGATTATTGGTGGTTGTTGTCTCTGGTGTTCTGGTTTTGTGGCGTTGCATTGAGGAATAACACACCATGCCCTCGACAGTTGCAATTTATCGCAGTCCCGCCCTCTTCTTCGCAGCCCGATACTTCTCCATGATGTCCTCACGGCTGAGTTCCTCCTTTTTCTCCACTTGAGAAAAATGCTTGTCTTCCCATGGGAACTTCATGATGTCCTGTGTCTCAAGCCGCTTTTTCGAGTAGGGCTGCAGAGAGCATAGTCACAGCCCTTGTTTTTCCTACTGGTTGGGAAAACGAACCTCTGCGACAATAAAAGATGGGACAAAAAAATGAAAGTACTTGCAAGTGCCAATGAAAGTACTTGCGTTGGCTGTTGAAAGTAC
>UMGV01008348.1_pt1 | contig 19515 bp, 24 predicted proteins | sample 1965361 | NCBI WGS metagenome assembly UMGV01 (sample SAMEA4836081, study PRJEB28245) | human gut metagenome | biome: gut microbiome; material: fecal sample | place: Denmark | collected 2008
AGAGGTTTTTGTTAACTCTACTATTATAATGAAAGTTAAAACGAGTGATATGGAAGAGTTAAAGGAATTTACGAAGGATGAATTACAGGCGGTAATTGATTATTTGGAAATGCACAAACTTCCTGTTAATGATAAGACTACTAATTTAGTATGTAGGAAGTACGCAAGTGGTAAGTTAGATATATTTGCTAATAATTCTAAGAAGAAGAAATAAGTATTTATTCTTTTTCTTACCCCCAATAGGGCAAACTAATGTTTATAATTTGACAAATATACAAACTTATGTTAAAATATTAAGGCGTTAAACGAAAAGGAGACGAGAAAATGAGCAAAAAAAAGAAGATTATTTTAATATTCTTAGGTCTATTTTTGCTATTCGCAGGATTAGTTGGATATTCGGTTTATAAGGATATTAGAATGGAAAATCAACTTAAAAAGGAAATATTTGCAATTGATGATTTGGTTAAAAATACAGAGAGTTTTAATACAACTGAGTTTAATAAAAGAATAAATAGAACTGTTACTAGGGGTGATTATGCAAAAGTAGAGAAGGCAGTTAAGAATTATTTAAAGGATTCGGTTGCTAATTTAAGAGAGATAACAGAGACTTTAAAAGATGATAGAATTGTTAATCTTCTTACGGTAGAGAATTATAGTAATGATGGACCAGAATTTAATAGTACGAAGGCTTATATTACAGAGTGTAGAGATAAGCTTAATAATGAACTTAATACTTATTATGGATTTTTTACTAAGGAAAAGATTATGAGTTATTTAGATACAAAGGATTTGGATAGTTATTATACAGATTTGTATCTTAAAGAACTTATAGGTGATTATGAGAAGGAATTTGCTGATAAGACTTTAGAGGGTTCTTTGAAGGAACTTATTACACTTCTTGATAATTCAGAGAAGATTATTGATTTCCTTATTAATAATAAGGACCAGTGGTATATAGAGGGAGAAAATATTGTCTTTAAGACAGATGCTCTTTTGACAGAATATAATAATTTAGTTGCTAACTTATAGGTAGTGACGGAGTAGAACTTGAATATATTTGAGTTCTTTTTTATGTTCATTTTACAGTAATTAAACTTAAAACTATTGATTTATTAGTTTCTATTGTACTTACAATGATATGGATAAATTGCATTTTGTCCGTATGAATGTACAATAAAACTTCATAATACTACTTACAGATTTTAGTTATAATAAAGAATTTTTGTTCTTTATTTTTTTTGACATTATTTTCTTTTAATTGGGTTTATTATTATAATGGGTGAGGGATATGGAAGTGTATATTGATTTGATTTTTATTCTTAACTTTTTATTTGATTTACTTCTTTTATATGGACTTGGTATTATTTTAAAGAGACAGACTACTTTTAAAAGGCTTCTTTTGGGGGCTTTAATAGGAACTTTGTTTTTGCTTATTCCTTTTTTACTTTGTAATGGGGTTATTTCTTTTATTAGTAAAATTATTTCTTCTATTGTTATGGTAATTGTTACATTTGGTTATAGGGATGTTATTTATACTTTAAGAAATGTTTTTTACTTATATACTATTTCTATTTTCTTGGGGGGTAGTTTGTATTTGGTTAACACTTCTTTAGTGGATAAAAATATGGGACTTAATTTTTATAATAGTAATCTTAAAATTAATTTTTTGTTTTTACTTGTATTGAGTCCAATAATTGTATTTATTTATGTAAAAGGAATAAAGAAAATTAGAAATAATTATAATAATTACTATAATGTTGATATTTATATTACTCCTGATAAGGTAATTAGTTTAACGGGATTTATGGATAGTGGTAATAATTTGGTTGATCCTTATAAGAAAAGACCGATAATTCTGGTTAATAAAAAGTTAATTGATTTTGATTATAATTTAAAAACAACACTTCTGGTTCCCTACCATAGTTTGAATAGTTCAGGGCTTCTTAAGTGTATTATTCCAGAGAAGATGTATATTAGTGAAGTGGGAGTAAGGAGAGGGTTTTTAATTGGTATTAGTGAGGATGATATTAGGATAGATGGGGTGGATTGTATACTTCATCACTCGCTTTTATAGCTTGGAAAGGAGAAGATAATGTTTAGGTTTAGAATGCTTTTAAAGAGGATACTTCATAAGTATAATTATGTTTTTTATGTAGGGAGTAGTGATAAGCTTCCTCCTCCTTTGAGTAAAGATGAGGAGGTTCATTATGTATCACTAGCAATGGAAAATGATAGTTATGCACGGGATAAGCTTATTGAACATAATTTGCGATTAGTGGTATTTCTGGCTAAAAAGTATGAGAATACGGGTACTAGTTTGGAGGATTTGGTTTCTATTGGGACGATTGGTCTTATTAAGGCTGTTAGTACTTATAGGTTAGATAAGAATATTAAACTTGCTACTTATGCATCAAGGTGTATTGATAATGAGATACTTATGTATCTTCGTAAAACTAAAAGGAGAAAGAGTGAGATTAGTTTTGAGGATAGTCTTAGTTACGATAGTGATGGTAATGAACTTCATTTAGAGGATGTTCTGGGTACTGATAAGGATATTGTTACGAAGGATCTTGATGATGAACTTGATAGGTATTTGGTTAGGACGGAGATTAATAAACTTAGTCCTCGGGATAAGGAGATTATTGAATTTAGATATGGTCTTAATGGTAAGAAAGAGCTTACACAGAAAGAGGTTGCTAAGATGCTTGGTATTAGTCAATCTTATATATCGAGAATAGAGAAAAAGGTTATTAAGAGGTTAGGGAGTGTGATTAAGAATTAGTTAGAAAAGTACTTGGTAGTACTTTTTTTCTTAGTTTATACTCCCGATAGGGCATTTATTTTTTTTTATTGGTAATACTAATTTTGGTGATATGATGAAAAAGAGTTTAGTGATTATGGGATGCGTACTTGCTAGTTTACTTGTGGTGGTGGGCACGCTTGCAACGACTTATGCAGTGTATATTGATGTTACGAGTAAGAATGGTATTAATGAGATTGTGAATAGGGTGACGGCACGGGATTTGCTTACACGGGATAATGGGGAATTTAATGATACGTACTATGTAGTTATGGGTGAGATTGAGGCGAGTAGTAGTGATATGGATGTACTTATGGATAGTACTAGTATTAATAATAATTTACAGGGTGTTATTAAGAGTGTGGTTAATTATAGGTTAGATGGGGGTAGTCGTATTAGTAATGATAGGTTATATGAGCTTATTTTAGATGGGGTTAATAATACGGATATTGATGCGGATCTTAGGGCAAGGATTATTAATAAATCGAGGGTATATATTGGGGATATTTCTGACTTTTTATATAGTACTCCTGTTAGGGTAATAGAGGGAAAGAAATGATATTTTTATTTGGTGTTATTTTGTTTTTTCTTTCTTATTTTTTGTATAGGTTAGTTAGGGATGGGGGCTTATTTTTTATGATACTTGGTATTAGTGTTACTCTTATGGGGTTTTGTTCTTTTTTGGGAGGAGTTATTTTGGATAGGGTTATTAGGAATAGGGTTTTGGATATTAATGTTAGTGTTATTACGGGGTATGTTCTTGATAAGTTTTTAGTATACACTATGTGGTTAGGTATTATGGGTATGGTGATATTGGGAATGGGGTTAATTATAAGGTCTATCTATGAGAAAAGATGAGATTCTATTCCCCAAAATTAAAAGAATTTTATTTTTGGGGAATAGGGATTATGATATTTTGTTATATAGGGGTATGTAAATGGGCTATTATTTGCATTAAGATGGATAATTACCTTAATTTTTGTTTCTTAATTCATCTGAAAGTGGTATACAATTGTTTGGAAATTACTTAATTATAATATATTTGTTCTATGTAAATGCTTTAAAATTAAGAAAAATATGCTTTTTGGGGTAAAAAATGCACTTTTATGATATTTTAGAGGGTTTTATTGTATAATAATTATGGAATTTTGATATATATAAATATAGTAAAAAATAGAAAAATTAATATAATACTATTCTTAAAGTATGTTAGTTATTAAAATAATTAATACAAATAAGAAAATGTGTGTTATAATGGTAATTGAGGTAATGTGCTAGAAGGAGGGTATATATGAAGAAGGGTCATAAGAGAAGTAGAATTCATTATGGTAGGCTTTTGGTTCTTATTATAGTGATTGTGGCATCTTTTATTGCTGTCGACAAGTTTTTTCTTAAGAGTGTAGATAGTAAAAAGGAAACTAGTCTTATTATGAGTAAGTTTGTGGGCAAGGATGAGGATTATTTGGATAAGTTTAAGAAGATTGCTTTTGATAGGGTATATAAGTATGATGATGATTTTCCTAAGGGGAAAGTTATATCACAGAGTGTTCCCGAGGGTACGGAGTATAAGGCAGGGACGAGTGTTTCGGTTGGGATTAGTCTTGGTAAAGTGGACAAACAGAAGTTTACAGAGGATGGTATTAATGAACTGGGAAGGGTGCCTATTATGATGTATCATGGTATAGAGGATGTTAGTGATAATAAGTATGTGGGTGGTAATATTGATAGGGATGGTTATAATAGGACAGCAGATGCTTTTCGTAAGGACTTGGAGTTTTATTATTCTAAGGGATACCGTATGATTAGGTTAGTGGACTACGTCAATGGTAAGATAGATGTTTCTTATGGTAAGAGTCCTTTGGTTCTTACTTTTGATGATGGTAATAGTAATAATATTAGGGTTACAGGACTTGATAGCAATGGGGACATTGTGATTGATCCTAATAGTGCGGTTGGTATTTTAGAGGAGTTTAAGAAGAAGTACAAGGATTTTAATGTTACGGCAACGTTCTTTGTTAATGATAGTTTATTTAATCAACCTGAGTATGATGAGAAAATTCTTAAATGGTTAGTTAATAATGGGTATGATGTTGGTAATCATACGAAGGGTCATACTAATTTTACGAAAGTTGATGTAGAGAAAACGCAAGAGGTTGTTGCGGATGTTTATAAGAGATTAGATGATATTATTCCTAAGCGTTATGTTAAGATAGTGGCTCTTCCTTTTGGTAGTCCTTATAATAAGAGTCATTCTAATTTTCCATATATTCTAAGGGGTAGTTATGATGGTTATTCTTATGAAACGGAGAGTGCTCTTAGAGTGGGATGGGAGCCTGAAGTTAGTCCTTTTGATAAGGACTTTGATAAGACTTTTTTAAAGAGGTGTCGTGCTTATGATAATAATGGTAAGGACTTTGATATTGAGTATGTTTTTAATATGCTAGATAATAAGAGGTATATTAGTGATGGTGTTATAAGCACGGTAGTGGCCCCTGAAGGGCAAAAAAATAAAATGGGCGATACGAAGCTTGATGTCGTCTACTATTAGGAGGATTTTATGAAAAGGCTGAATAATCGGGGGTTTGCGATTACGGCGGTATTGTATGGACTTCTTATTTTGTTTCTGCTTCTTTTTCTGGGAATGATTAGGATTCTTAATACGGAAAGGAAGAGGATGGAGAAGATTAGCGACGAAATTGACAAGAGTATTGTTAATATGAAGAAGATTGATATTAATAGTGGGATTAATGAAGGGGGTATTTATGTTACTCCTTATAGGGGTAAGTATGTGTTTAAAATTAATGGAGATGGAACGAAAGAGTATTATATGTATTTGCCTATATATTCTATTGTGAGTATAAGTGAGGGGAAAATTAAGGTTACTAGTGGTACTAGTCAGAGTGAAATTGCTGATAGTAGTTTTCTTGCTAATGGTAAGTTAATTTGTGATAGTGGTTCTAATCAGACTAATAGTGGTATTACTAGTATTACTATTACGGGTGTATATACATCAGTTAGAAAGAATGATACACCATAATGAGGAGGAAAATATGAAGAAGAATATTATTATAGAAGAAAATGGTAAGGTAAGGGGGTTAGATAGTAAGCCAAAGCATCCGATAGTTGAATTTATTATATGTATACTTTGTTATAGTTTAATACTGGCTTTGGTATCGTGTTTATTTGATAGTTTTTATCTTAATTTGAATAATTTTGGTATATATGCTGTTATTGCTAGTATTATTATTTATGTTCTTGATTTAACTATTAAGCCTATACTGGTATTGCTTACTCTTCCTATTACTTATCTTAGTTATGGACTTTTTTATCCTATTGTTAATGTGCTTATTTTATATATTACTAGTTTCTTTTTGGGAGATCAGTTTGTTATAAGGGGATTTTGGGGTCCTTTTATGGCTAGTATAGTTATATCAGTACTTAAAATTACATTAGATAAGCTAGTTATAAAGCCTATAGTGGGTGAAAAGAGTGCCTAGGATTTTATTTAGCATAGGTAGTTTTAATATTTATTATTATTCTATTTTTATTCTAAGTGCTATTCTTATTGCTATTTTCTTTAGTAATAGGGAATTTAATAGGCTGGGGTATCCGAAGGGTTTTGTTATGGATATTATAATAGAGGTTATACTTAGTGCTATAATTGGAGCAAGGCTTTATTATGTTTTATTTAACTGGGAATATTATATTAGTGATCCTTTGGATATTTTAATGGTATGGAATGGGGGCCTTGCTATTTATGGTGGTATTATTGGGGGAGTGGCTTCTTTATTTTATCAGTGTAAGAAAAGGGGGGTTAGTTTTCTTAAGACTTTAGATGTTTTGGCTCCTTTTCTTATACTGGGTCAGGCTATTGGTAGATGGGGGAACTTTTTTAATGGTGAAGCTTATGGTAAGATTACTTCGTTAGAGAGTTTGCGTAGTTTACATATTCCGGAATTTATTATTAGGGGAATGTATATTAATGGTGTGTATTATGAGCCTACTTTCTTATATGAGAGTTTATGGTGCCTGTTAGGGTTTGTGATTTTGCTTTTGATAAGGAAATTTTATAAATGTAAGAAAATTGGTTTTATGACAGGGATTTATTTTGTTATTTATCCAATGGGGAGGTTCTTTATAGAGGCTCATCGTAGTGATAGCCTTTATATTGGTTCTTATAGGGTTAGTATGTTATTATCAGTAGTTTTAATTATACTGGGAATAGTGCTTATAGTTACGAGTAGGAAGAGAGGTAGATACTGTGAAGAAGTATAGTGTGGTTATTGTTGGCTCGGGTATTGCGGGTATGACAAGTGCTATTTATTTAACAAGAGCTGGAGTTAAGAGTTGTATTATTGAGGATGATGCCCCTGGGGGACAACTTAATAGGAGTTATATTATAGAGAATTACCCTGGGTATGAGGGGATAAGGGGACCTGAACTTGCGGAAAATATTTATAAGCAAGTACAGAACTTAGATGTAGAGTATATTTATGATAGTATTAAATGGGTTGATATGGATAATAATATAGTGCATTTAGATGATGATGATGATATTGGTTATGATTATTTAATTATTGCCACGGGTAGGAGACCAAGGAAACTTCCTTTTGATGTTAGTAATTTTATTAGTTATTGTGGAATATGTGATGGGGCTTTATATAGGGGTAAGGATGTTATGGTTGTTGGTAGTGGTAATAGTAGTTTAGAGGATAGTTTATATTTATCTAATATATGTAAGAGTGTTACTACGGTACTTAGAGGAGATAGATTCAAGGGAGAAGAGAAACTGATACAGGAAGTAAATGCTAGAAATAATATATTAGTTCGTTATAACAGCCCCCTTAGGGCAATTTATGAAAAAGAAGATGGTCTAGAAGTGGAATTTACGGATACTAAAATTTTTGTAAATGGTCTTTTTGTATGTATTGGGCCTGTTCCTAATAGTGAACTTTTTATGGTAGATAAGAAGGATGGATACATCGTAGTAGATAGGAATATGAGGACAAATCGGGATAATGTTTATGCGATTGGGGATGTTATTTTAAAGGATTATTATCAACTTACTACGGCCACGGGTGAGGCCACGATTGCAGCTAGTGAGATAGTAAGGAGGAGGGGATAGGTTTGAGAACAAAGAAAATTGCTTTAAATATGGTTAGTGATATTCTTCCTTATATTATAATTGGTGTTATTGGCCTTATTAAGGTTGATGTTTTAATTAAGTATATTGGGGATGTTGGTAATGGTTATTATCAGGTTATTAATCAGATTATTACTTATGTTTTTATTGCTCAGATGGGATTTAGTGATGCTGTTATTTATAGTTTATATAAGCCTTTTGCAGAGAAGAATAAAGGTGATATTAACCGGATTTATTCGGGAAGTAGAAAGATTTTTAAGATAATTGGATGGGTTATTTTACTTATTATTGCTCTTGTATCACTGGGACTTTATTTCTTCTATGGTTTTGAAGATGGTTATAGAAATAGTAGTTTAATTTGTTTTATAGTGATATCTGTTTCTTATCTTATTTCTTATTTTGGTAAAACACAGACTTATAGTGCGGTTTTATCGGCAGCTCAGGAGAAGTATATATATAATTTGGTTTTTAATATTATGAAGATCCTTAGTGATATATTAATTGTAGTAGTTGTTATTTTGTTTAAGTCATTAGAGGCTATTGCTATTGTTATTTTTATTGTTAAGGCTTTGGAAGAAATGGTTATGAGAATGGTTGTTAAGAGGAAGTATAAGTGGCTTAAGGAAGTAGAAGATGCTGATACTAGTATGGTTAAAATGGTAAAGGATCTTGCTTGGATACAACTTGGATATCTTGCTCTTAATAATATTGATGCTATTATACTAGTTGCTTTTGTATCCCCTGTTGCTGTTAGTATTTATACTTCTTATAATTTTATTGTTAGGTATTTGAATGAGATATCATCACGTGTTGAAAGGGGAGCAGTTTATTCTTTTGGTAATGTTTTTGCTAAAAAGGAAGATGATAAAGCGGAGAAGTTGTTTAAGGAATTTAATGTATTATTTATAATTATTGCTTTTAGTGTATGTATTACATTTACTCTTGGTATTAGGAGTTTTGTTAATGTATGGATTGGTAAAGAGAACTATATTTTGGGTTACTTATCAATAATACTTTTTGCCGTGGCTTTATTTTTAAATATTATTTATTATCCTCTTCTTGCAGTTGTTAATGCTAAGGGTTTATTTAAGGATAATAAAAATCACGTCTTTATTTGTGCGACGGTTAATGTTGTTTTATCTATTTTACTTGTTAAACCGTTTGGTCTTAATGGGTTACTTTTAGCAACAGCTCTAGCTTTCTTTGTTAATATATTCTTAAAGATGAATGTTATTAAGAATAAGATTATAGAGAGTATTGATAAGAGAAGACTTGCTACGGAGTACTTAGTTTTAATTGCTTTATTTATTATTATATGTGTACTTATTAAACCATTAGAGGTATTTATTCTTCATAAGGGCTTTGGTTTTATGGGCTGTATTCTTTCTCTTGGTATTATCTTTATTGTTGTTACTTTGATTAATGTACTTATTATGTGTTCTTGTAGTGAAAGTACAAGGAATTTACTTAAAAGGGGAAAGAGTCTTATTAAGGGATTAAAGAAGCACTAACAAAGTGCTTCTTTTAATAATTAAAGGTAAATTTAATAAATTTAGGTAAAACTATTGATATTTTTATAAAAAAATGATATATTATAAGTATGAGTAACCTTGGCTTTTTGCGTGGTTAGGGTTACTGGATTATGTAGTATGTTCAATAACCTTAACTCAGCAGTTAAGGTTATCCTACTATTTGAAAACAATAATGAAGAGGATAACTATTATGGTTAATAACAATTTAATTGAAAATGTAAACATTTTAAATATTAAATTTAATAATAAAGTGATTACTTTCAATAAATCTTTATTTTCCACATAGGTACCTCCTTTCTTATTTTCTCTATAAGTAAAGGATGTAATCCTAACTACCAAAGTTACTCATAGTGTAATTGTACTACATATAATAAATAGTGTCAATATAATTTTAATATAAATTTAGTAAATCTTAATTCTGCAAAATGACAAAATGTGTTGACCACATTGGTAAAAAGTGGTAAAATACTCCTTGAATTAATTAAATTATTTTTTAGATTTTGATATTGGAGGTGGAGGACTTATTTTTTGTTCTCCTTTTTTGTATTATGAATGATAGAGAAAGAAATATAATAAGAAATAAAGATAGGTATTTAATTAGTGATAAAGAATACAACTTACGGTTAGATGAAAATGATTTAGATTACAAAAATTATAATTTAAGATTTAATATTTTTAATAGGAAGTGTAAAGAGATGAAAGATGGAAAATTAAAATTAAGGCAATTAATTGATAGCGATGAGGATTATAAAAAATTAGAAAAATGGTATCAAGAAGAAGAAATATATTCTCATTTCGAACAAAGAAAATTAAATTATAAAGAAATAAAGGAAAAATATTATCCAAGAACATTAAAAGAGGCTAAAATTCCTGTTTATATGATTGAATATGATAAAGTACCAATAGGAATAATACAATATCAATTAATAAACTCTGAAAATAAAAAACTTTATAATATTAATTGTAATAAATGCTATGAAATAGACATCTTTATTGGAGAATTAACTATGCAAGGGCAAGGTGTTGGTAAAAAAGCAATTAATCTTTTAAGTAAATATTTGTTTAAAGATAAAAATGCTGAATCCTTAATTATGTGCCCATTAAAGGATAATATGCCTGCAATTAAATGCTATGAGAAATGTGGTTTTAAGATTAATAATTCATTTAAAACAGAAGATACTATTGGTGACTTACAAGAATATCTTTTAATGATAAAAGAACAATAGTTATTTAAGGTGGTGTTTAACTATGCAATTTAAAAATTTAACAATGTCTTTTGGTACTCAAACAATTTTTGAAGACGTTAATCTAAATATACCAGACAATGTTAAAATTGGTGTTGTTGGTGTAAATGGTGCTGGTAAAACAACATTATTTAAGTTGTTAATGGGATTAGAATTTGCCGATACAGGGAAAATAATTACTAACTATAATTTTATCCTGAAAAATCCGAACGATGTATTGAATTGTTTAGAAAGAGATGATATAATACCTTTAGATAAAGATATAAATAAACTATGGCAAAAAAATAGTGAGGAAAGAATAATAAATTCTGTTAAAAAAAATAATGAGGAGGCATAAATAATGGAATTGGTTGATATCTATAATGATAAACATGAAAAATTAAATTATACAAAAGACAGAAAAAAACTTTCGGATGGCGAGTTTAGATTATCTTGTTTTGTTTGGATTATTAATGATAAAGATGAATTATTAATTCAACAGAGATTAGCAACAGCAAAAAAGTGTCCAAATATGTGGGAAACAACATCAGGAGGTGCAATTGCTGGTGATGATGCTATCACTGGAACTTTACGTGAATTAGAAGAAGAACTTGGAATAAAAGCGGACAAAAAAGATTTAAAATTTATTGGTTCATACGCAAGAGTTAATGATTATGTTGAGGTTTTTCTGCTAAAATCTAATGTTAATGTGGATGAATTGAAATTACAGGATGATGAAGTACAAGCAGCAAAATGGGTGCCTATTCCTACTTTTGAGTCAATAATAGCAAGCGGACAAGCAAGTGACACTGGTTATTTTATCTTTAAAGAATATTATGACAAGTTTTATAATACTTATTTAGTTTTTGAAGATGGAAAGCCAGTATTTAAAAAGAAAAATGAAGACTCTGAACAAAAGTAATTTCAATATTTCTATAAATATGTGGCAACAGAAACTAAGGCATCCTGAAAAATATCCTGGAAATGGTAGAAAAAGAAAAGGACGTCCCAAAGAAATTGATTTAACAAAAGAAGATTATAAAGAAAGATATGAGATACTAAAAAAATTCCAGACCTTCCTTAAGGTACAACACGAGAGAAAATAACTTTTATAAATTTATAATTATAAGTTATATAATATGTGTGCCATGTTAGAAATAAGCCCAAAAACTTATTATAAATATAGAAATAAGGAAGATTCTGATTATTCTGATTATTTAATTACCTTAATAATAATGGTATTATATTTGCTGGTAGTGCCGGAGCTAGTGTATTTGGTAAGGATATTGATTGTTGTAAAATAATGGATGAAAAGAAAACTAATTATATAAATAATAAAGGACTAAATATATGTAATGGATATTCTATATTGTGTCACTTTAATAAAAAAATCTTTGCTAATAATAAAGCCTTTTTGGAGGGATATTCAAAACAAAATAATATAATTTTTTTACCAGAAAATGACACTCTGTATATTTCTAATAATGATATAGGTATTATTGGCGAAGAAGATTATTTAATAATAAAAAATGGTGTTAGTTATATATTTAATACATCTTCTGGTATTGTACTTTGATAATGAAAAGAGGTAATTATGAAAGAGATAAAAAGAGATTTCTACTTAAAGCAGTTAATAAAAAAAGATGGAAATGATTTAATAAAAATAATTACAGGAGTTAAGGGTTGTGGTAAATCTTATTTATTAAAAAATATTTTTTATAAATACTTACTACAAAATAATGATAAAGACCACGTTATATATATACCTCTTGATATTAAAGAAAATGAAGAATTATTAGATGGAAATGTATTTATAAAATATATTAGAACTTTGATTAAAGATGATAAAAAATATTACTTATTATTGGATGAAATTCAGAAAATGGATGATTTTGTTCCGGTACTAAATACCTTTCTTTATGAAGATAATATAGAAGTATATGTTACAGGTTCTAATGCTAAACTATTATCCAAAGATGTTGTTACTGAGTTTCGTGGTCGTGGTGATGAAATACACGTATATCCTTTAAGTTTTAGAGAATATATGGAAGCTTTTGATATTGATCAATATGATGGATATGAGCAATATAGTATTTATGGTGGCTTACCTTATACTTTATCGTTTGAAACGGATAATGAACGTTCTAAATATTTAAAAAGTCTTTTTGAAGAAACATATCTAAGAGATATAATTGAAAGAAATAATGTTACAAATGTGGAAGAACTTAACGAACTACTTAATATTATTTCTTCACAAATTGGTTCTTTAACTAATCCTCATAATCTTCAAAATACTTTTAAAAGTGAAAAGAATATGGTTCTTAGTGATAAAACGATAAGTAATTATTTGGAATATTTTGCAGATGCTTTTTTAATTACTAAGGCGGAAAGGTATGATGTTAAGGGTAAAAAATATATTAATTCTCCATATAAGTATTACTTTGAAGATATGGGTCTTAGAAATGCAAGACTAAATTTTAGACAGATTGATAAAGGTCATATAATGGAAAATATTATATATAATGAACTTTTAAGACGTGGTTATAATGTTGATGTTGGTGTAGTAGAGGTTAACGAAACAAAGGAAGATGGAACTCGCTTTAAACCTCAATATGAAGTAGACTTTGTTTGTAATATGGGAAGTAAAAGAATATATGTTCAGTCAGCTTATGAAATGCAGGGTACTGCTAAAGAAAGACAAGAGAGAAAGTCTTTACTTAATATTAATGATTATTTTAAGAAGATAATAATTTTGGGTGATGTTAGTAAACCGAGAATGGATGATAATGGTATTATTACAATGGGAATATTTTATTTTCTTCTTAATGAGGATAGTTTAGATAGTTATTAATTGGGTTTATCTATATAGAAATGGGAATTAACTTTATTTATGTTAGTTCTTTTTTCTTACCACCGTAGGGTAATATTATAAAATTGGTCTTATATTATATACTTATTTTCATAAGTTTAATAGAATAAATAATGAAAACTTTGTTAAAATGCTTGTAGTTAGTCATTTTATATGTTAAAATTAAAGAGTACAGAGGTGATATGTATGGATAGTGATAGTAAACGCTCGGATGAAAGTGTAAGAGAGGTTTTAAAAGAGGTATATAATTCATTGATGCAAAGGGGATATAATCCGATTAATCAGCTAGCGGGATATCTTGTTAGTAATGATTTGGGCTATATTTCTAATTATAAGGGAGCAAGGAATAAGCTTTCTAAGCTAGATAGAAATACGATTATTGAGGTTCTTTTAGAAGATTATTTGAAATGAGATATTTAGGCCTTGATTTGGGAAGTAAGACACTAGGAATTAGTATTAGTGATAGAACTGGTCTTATTGCTAGTGTTTATAAAACGTTATTTTTTGCTGAAGATGATTATGATGAGTTATATGATGAGATAAGATGTATTGTTAGTAAGGAGGATATTTCTAAGATTATTTTGGGTTTCCCTAAGAATATGGATAACTCTCTTGGAAAGAGGGCAGATATTACGCTTGCTTTTAAGGAGAAGTTAGAGAGTGTTATAGGTGTTCCTGTTATTTTAGAGGATGAAAGACTTACTAGTGTTATTAGTAATAATATTTTAATTAGTGCTGATATGTCAAGAAAGAAAAGAAAGAAAAAGGTTGATGGGCTTAGTGCGGTTATTATTCTGCAAGGCTTTTTAGATAGAGAAAATAAGGAGAGGAAATAGGTTATGGAAGATAATAAGTTTAAGATTAAGAATGAAGATGGTAAGGAAGTTTTATGTGAGGTTTTATTTACGTTTGAATCTGATGAAACGAATAAGAATTATATGGTATATACGGATAATACGAAGGATGATAGTGGTAGGACAAGGGTATATGCATCTGTATATAGTGTTAATGATGAGGATGGTCATACAGAACTTTTACCAGTTGAGACTGATAGGGAATGGAAGATTATTGAAACTATAATTGAGAGTGTTAGTGAAGAAGCTAAAAAGGAAAAAGGGGAGGATGAGGCAAAGGTATAGCCTGATATTATTATGAATTTAATGACAAAAAGGGTAATTATTTCGATAACTGGTATGTGTTTAATGTGCTTTATTGCTATTGGGTTATATTTGTTTTTACTTACGGGTACTAGTAATGATAAGTCTACTAGGGTTGTTACGATAGATGCTGGTGGTATTTCTTCTATTGCAAAGAAGTTAGAGAGTGATGGCTTTATTAGAAGTGCTAATGCTTTTAAGGTTTATATGTATACACAGAGTAATAGGAATTTGAAAGCGGGAACTTATAAGTTATCTAAGAGTATGGGGGTAAGAAAAATTGTTAAAGAACTTCAAAGGGGTAGTAAGTATAATATAGAGGAGGTTCGTCTTACTTTTAAAGAGGGTAAGAATATAAGGAGTGTTGCTAAGGTTATTAGTGAAAATACGAATAATAGTTATGAGGATGTTATTGGCACTCTTAGTGATAGGAGTTATGCTGAGGGACTTATTTCTAAGTACTGGTTTCTTAGTGATGAGATTTTGAATAGTGGTATTTATTATCCTTTAGAGGGGTATTTATTTCCTAATACTTATTTTTTTAAGAATAGAAATGTTAGTATAGATGTTATTATTACGACAATGCTTGATGAGATGGGTAAACAGTTAGAGGTATATAAGGATGATATATCTAAGAGTGGTCTTTCTATTCATAAGCTTATTACGCTTGCTTCTATTGTTGAATTAGAGGGAGCAAGTAGTAATGATAGGGCTAAGGTTGCAGGAGTCTTTTATAATAGGCTTAATAGTGGCTGGAATCTTGGTAGTGATGTTACAACTTATTATGCTTTAAGGATTGATGATTTTTCGGTTAGTCTTAGTAAAGAACAGGGTCTTTATAATTGTGATAATGGTTATAATACGAGATGTACTTCTTATATTGGACTTCCGGTTGGTCCTATTGATAATCCTGGTATTGCGAGTATTAAGAGTGCTATATATCCGGAAAGTCACGATTATTATTATTTTGTTGCAGATTGTAAGGGTAAAACATATCTTAATAAGGATGAGAATGGTCATTTTGCTACTATTAATAAATTAAAGAAAGAGAACAATTGGTGTGCTTAATTGTTCTTTTTTTATGCAGTTTTGGGAAAATTGCAGGGAAATGCTTGCAAAAATTTAAAAATTGGGTATAATAAGGGTATAATTTTTTGAGGAAGTGTTATGTGTGGGTATTAAGTATGCTTCAATAGAGAAGCCTTGGCTTAAGTTTTATAGTAGTAGTAGTAATAGGGCTGAATTACCGAAAATGACAGCTTATGAATATATGGCTATTTGTAATTCGGATAATTTGGACAACCTTGCTTTAGAGTATTATGGTTATACGGAAACTTTTAAGGAGTTTTTAAAGAATATTAATGAGGTAGCACAGGCTTTTTATAATATTGGTGTTAGAGAGGGTGATGTTGTTACTATTATATCGGTAGCTACACCAGAACTTGAAAAGAGTTTTTATGCTTTGAATAGGATAGGTGCTGTTCTTAATTTGGTTGATGTTAGAAGTGATGCTAAGAATCTTAAGAAGTATATTGATGAGACTAATAGTAGGGTTGTTATTGTTCTTGATAACTTTATTAATGAATTTAATAAGATTGTTAATCAAACTGATGTATACAAGGTTATTACGGTTAGTCCTTATAATTCTATTCCTAGTTTTAAGAGGCGTCTTGCTAATATGAAATATAAAAAGAGCCAAGAGTATAGGATTAATAGTGATATAAAGAGGGATAGTCTTTATATTGAATGGAATAAGTTTCTAACTATTCCTGTTATTGAGAAGGTTAATTATACAACTTATAAAGAGAATATGGAAGCTGTTTATGTTCATACGGGTGGTACAACGGGAGTTAGTAAGACTGTTAGGTTATCTAATGATAATATGAATGCTATTAGTTTTCAGTATGAGTTATTTAAGGGTGAATATGATAAGGGAGAGACGTTTTTTAATGATATTGTTCCTTTTGTTGCATTTGGTATAGTAGCTGCTATTCATAATCCGTTTTGTCTTGGTCTTACTAATATTATTGTTCCATTACTTATGCCAAAAGAGTTTACGAAGTTTATGATCGAAAAGAAGCCTAATCACGTTTTAGCAGTTCCTACTTATTGGGAAGATTTTGTTAGTGATAAGAGGGTTAAGAAGATGGATCTTTCTTTCTTAAGGCATGCTGGTAGTGGCGGAGACAGTATGAGTATTAAGAGAAAAGAAGAGATTAATTTATTCTTTAAGGAACATGGTAGTACAGCTAGTATTGAAGAGGGGTATGGTATGACAGAACTTAGTTCTACTTGTACTGTTTGTATTGGTAACATTATGAATATTAATTCTCTTGGTATTCCTCTTAATAAGAATATTGTTAGTATTTTTGAACCTAATACGGATACGGAACTTGATTATTCTAATAATAATATTGGAGAGATTTGTATTATGGGTCCTAGTATGATGCTGGGATACCTTAATAATAAAGAGGAAGAGGATAATGTTATTAAAGTTCATAGTGATGGAACTAAATGGGTTCACACTGGGGACTTGGGGTTTATAGATGAGGATGGTTTTGTTCATTTAGTGGGCAGAATTAAGAGAATGATTATTAGAGGGGGATTTAAGATATATCCGCAAGAAATGGAGAGGGTTATATCTTTAGTTAAGGGTGTAGCTAGGGTATGTGTTGTTTCTAAACATAGTGAAGTTTATGGCGGAGAACCGGTTGCTTATGTTATTATGGAAAATGGTTTTAATGGGGATAGTATTAAAAATGATATTAGGGAGTTATGTAAGAGGGAACTTCCTGAATATTCTCAACCTAAGGATATTATCTTTAAGGATAAGTTTCCTCTTACTAGTGTTGGTAAGGTTGATTATATGGCTTTAGAAAATGAATAGATACTTATGGGTATCTTTTCTTTTTTGTAAAAACTGCAAGAAAATGCTATCATTTTTTAGAAAACTGTGATACAATGGTTGTAGAATAGAGGAGGATATATGGTCAGTTTTAATAGTACAATCTTTTTTACGATTGCTAGTTTTTGTTACATACTTCTTTTGTTTATTGCTTTTTTTGGAAAGGAGAGGGTAAAGAGTAGAGATAATAAGATTTATTCTTATTTGATTGTTATTACTTTAATAGAGGTTGTTGCGGAACTTTTACTTTGTGTATTTGCAGGACATAGTACTAATCTTTTTTATGATAAACTTAATAAGTTTTATTTGCTTTGTTTACTTAGCTGGGCTTTTATGTTTTTGTTTTATGTTCTTAATAGTTCAGATAATTTTTCTATTCAAAAGAAATATGATAAGGTTAAAAGGGGCTTATTTAGTATTTATTTAGTCTTTGCCGTTGTTATTATTTTAGCAAAAACTAATTATTTTATGAGAAATGGTGTAGTTCTTTACTCTTATGGTTCTAGTATAAATATTTTATATGGTGGAGTGGGATTATGTATATTTATTATGTTTATGGTGCTTATTTTTAATTATAAGAATATTAAGAGTAAGAAGTATATTCCTATATATGTTTTCTTGGGTATGGGAACGGTTACTACTTTAATTCAAAATATGTATCCTTTTTTGCTTTTAACTAGTGCTGTTGAGACTTTTATTACGGTACTTATGTATCATACTATCGAAAATCCTGATCTTAAGATTATTGAAGAGGTTAGAGATGCTAAGATAGTTGCTGATAATGCTAATAGTGAAAAGAGTATATTTCTTTATAATATGACGCAAGAAATTAGGGATATTGTTAAGAATATTAATAACGAGGCTAGTGGTATTATTAATAGTAATGATATAGAAAGTGATAAGGATAAGGCTAGAGAGATTCTTGGTTATACTTCAAGGTTTACTACTATGACAAATGATATTTTAGATACTTCTAATATGGATAGAGATAATATTAAGGTATTTAATGAGAAATATGATATTAAACTTCTTTTAAAGGAAATTATTCTTAGATATAGGGATAAATTTGTTTCTCGTAATATTGATTTTAGGATTAATATTGATAATAATTTACCGCATTTCTTATATGGTGATGTTCTTAATATGAAGAGTGTTTTAATGGAGATTTTTGATAATAGTTATAAGTATACGGAAAGTGGCTTTGTTTCTCTTAGTGTTAATACGATTATTAAATATGATGTATGTAGGCTTATTATTGATATAGAGGACTCTGGTATTGGTATGAGAGCCAAAAAGTTAGAGGAAGTTATTAATAATAATAGTGATAAGGGTCTTGGGAACGCAAAGCGTATTATTAACTTAATTGGTGGTACACTTATTATATCTAGTGACTATGGTAAGGGTACAAAGGTAAGTGTAGTAATTGACCAGAAAATGGATATGTCTAATACGGAAAGTATAGTTACTAGTTTTGAAAAGAAGTACATTAATAAGAGGGTCTTAGTAGTCTGTGATAGTGAAGCTGGTCTTAAGATTGCTGATAAGATTTTTAGTAAGATTGCAATTGATTATAACTCTTGTGAGAGTGGTAAGGAGTGCCTTGATCTTATAAGGGATAAGGAGAAGTATGATCTTATATTTATGGATGGAGAGATGGACTATATGAGTGGGGCTGAGGTTATGAAGAAACTTAGGAATATTAAGGGCTTTGATACGAAAGTAATTCTTGTTACTAACAATAGTTGTGAGTACAATGATGATTATTTAAAGGATGGATTTACGGATTATATAGTAAAACCTCTTAGTAAGGAAAAAGTTAATAATATTATTAATAAATATTTATAGAAAGATAGGAAGTGATGGTATGATAGATAATATAATGGTGC
>UMGV01040633.1_pt1 | contig 19453 bp, 22 predicted proteins | sample 1965361 | NCBI WGS metagenome assembly UMGV01 (sample SAMEA4836081, study PRJEB28245) | human gut metagenome | biome: gut microbiome; material: fecal sample | place: Denmark | collected 2008
GAGGAATTGCCAGGGGTGCGCACCGTCCACGATGGGATAGCCATACATGGTTGTAGGGGCGCACATCATCGACAACAAACCAATTATGTATAACCCTTGGGGGCGCATCATCAACGATGAATTATGGCCCACAAGCAGCAGCAACTCTGAAGGAGTTGCGATTACATAGCCCAGGGTTGAGGGGCGAAGCACCTCTACCCTGGGTAAGAACACCACCCTACTTAGCTACTCTGTAAGAGTTGCGATTAGCCGAAGGCGTTATGCTCAATCTGTCATGATTGTCCTACACCGTTTTAGCCATAACCCCCAACGCCATGCACGGCATGACGACAACAGCCACTAATCTTTTTGTAGATTTTTATCATTGTGCATCCACCGCAGGAAAGTATTGTCAACGAAGAGGGAATCAACTATAACTATGTAAATCAGCATGTTCCGCCATGTCGTGACCAACCCTACTGCTTCGTGTCATTTGATACGTGGGCTCGTGACTTATGATACGTGGCCGCGTGACTTATGATACGAGCCCACGTATCAGAAGGTACGAGCCAGCCACCACAATCACCACTACATTATTAATATTAGCGGGACTGGCGTTTGCTATGACGAGATAAACCGCCGTCTGCCCAACGCTGGCGCACGTGCCTGCCGAGGTTGTGGGGATATGGAAAAAACTTGGGGAGTGGGTTAACTTGATGGCGAAGCACAATTCGAGGATGGCAAAGCATGAACCGAATGTGGCAAAGAACGACACGAGAACAGCAAAGCACAAACCGAGGATTATGACGCCCAATGTGAGGATAATAAAAACACGAACCGTGAGGGGGTCTTCATCCAGATTCCTCGGGTTCGTGCTCTTGCTTCAAAAAAATTACTAAGTTATTGTATTAATGTGTATGATTTTTGTTGAGAATGTGTAAAGAATATCTATCTGCTTATGCGTATTTCGAATAAATCATATTAAAAACCTTGTTATCATCTGCAGTGATGGGGTCTGTGTGACCTACATAGTTGATGGTTTGGTCTTCGACCTCGCAACAGGCATTGCCAGCGAAGCGGTATACGATATTGCCGTTCTCCTCATAGAAGTTGGGGAAGTAAGCGGCGTTCATCATATCCATGGTGGGATTGAGGCACATACCAAAATCAATGCGGTCGTCGTAGATTACGATGTTGGCAGTTGGATTCTCCGACAGCATGATGCCATTCTCGATGGCCTCAGAAAGGTACATGCACGCCTTACGTGTAATCTTCTTAATCGACGAGTCGACTGTAATGTCCAGATTATCAAATTTAGAATACATTTCCTTAAAGTGGGTTCCTACCCTGTTTTGCTTGATTTTTCTCTTTATGTCTGATACTTTTCTTGCTGGGCTTTCGACCTCAGCGATTGCAAAAGTACAGACTGTCGCGCCCACTGCCAAGACTTTTTCACGCGCGCCTATCTCGTTTTTTCTCTTGGCGCCCACAAAGGCTGGAAATATAATAAAAATGCGTACGAATATCATTTTTTTCATATTCTATTTAGTTGCTTTCCTCATGATCAGCAAAGAGACCTCCCGCCAACGACGCCACAACAGCTCCGCTGAACTCATTGATACTATGCGTATTACAACTCGACCTTATCAAACAACATCTAACACGGCGCAAGAGCGCAGCGACGATGCGCCAACGGAGCGACGCGGGTTGCAACAGCGGCTGCCATGCGATTTATGACCACCCTATGGCAATAAAACCACACCGCGGGCGTTATATCTATATACATTACTATATATATAGACTATGACACCAACAACTGTTGACGCCCCAAAGCCCAAGAGGCTTCTCTTCGTATGTCTCGGCAACATCTGCCGTTCGCCCGCCGCCCATGCCGTAATGGAAGCGATGGTAGCCGAAGCCGGTCTGAACGACCAGATTGAGGTCGACTCGTGTGGCGTCGGCGACTGGCATGTGGGCCAGCTGCCCGACAGCCGTATGCGCCGCCACGGAGCCCGCCGCGGCTACCGTGTAGACCATCATGCCCGCCAGTTCTCGGCAGCCGACTTCGACCGCTTCGACTATATCATCGTGATGGACGAGGGCAACTACCGCGCCATCAGCGCCAAGGCGCGCACCCAGGCCCAGGCCGACCGCATCCTACGCATGAGCGACTACCTCGACGCCGACTGCGGCTACGACTCCGTGCCCGACCCCTACTATGGCGGCGACCGCGACTTCGAACTGGCACTCGACCTCATCGAGCAGGGCTGCCGCCGTCTGCTCAACCAACTCCAACGACAACTGTAACCCCCAAAACCATACCCGATCATGCTAAAACGTATCATGCAGCTTACTGCCGCCGCGCTCCTTACCCTCGCCGCCGGCACCGATGCCACCGCCCAGACCCTGAAGTTTGACGCCCGTGGCGAGTTCAAGATAGTCCAGTTTACCGACCTCCACTACCAGAGCCACAACCCACGCTCTGCCACCGCCTTGGAGTGCATCGACGCCGTGGTCGGCGCCGAGCGTCCCGACCTGGTGGTCTTCACCGGCGACAACATCTACGCGCGTCCTGCCGACACCGCCATGACGCACATCGTAGACCGCATCGAGCGCCACGGCGTGCCATACGTCATCCTCTTCGGCAACCACGACCACGAGCAGGGCATGACCCGCGCCCAGCTCTACGACATCATCCGGCGCGGACGCCACTGTCTACAGCCCGACCGTGGCAGCGTAGAGTCGCCCGATTATGTGCTCGAGATTGCCGACAGCAAGAGCGCCGCCCCCGCAGCCCTACTCTACTGCCTCGACTCTCACAGCTACCCCGCCACCAAGCGCCTCGGCACCTACGCCTGGCTCACACTCGACCAGGTGCAGTGGTATCGCGAGCGCAGCCGTGCCTACACCGCTGCCAACGGCGGGCGCCCGCTCCCAGCCCTCTCCTTCTTCCACATCCCTCTGCCCGAGTTTGCCCAAGCCGCCGCCACCGAGGCCAACGTGCTGATAGGCACCCGTATGGAGAAATCGTGCCCCCCGCTGCTCAATAGCGGCATGTTCTGCGCCATGCGCGAGGGAGGCGACGTGATGGGCATCTTCTGCGGTCACGACCACGACAACGACTACACCACCCTCTACCACGACATTCTGTTGGGCTACGGCCGCTTCTCGGGCGGCAACACCGAGTACAACCATCTGCCCGTGGGCGCACGCGTCATCGTGCTCCACGAGGGCCAGCGCCGCTTTGACACCTGGATACGCACTCTCAAGGGCGACCGCCAGAACGTCACCGTCTATCCCGACAGCTATGTCAAGGACGACTGGCGCAAGCGCCCCGTGGAAAAGAAGCGATAGGAAGTATATTACTGAATTATTCTGTATTAAGCTTCTATCTTTTATCAACGTAATTATGTACGTAAAGACGTAATAGATTGCTGGTAAGATAAAGAGGATGTGGAATCAATATAAGGAACAAGGATGAATATGACAGAGAATAAAATTGTTGCAAATAATAGTTCGTCCATCGTCCTATATACGACTGATGATGGCAATACCCAACTTGAAGTAAAGTTGGAAAAGGATACCGTGTGGCTTACACAAAACCAAATGGCTGAATTATTCGGAAGAGATCGTACTGTAATAACGCGCCATATAAGAAACATTTTCAAGGAAGGTGAATTAGACGAAAATATCACATGTGCAAAATTTGCACATATGGGTGCTGACCAAGATCAAAGCTATGAAACCAAGATGTATAGCCTTGATGTGATTATATCTGTCGGTTATAGGGTAAAGAGTATAAACGGAACCAAATTCAGAATATGGGCTAACAGCATATTGAAACAGTACCTCATAAGAGGCTATGCCATAGACCAACGTCGCCTTGACCACTATGATGAGTTGAAGGATGTGGTCCGTTTGATGTCGCGAGCTCTCACCCTGCAAGACAAGGTTTCGGAAGGAGAATACTCAGGACTATTTTGCGTTATCACCGATTATGTTGGGGCATAGTAGGGACTTTTCCCTGGGTTATGCTCTTAGGCCTCTTCGTAAGCGCACATCCACGCTTTTAACGGAAGAGCCCATAAAAACAGAGTGTTGGAGGCACGACACATAAGCAAGGGGAAAAAGGAGGCAATACAGTTTCACCGCATTATAGATTAAGGTATCTCACCATCGCTACGGCATGGGTAATAGATTGTACTTGGAGTTTTTTGAATAGTTGGTTTCTTATCTTTTTTATCGCAGCATCAGACAAGCACATTTTTTCTGCTATCTGCTTGATAGAGAAGCCTTGCATGGACAGGCGCATAATCATTCTTTCCTGCATGGTAACATCTCTTTTCCTCAGCGCCTGCCATCTGTCCACTTCGGATATATAGACCTCTACTAAGTCTTTCTCCACATTGCGATATATTAAATACGGCACATTGTGCAAAGGCGACACTCGAATGGTACAAAGGAGAAAACATGGGACACCATTAGAGAAGCATGCTAAAGGCACAAGTCTTTGATCAAATACCATCTGATAACCTTTGTATTGTACATGATGATTGAATATAAAATTCTGTGAAGTCAGATTTTCAGTCATAGACTGCGACATCTTTTCACAAATAGCTATCCCATAAGAATTGATACGTGCTAAATCATCTTGCGGTATCTTTTCCAACATATCAGACAATGGCCTCTTTTTTTTGCCCATACCGAGCAGTACATCTGGCACATCTGCCAAATCTACCTGCGTTATGGTAAAATCGGAAGTATCTATAATATAAGAGGTATAAGTAGATTGATGTACACCATTAACAAAAGAAGTTATCTCTCTAATTTTCTCTTCTGTCAAATAAGGACGGCTATGACCCATCATCATTTTCAAGGGTGCATACATGGTATTATCTTCACTCATAACATTTGTTTTTGCAAAGTTAAAGAAAAACTTCTAATAAAAAAACATCGTCAAATAAAAAGTAAACTTTTGATACCTAATTTTTTATCTAAGTTCTATCAAGAAGCAACTAACTTTGCAAAAAATAACAAAACGGAATAAAAATGAAGGCTACACTTCTATTAATAATAAGCATCATGATGCTCTTGAGCCCACTACTTGCAAGTGCGAACAATAGCACCTGCTTTCAGTATATCAGCGTGGGACGAATACAGCATAAAGACAAATGGGTATTTGCTATTCCATTCGTAAACAACACCAATAGGATTGTCTCTATAAACCGAGCACTGCCTTCTTGCCAATGTATCTCTGTTAGCTATCCAAGAGAACCATTGAAACCGAAGCAGTGTAAATACATCTACTTATCCGTAAAATTTGGAAAAGAAAAAAAAGGCCGCTTCCAGAAGAGTCTGTTTGTCAATCTGTCTAATAAAGATTTACTAATCATCAAAGTCAGAGGAGAATTATTTTAACCCAATCAAATTATATCAAGCATGAGACTAAAAAAGTTAGCAGGGCTAATAGCCCTAACAGGAATCGTAGGGTTCACATTGTACGCATGTGACGACTCTACAAGAGAGATGGAAATTCAGCGTGTACGTGCATTGGAGAAAAACGTTTCCACTAAAGAATGGGGGCGATTTGCAAGCGAACAAGAACGAATTTTCGCAGATTTCAACATTAACACACAATCCTCTAAGGGGAAAAGGAAAATTTCTGAAAAAGAGCTTTTCGTTAGATTGGAGAATAACTGCATCCGCGTATTAAACGATATGGAAATAGACGAAGACACAACCGAATGTCAAGAGACTGGAGGTGGCGGCGGTATCGGAGGTGATGATGACAGTACCTTTGTTGCTGAATTATCAAGCACAGAATCGAAAATCGCATACGTAAGGCAACATTCCACAAACAGATATGCCGACATATTTACTCAATTTCTACAGAGCGGAAAACTTTCGGTTACAAAGAGTCAAGTCATAAAAGACCCAGAAATGCTAAACATAGAGAAAGCACGGTTGCTTTCTATAATGGCATTCCTCAAAAATGTACATTACTCACCATCTACTCTTGGTCTCCCAGAAAGAGGGAGTTGCTTAGATGACTATGAGGCCAAAATTAACGCTTGCGCTATACAAGCCACTGCTATAATAGGCATAGGATGCCTCACTTCCAGCGGATTAGGTGTCGGCGCAGCAGCTGCAATTGCAACTATATACTATGAGAATTGTGCGAACATAGCCGACAAGGAGTATCAAGAATGTATAAAAAGCAAAGAACAATGAAAATCTACAAGTACAAAGTGGCCATGATGGTGGCTGCCGCATGGTTTATAGCGACGGCTCTGTTCTGTACCATCCCGTCTGTATGGCAGGCGGTGGTGGCGACAGTGCTGGCTCTCGTGCCGCTGCCGCTGATGCGCTATGAGCACGAGACGCGGCGCAACGAGAAGATACGCGCCGTGGCCTTTGCACTGATAGTGGTGCTATGTAACATCTGTGTATTAACCTTAACCCATCATCACGTATGAAAAAGTATTCTTGGATAATCTGGCTACTGGTAGCGATAGCGTATCTGTTCGGCCACCTGCTACTCAGTGGATGTGCCCAGGCTGTGCTGATATCCATGGGCATCCTGGGTGCAGTGGTGACCATGGGCAATATCGTCACAGCCGCAAACTACTACCGACAGGCCAACGAGCAACGCTTCTGGTCGGTCGTTTTCGTAGCCATGTGTGTAGGCATAGTGGCCGTCTGGGACATATACCGAGCCATGTAGCCGCCGACGGCAAGTGCCTAAACCAAAGCGACTGGGAAGCCCTGCGCGAAGAGTTAACCACTCTCGACAGCAGATTTGCTGATTGGTTGGCTGCCCGCGAGGGAGAGATAAAGGAAAGAGACCAGAAACTTTGCGTGCTAACCCGCCTGGGCTTCATCCCTACTGAGATGGCGATGCTGCTTGCCACGAGCCGCTCAAACATCACCAATATACGCAGCCGACTGATGATGAAACTCTTTGGCGAGGAAGGTAGTGCCACCGACTTTGACAGGCGCATAGCCAATATATAACCGCATCGGCGCATAGACTCCGCCGCAGAGCGTGGCGGCGTCTCAACAATGCCGATTGAAAAAAACTTCGGTTTTTTCTTGGCATTGTCTTCGACTTGCACTATCTTTCCATAAGATAGGCGGCGCCTCAACAATGCCAATTGAAAAAAACTTCGGTTTTTTCTTGGCATTGTCTTCGACTTGCACTATCTTTCCATAAGATAGGCGGCGCCTCAACAATGCCAATTGAAAAAAACTTCGTGTTTTTCTTGGCATTGTCTTCGACTTGCACTATCTTTGCATAAGATAGGCGGCACCTCGGCCATTAAGCGAGCTTATGGCACTCGGGTTTGCACTATCTTTGCAAAAGATAGGCTACGGGCAGGAAGCATAAATCAAAAAACAAGTTTGTTGCTTTGCCCTCCGCCTCGTGTCTCTACCGATACCTGTACCAGTACACATTATTATATATATAACATTAACCAATTTATCAACAAAAACACTTATGGTAAGTAGATTTATCCTTAACGAAGTGTCTTACTTCGGTCCCGGTGCTCGTAAGGAGTTGCCTGGAGTAGTAGCCCGACTGGGTTTCACCAAAGCATTGGTAGTAACAGACAAGGGTCTGATGAAGTTTGGCGTTGCCAAGATGGTGCTCGACGTGCTCGACGAGGCCAACATTCCTTACGCTGTGTATGACGACGTAAAACCCAACCCCACTGTGACCAACGTGAAGATGGGTGTAGACGCCCTCAAGGCTGCCCAAGCCGATTTCATCGTGGCTATCGGTGGCGGTAGTGCCATGGACACCGCTAAGGGTATCGGTATCGTAAGCAACAACCCCGAATTTGCCGACGTGGTATCGCTCGAAGGCGTGGCCGACACCAAGAAGAAGACCGTGCCAATCATCGCCCTGCCCACCACAGCCGGTACTGCTGCCGAGACGACCATCAACTACGTAATCATCGACGAAACCAAGCAGAAGAAGATGGTCTGCGTAGACCCCAACGACATTCCCTGTGTGGCTATCGTTGATGCCGAGCTGATGTACTCGCTCCCCAAGAGCCTCACCGCCGCTACCGGTATGGACGCTATGACCCACGCCATCGAAGGTCTAATCACCAAGGGAGCCTGGGAACTGAGCGATATGTTTGAAATCAAAGCCATCAATATGATTCACCGCTACCTGCCCGTAGCCGTAGAAGACCCCACCAACCCCGAGGGCCGCAACGGTATGGCCGTAGCCCAGTATGTGGCTGGTATGGCTTTCTCTAACGTAGGTCTGGGTGTAGACCACGGCATGGCTCACCCCATGTCGGCTCTGCACGATGTGCCCCACGGTGTGGCTTGTGCCATCCTGTTGCCTACAGTAATGCGTTTCAACGCTCCTGCCGCTCTCGACAAGTATGTAGACATCGCCAAGGCGCTCGATGTATACACTCCGGGTATGACCAAGGAAGAGGCTGCCGACGCTGCATGCACCGAGATTGAGAACCTGAGCCGCCGCGTGGGCATCCCCGCCCATCTGTCTGACCTGGGTATCACCGAGGCCGACATCGACGCACTCGCCGACCAGGCTATCGCCGACGTATGTACTCCGGGCAACCCCCGCGAGGTGACACGCGACGACATTGTGGCCCTCTACAAGAGCATCTTGTAATACAAGACACTTATAATCTTCAAGGTTTACGGCATCTGTCTCCATGGCAGATGCCGTATTTTTTTGCTGGGTCAACAGGGATAAAGCATCAACGGCAACACCAGTAGCTCTGGAGGCTCTGGTGTTGCCGTTGGCTATGCGTATCGGTGCCGACAGCCGAGGCTTATGCCGCGAGGGCTCGCCGGCAGCCGCAGCTGGACTGTCAAAGAGGCAAGGCACTTGCTCCGTCCTTGAACTCAGCGAAGAAGGGACGGTAGTTGCCCTCGGGATTGTGGGGACGGTGGGCGTTGTGGTCGTCGATGATGGCAAAGGTGATGTAGCGGAACTTCTGGTAGAACTCTGGTTCTGAGAGCACCTCGTGGAAGAGTCGCGCCACATGGGCAGGCGGATTGCAGAAGGCTCCACAGCCCAAAGCGCCCAGCACCAGAGCATCGTGATGATGCGCAAGTCCTATGCGCAGGATGGTACGTATCTTGTCGCAGATGGCAGGCACATGGTGGGGCGCTATCAGTCCGTCGGGGGTGAGGTCGGGGCGGTTCTTGCCTGCCACAGAGATGAAGTCCATGCTCACAGGCTCTGCCATGAGGCGGTAGCCCTGGTCTTCGCTCTCACGGAAGATGGTGGCACCGGGAGTATAGATGCCGCCAAAGTGACTGTCGAGGGGATAGTGATGGGACGAAGGCGGCAGGCCATAGACCTTGGCAAGCGGCGAGAAACGGTAGAGCGAACGATAGATGTCGGTACGGCGGAAGAGCGTCTCCTCCTGGGCAGCGGCACCATTGTCTACCCCACCGCCGGGATGGTGGCGGTTGGCCATATTGAGCACGGCGGGGGTATAGCCGTCGGCCTTGAGGCGCATGGCCACGGCGAGGCAGTCGTCGTTGACCACCTCGATGCAGGTCTCGTCGGCAGTGGGCGCATCGGTCTCTATCTCGTGGTCATAGTAGACCGTGGCGTTCATCATCTCCGCTCCGTCGCCAAGCTCCACGCGCTTGCCGTCTTCGGTGGTGTAGTGGCCCTGGGTCACCAGGTCGATGGTGTTGCGATAGACCTTGGTGCGCAGACCCTTAATCTGGTAGTATGCCTCACGGTCGCCGTTCTTCATACACCCCTTGAGGTGGCGGTAAGACTGGAGGAAGTCGGTCTCGGCCTGCCATCCGTGGTCGGGAGTGCAGGTGGCGTGGATGACGTCTACAAAGTCCTTGGGCAGTATCACGTTCTCCATGTCTATGGCTGCGGCAAAGAGGGGCGCTATCTCGCTGACGGGGAGTCCGGCTATGCCACAGGCTATGCGGGTGACCAGGAAGGTGAGCTCGCTGTGCTCGGCGGCAAAGGCAATAAACTGGTCTACATAAGGCTTGATGGTCTCGGCACCTCCCTGCATGGTGGGTATGGCATAGCTCTGCCCCTGCAGGCCTACACCCTGGCCCCATACGGCTCCGAAGGCGTCGAGGGCGGTGCGGGCTGCGCCTCCACCATGAAAACCAGAAAGATTGCTGCCGAAAACAAAAATCTCATTATCCTCGAGTCGGGTAATGAAATGTGGGGTAAATCTGCGATTGTACATAATCAAGTCCTCCTTAATCTTTAATCACCACAAAGCTACTAAAAAATAATGAGTATCAAAACGATAATCACTTTTTTTTTGTAATTTTGCAGCCTGTAGCAAGAACAGATTATCCTATGACCAAACGCCATCCACTCCTCCCACATTATTATAAAGACTGCATCGAAGCCGGCTGCGACGAGGCTGGCCGTGGCTGCCTTGCCGGCAGTGTTTATGCCGCTGCGGTGATACTGCCTGCCGACTATGACAATCCCGACCTCAACGACTCGAAGCAGATGAGCCACAGCCGTAGGTATGCACTGCGCCAGCAGATTATGGACGACGCCGTGGCCTGGGCTGTGGGCGTGGTCACCCCGGAGGAAATAGACCAAATCAACATCCTCAACGCCAGCATCCTGGCTATGCACCGCGCCCTGGACCAGCTCGGCGTGAGACCCGAAGCCGTCATCGTCGACGGCAACCGCTTCAAGCCCTACGGCAACCTGCCCTACACCACCATCGTCAAGGGCGACGGCAAATACCAGGCCATCGCCGCCGCCAGCATCCTGGCCAAGACCTTCCGCGACGACTATATGGACGCCCTCGACGACGAGTGTCCGCAGTATGGCTGGCGACGCAACAAGGGCTACCCCACCCGCGAGCACCGCGAGGCCATACGCCAGCACGGCATCACCCCCTATCACCGTCGCAGTTACAACCTCACCGGGCAGGAACTGCCCCTACCTTTCGATGATTAGCCCCTCGGAGAGGCCAATTACTGACAAAATGCACGATATTGGGTAAAATATCGTGCATTTTGTTTGCCAGTATCAATAGAAAAGCGTAATTTTGTTGAGTTAATCGTAACCAACACTTTTACAAGATATGGAGAAAGTAGATAAACTGGATAAAAAGATACTGGGTATCTTATCCACCAACGCCCGTATGCCCTTCAAGGATGTGGCAGCCGAGTGCGGCGTGTCGCGTGCAGCCGTTCACCAGCGCGTACAGCATCTGATAGACAACGGAGTGATTACCGGCAGCGGTTTCTATGTCAACCCTAAGAGTCTGGGCTATACCACCTGCACCTACGTGGGCATCAACCTCGAGCGCGGAAGCATGTACAAGGAGGTAGTGTCGCGCCTGCTGTGCATACCCGAGATTGTGGAGTGTCACTTCACCACTGGCTCATACACCATGTTGCTGAAACTCTATGCCCGCGACAACGAGCAGCTCATGGACCTGCTCAACAACAAGCTGCAGACCATCCCTGGCGTGGTGTCGACAGAGACTCTCATCTCGCTCGAGCAGAGCATCAAGCGCGAGATAACCATCCAGCCCGACGAGGTCTAATCCGACAGCCCCGACAGTGGTGCCACAGCCACAGTAAGTATTAGTTTATGCCTATCTGATAATAATGGAACATTTCGATTTGGAGGCCCATCTCCAGAAGATATATACTGCCTATCCCGAGGGTGAAAGCCGTCCGGTGATAGGCATTACTGCAAATTATAGTCAGGGCGACGCCACGCTGCGCGACCGCTACTACCGCCAGGTAGAGGCTGCCGGCGGCATTCCCGTCATCATCCCGCCGACCGCCGACCGCCATATCCTCGCGGGAACGCTGGACCGCATCGACGGACTGCTGCTCACGGGTGGCGGAGACTACAACCCGCTCTGGACGGGCGAAGAGCCGCAGCCGCAGCTGGGCAACATCAACGCCGAGCGCGACCTGCCCGAACTGCTCATCACCCGCCTGGCGTTCAACCGCCAGCTACCCATGCTCGGCATCTGCCGCGGCATGCAGACACTCGCCATCGCCCTCGGCGGAAGTGTGGCGCAGCATGCCGAGATGCAGCTCAAGCACTCGCAAGACGCCGACCGACAGGAGCCCACCCACTCGGTGACCATCGGGAGGGGCTCGATGCTCAGCGCCATCTACGCTGAAGAGCGTATATACGTCAACTCGTTCCACCACCAGGCGGTGACAGCCGGCGGACCCCACATGACCGTCACGGCGACAGCGGCCGACGGAGTGGTAGAGGCCATAGAGAGCAGCGAGCAGAAAGGCATCATCGGCGTGCAGTGGCATCCCGAATGGCTCGGAGCCGACGGGCTGCCGCTATTCCAATGGCTCACCTGCCGGGCAAGCCTCTTCGCCGAAGCCAAGAGCGTACACCGATGCACCCTCACCCTCGACTCCCACTGCGACACGCCCATGTTCTTCCCGCAAGGGGTGGACTTCGGCACCCGCGACCCTCGCATCCTCGTAGACCTGCACAAGATGACCGACGGACGGCTCGACGCCACCACCATGGTGGCTTATCTGCCCCAACCCAAGCCTGGACAGAGTTTTGCCGAGATAGCCCCGCTGCCTGCCGGTTCGCCCCATGAGTATGCCGACATGATATTCGACCGCATCGACGAAATCCTCGGCGCCCATCCCGACGCCGTACGCAGCGCCAGAAACCCGCAAGAACTGTGGCAGAACAAGCAAGACGGGGTGAAATCTATCATGACGGGCATCGAAAACGGTCTCGCCATCGAGCACGACCTCAGCCATCTGCGCCACTTTGCCCACCGTGGCATCGTCTATGTCACCCTCTGCCACAACGGCGACAACGACATCTGCGACTCTGCCCGCGGCACATCCACCCATGGCGGCGTGAGCCCCTGGGGAGCAGAGGTGATAGCCGAGATGAACCGCCTGGGGCTTATGGTCGACCTCTCCCACGCTGCCGAGACCAGCTTCTACGACGCCCTCGACCTCAGCGCCACGCCCATCGTGTGCAGCCACAGCAACTGCAAGGCCCTCTGCGACGTGCCGCGCAACCTGACCGACGACCAGCTGCGTGCCCTCGCCCGCAAGGGTGGCGTGGCACAGATTACGCTGTACCACGGATTTCTGCGCAACGAGGCCGAAGCCACCATCACCGACGCCGTAGCCCATCTGCAACACGCCATCGACGTGATGGGCATAGACCACGTGGGCATAGGCACCGACTTCGACGGCGACGGCGGAGTGAGAGGCATAGCCGATGCCTCAGAGGCGATACTCTTCACCGAGCAGCTGCTCGCCAAGCACTTCAGCCGCGAAGACATCGCCAAGATATGGGGCGGCAACTGGCTGCGCGTGATGAACCAAGTACAACAATACAACAAAGGACAATGATGACCAGAAAAATGAAGATGATAATAGGAGGAGCGACCGCCGCCGTGGTGGTTGCCATCGCTGCCGTCGGCATGAACACCGGATGGGGACATGCCGACAGCATAGACATGGAAGAAAGTATGGACAAGATAGACCCCGTGGGTCCCGCGTTCAGCGCCGACAGTGCCTACGCCTTCACCCAGGCCCAGTGTGACTTTGGCCCAAGAGCCATGAACACCGAGGGCCATGACCGCTGCGCGCAGTGGATAGAGAAGAAGTTTGAAGAGTATGGCTGCCAGCTGGAGATACAGCAAGCCGATGTGACGGGATATGACGGCACCACGCTCAAATGCCGCAATATCATAGCCCGGTCGCATCCCGAGCGCTCCACACGCATCATGCTCTGCGCCCACTGGGACAGCCGCCCTTGGGCAGACAATGACCCCGACTCCACCAATTGGCGCAAGCCCATCCTCGCTGCCAACGACGCCGCCAGCGGTGTGGCTGTGATGCTCGAGGTGGCTCGCCTCATCCACCGCGACACCACCCTCAACATCGGAGTAGACTTCGTGTGCTTCGACGCCGAAGACTGGGGCACCCCGCAGTGGATCAACAGCGGCGACAGCGAGAGTACATGGGCGCTGGGTGCCCAGCACTTCGCCAGCCATCTCCCCGACGGCTTCGAGGTGCGCTACGCCATCCTGCTCGACATGGTAGGCGGCGAGGGAGCACGCTTCTACAAGGAGGGAATGTCAATGCAGTTTGCGCCGGAGATAGTCAAGAAGGTATGGCGGGCAGCCCGCAAGGCCGGCTATGGCAACTTCTTCCCCCGTCAGGAGGGAGGTATGGTCACCGACGACCACATCCCACTCAACCAGACGGCACGTATACCCACGATAGACATCATCCCCTTCTACCCCGACTGCGCCCAGAGCAGTTTCGGACCCACGTGGCACACGCTGAACGACAACATGGAGCACATCAGCCGCAACACCCTCAAAGCCGTGGGACAGACGATGATTCAGGTCATCTACACCGAAGAGTAAACTATCATCCACCTAAATCTATCCATTATGTTAGGAGCTATCATTGGCGACATCGTAGGGTCGCGATTCGAGTTTGAAAATGTGGCTACACCGGGCTTCAAGCTCTTCAGCCCCGACTGCAGCTACACCGATGACACCATCTGCACCATCGCCATAGCCGATGCGGCGATGAACCATCGGGAGTACAAGGACGCACTGGTAGACTGGTGCAGCCGCTATCCCGACCCCATGGGAGGCTATGGAGGGAGGTTCCTGAAGTGGCTGCAGAGCGCCGACCATCTGCCCCAGGCCTCGTATGGCAACGGTTCGGCGATGCGGGTGAGCCCGATAGGATGGCTCTACGACGACTTCCACCAGATGCAGGACGAGGCGATGAAGACGGCGCTGCCCAGCCACTGCCACAGGGAAGGCATACGCGGAGCACAGTGTGTGGCTACGCTCATCTACTGGCTGCGCACGGTGCGCATCACCAAAGATGAGGTGATAGGCACCGTCAAGCAGACTTTCGGCTACGACATCCCCGACCTCAAGGAGGTCTACAGACTCGGCAACGAGGGCCACTTCGACGCCACCTGCCAGGAGACGGTGCCGGCGGCCATCAGCTGTTTTCTCGACAGCAACAACTTCGAAGACGCCATACGCACAGCCATCCTCGCCCAGGGCGACACCGACACCAAGGGTGCCATCTGCGGCAGCATAGCCGAAGCCTACTACGAGATACCCGAAGAGATGATTACCAAAGCCTATGAATACCTGCCCGCAGATATGCTCGAAATAGTCGACCAGTTCTATACCACGCTGCAGGGCCACATCAAGCGATAAAACGCCATGGGCACCATCCGTCAAGATGGTGCCCATGGCATTATTGATAGCATAAGATTTTCTGAAGCAATGCGTGGCGGCGTCAAATCTGCCCGCTCTCTACCTGGCGCACGATGCGCTCGGTGAAACGGTCTACTCCCTCGGGCTCGTAGCCCTTGCGCAGACTGGCACCGAAGACCCAGGCAAAGGCCTGATAGACGCCAGCGCGGGTGGGACCAAAGAACGACTGGATAAGATTGTAGGACGACGAGTTGCACTCACGGTAAATCAGCTTGATGAGCAGTTTGCCCTGCTGGTAGGTAAGCCGCTTCATGCGGGGAGTATACTCGGCCTTGATGCCCTTCTCCACGAGTTTCAGGTGGCGGTCGCGCGCTTCCTTGTTGGGCAATGTCTGCAGATAGTCATAGGTCTCGAGGATGATGCCACGACATTCCTTGGCTATAGGCAGCACCTTTTTCACGTTATAGACCAGTCTGTTGTACGCCATCATCTGCCGCTCGTTCTTGAAGACGGGCTTGGGATATACATAGATGTTATTGAGCTCGACATACTGCACCGAGTCGCGGCCCAGCAGCACCTTGCCCACCTTGACCATAGGCACAAAGGTGGGGTTGTCCATGTCCACCTGTCGGTCTTCAGGATTTATGCCCGCCCGCTTAGAGGTCTGAGCGTCAGCAGTTATCGCCGCCACCATCAGGCACACCATACCTATGATACGATACATCTTCATCATGACCGCAAAAGTAGTGATATTTATCCGAAGTCTCAAAAAAATTGTGTTATAATTTGCTGTCCGGCTGCAAAAAGTCGCGCCAACGGCAGCCATCATCCTGCTGCGCCCATCTCTGGTCGCCATTCCTTCCCAGACTCTCATCGCCATCAGCCGGCTTGTCGCGGCGACGGTAAGGGAGGACAACAAAAATCCCCGAGTCAGGGTAGGATTCTCATCCTTCGCCTTCCTCGGGAACTCTTGGGTCTCAGTGAGGTTAGTCTGCCTCTCTTCCTATGTCATCCATGATGCCTGACCGGCAGCGTCGCCTCCTGTGTCATCATTCGCCGTTATTGGCGTCCTGGCTGTTCTCTGCCGTCTCTGCCTCGTCATGGCTGTACTCGCCCATCTGATTGATGGATGCAAGTTGGCTCAATCGGGCATTGATACTGCCACCAGTGGCTCGCGCCCGCAACTTGTAACCGGTGATATGGGTGCGGGCATTAAATTCCTCCTTGGTGTTGGCAGGCTTGCTCTCAATTCCTACCGAGAAGATGGCAAGGTTGTCGAGTTTCACGGCATTGCCCTCGAGCACAAGTTCCTTGATACATCCCACCATATCGTTCAGCACACCGCAGATTACACCTTTGGAGTAAGGGGTGCCATGGTCAGACATGTGAGCGGCCAATTCGTCAAGGCCCATAGTGCCGTCGAGATTCATGTGGGCATACCAGTTGCCCTTGTGCTGCGCATTGCTGCGATTGTCTTGATACAATTTGTACTTCAACATAATGATTGATTTTTGTTAGTTTGACATTGTGTTTGTGTGTTCGCTTGTTGTCATCCGTTCCGGTACTTTTGACAATGCAAAGGTAGTCACGCACTTCGTCGATACCAAATCTGCGCACGCCATAACCTGCAAAATTCTGTTAACAGCCACCGCCATTCCTGCCAACTTTAGTTAACGCCATCGCCACAGTCATCTCTAACGCCCTGTAGTACACCCCTTCCGAGCCCGTCGCCATCTCCACCGCCGTCACGACCGCTTTCACCCCCATCTGGGCCACCATTACACCTATTATTATATATAGGGGCTGACAGGAGACCATCATCCGATGACACCAACCTAAAGACGGGAAGCACAAGGATAGACACAATAAACCCCGAAGATACGACTATCAGAGTCGCGTTCTTCGGGGCCTTTATCCGTATGGCTTTACTTCTGCACAAACACCTTGCGCGTAGTGCCGTCACTTAGTTTTTCTATATTGATTCCGCTCACGGGAGCAGAGACACGCCGCCCGTCGGGAGTATAGCGCTCTACGACTTTGACATCGCGCTTGCCGTCGACGCCCACGATTTCTGTCGAGCTGCCATTGGAGAGAATGAGTTGCACGCAAGCGGCATATGGAAGCTCGTTAGAGCTTAACCGATATAGCTTATAGCCTTCGTCTTTTATCAACTCACCCCAAACCAGAAAGCCGTTGGCCGTATCAACGGTAAGACCCACTGTGACATCGTTATCATTAGTAGGATTATTTTCAATAGGACTAAAATTTATCGGCTTAAACGTATATCCGAAGATTATATGTCCGGGCTCCTTAGGAATGACATAATTCCATGTACATTCCACCTCGTTGAACACGTAGGACAGAGGTTCTGTCATATAGTCCTTGACAATTGATTCTCCTATCAATTCGTACCCATATCCGTATGATTCATAGGCTACGACGTAGGGGGGAATTACCCAAGGTCGAACCCACCGCGAATGATATACCCACTATTTTGTAACCGGCATAGGGCTTGAGCATCTCGGGAGTGAGGTGTCCCAAGACCCGGGCATCCAAGTTATTTCCGATGCATATTTTCATATAGGGAGAGTCGGCACCCTTGACAAAGAGATGTTTCTGCTTGGACAGATAGCTATCATCATCCATAGCCTTGCATACTGGTGCCGACTGGATACGCTGAGTCTTAAATAGCGCGGGGTCGATGTCCACTATCTCCGAATCAATCCTTTTGGGCAGCTCTTTGTGCGACTTGCAAACGGCCTGCGCGCCGGCTGTCAACGATACCAATGTAATGAATACTAACGTGAGTAAATTTCTTTTCATATAGACTAACTTTTTATGTATACTTGTGCATGGTTGTCGCATAAACATACCCCAAAACACACTTTTGACGGCGCAAAGGTACACAAATAATGTGTAAACATCGGTAAAATTATGAGATTTATCGCGACCCTCAAAAGAAATATGGAGAAAGCGATGCGCCATGTACGACCACCCATCACCTTCACACCTATTATTATATATAGGGGTGACCACATGGCTGTCTGCCGACCTTCCGATGACATCAACAGAAAGACATGGAGAACAAGTATGGACACTATAAGCCCCGAAGATACGACCATCAGTGTCGCGTTCTTCGGGGCCTTTATTCGTATGGCTTTACTTCTGCACAAACACCTTACGCGTAGTGCCGTCGCTTAGTTTTTCTATATTGATTCCGTTCACAGGGGCAGAAACACGCTGCCCGTCGGGAGTATAGCGCTCTACGACTTTGACGTCGCGCTTGCCGTCAACGCCAACGATTTCTGTCGTGCTGCCATTGGAGAGAATGAGTTGCACGCAAGCGGCATAAGGGAACTTGGCGCTACTCACCGTATAGATGCCACGACCATAGGCTGCATTGAGGGTACCCAGTACCAGATATCCGTTGGCCGTATCAGTGGTCTTGCCCAGGAAGATAGGTTTGTCGGCATTAGTACCAGTGGCCGACTGGGTATAACCATATCCGAAGAGAATGTCCTTGGGCTCCTTGGGAATGACATAAGTCTGTGTACATCCCACCTCATTGAGCACGATGCCATTGGTAGCATTGGTCACATCATAACTCTCGATGTTTCCACCAGCTACAGTATGGTATCCATCAGTACGGCGCTCCATCGCTATGATACTGGGAACGGAGCCCAAGTCTGAAGCCACTATAAATGCGATACCCACAATGCTATAATCGGCATAGGGTTTGAGTTTATCGGCGGTGATACGACCAAAGACCGCATTAGAGCCAGGAGCTTCGGGGAAGCCGTCGGCGCCAAAGGGAACATCGGCGCCATTGACGAAGAGATACTCCAAACGGAACCTGCGTACCGCCCTCACCCTCGGCTTTGCACATAGGTGCCGCCACAGAAGTCTGAGCTGCAGATAGAGAATGGTCAATCGTCCCGTTGCCCGAAACGACATGCACGGGTTGCCCCTTGAGCGACTCGTAGACGGTCTGCGCATTGGCTGTCAATGATACCAATGTGATTAATACCAACGTAAGTAGATGTTTTTCATATAGATGAGTTTTAATGAATAATCTTGCATCTTTGTTGCAGGCAAGTGCCCAAAAACGGGCATTTTTCAGCGTAAAGATACACAAATAATGCGTAAACGTTGGAAAAATCATGAAAAATATTGCGCCACTCAAAAAAAATAAGGAAAAAACGATACATATTATAAATATACCTTAATTCCGCAACACTTTGATTTAACTTTATTTA
>UMGV01090698.1_pt1 | contig 19336 bp, 26 predicted proteins | sample 1965361 | NCBI WGS metagenome assembly UMGV01 (sample SAMEA4836081, study PRJEB28245) | human gut metagenome | biome: gut microbiome; material: fecal sample | place: Denmark | collected 2008
AAGACAAAAATCGAAACGCTCGCTACGGCCGTTGGTGCGAACTTCATTACCGAGTACGAGGGTAGAGCGGCAATTGCGAACGATCCCGATTCGGGTATTGACATTGGGGCTGAACCGCCGCAGGAGCTCAAGGACAAGATTGAAGCCCAGCAAGGTGGCGAAGACCCGATGGCTGGCATGGGGGCTCCCACTGACCTTGCCGACCTTATGGGGCCCACAGGCGAGCAGGATGACGAGCCTCAGCTCGTCGCGCCTCAGGCGGCCATGTAATGGCGAAAACACTTCGTCCCATCAGGCCAAACGCGGGCGTTCGAGTGATGTACGGCAAGGACATTACTCGATTGCTCAAGGCCATGAGCAAGGACTTGGAAGACGTCATCTTCAGGACGTACTCCAAACAGGAGCACAAGTTTTTGCCACAGGTCGCGCAAGATGCAGCTCCTGTTCCCGCCTTGACGAGCGAAATTTCGAAAGCTATGAAACGCTGGATGCGGCGATGGGATATTGCCGCCCAGCGCATAGCTGAGAATTTCGTAAAATCTATCGATAAGCACTCGCTGAAAGCCCTCGAGTCCGAGTTGAAGCGGGCTGGTTTCACGGTGAAGCTGGACAAATCCTTCCGGTCGAACACCATGATACAGGCCCTCATCAAAGCCAACGTGGCGTTGATCAAGTCCATACCAGAGCAGTATCAGACTGACTTGTATGGAATTGTGATGCGCGGTATTACGGACGGCGTAGGCGCTCAGGATATCAAGAAAGAAATTCACGGGCGCTATGTAAAGTCTGAAAAGCGCGCTTTATTTATCGCCCGAGACCAAACGAACAAGGCGACGGAAACTATCAAGCGCGAACGTGATATGGAGCTTGGTATTACTCGGGCGATTTGGATTCACGTACCCGGGTTAAAGACGAGCAGAGCCTCCCACAAGAAGATGAACGGCAAAGAGTTCATTCTGGCAGAAGGTTGCTACGATGAGGCGGAAAAGCGCAAGGTCCACACTGGCGAATTACCTGGCTGCCAGTGCACTTATAAGGTAATTGTTGACGAGTTCGGTGACGATTGGGGTAAAAAATAGCCCGCACTCAACGCGCGGGCTGTATGCGAAGTATGGACGATTCGAGTTATTGGCTCGTTTCGCCTCCGTCGTCTTCGTTCTTGCGGTCGTAATCGTATACGAGCTCGTCGTCGTCAGTATAAACGAACTTTGACGTGCGAGCGGCATCGTCTTCGCGCATGGTATCAGCCTGTGACATGGCAAACCTCCATTTTTCTTTTAATATATAGCATTAATGAATAAATGTACACAGTTTCATGGAGAAAAATAAATGGGCCAGAAAACGCTTTGGGATTCTCTCAAGAGGCTGGCGAAGGACGGATGGATTACCATCAAGCCGAATGGCAGGCGTAACAAAGGCCAGTCTGTGTTACTTGGCGAGAATGGCGAAATTCTTGGCGGCATGGGCGGCAAGTTTAACGGTCTCAAGATGAAGGACGTTAAAGACACCAACAAGAAGCTCAAGCAGAAGAACGAGTACGCCAAGAGTGGCCACTCCAAGGGCGAAAGTCCTGAGTTGTACAACGTGCCGATTCCTTCAGCTGCTGCCAATGCGCCGGCTATCCCGGGCGCGTCGAATACGCCAGCTGCCACCACCACGCCGAGCTCGGTATCCTCGACGCCTTCCCAAGCGACTTCTGCGTCCGGTGAAATTCTGCCGAGCCAGAAGGGGAATCTCAAGGATTACAAGAATTTCACCGGTTATGATAAGCTGAATATGACCAGCAAAATGGTTCTGGACGACGCCGTTCAGAGCCTCCAGAAGGCGATGTCGGATATGAATCTGGACGTCGCTGATATGGCGAAGGTCACTAAGGGCGTTCAGACGGCGCTCAGTAAGTCCGTAGACGGCAAGTTAGGCGCGGACGTCCAGCATATGCTGACGGCGGCGAAGAACGCAGCTAAATCGCTCTATGGGTCTAAAGCGTATAATGACAATATGGTTAAAGCTCTTAAGTACGCGAAACAAATAGAGCAGCAGCCGATGCCCGCTGAAGTGCAGCAGAAAGAAGCTGCTAAACAGGCTGAATACCAGAAACAACAGGAATTTAAGAACACGCATTCGTATACGCAGCAGACAACGGACGCCGACCGCAAAAAGTTCAAGCAGTCAACAGACAAATTCTTAAGCGACGAAGCTCGGGCGAATGTAGCCGCGATTCCTACTACGCTGCAGAATGGGAAGTTCATCAAAACCAAGCATAAGAACAAATTTGAACAAGAGCTTGGCGAAGGCGGTGAGTCGTTCAAGAGATATTCAGGCATGGCATATGGGCTGATGAACTCGAGCGATAAAAGCCTCGCTATAAAAGCCCAGAATATCGCCGTGGCCGTAGCTAACGGGCAGATGGAGGGTAGCGAAGCCATTTCACTGCTCCGTAGCATGGATGCCATGGGGAAGGTCAAAGACTACACTGACCCCAAGAACGAGCCGCCCGCATTTACCAGTATCCACAACGATGCTATTCATGATTCTGGCGTATTCAAAGCGTCCTCTTTATCACAGTCTATAAAAAATGCAATCAAGGAGTATACTGGTCCGGCCTATGCACAGATTAACGGCGCGCTTCGTACTGGCAAAAAGCTGGGCTCAAACAAGCAGAATGTAGTGAATAAGCTGAATGAGGCTTTCGCACGGCCTGAAGTCAAAGCAAAGGAAAATTTCACGGTCTACCGCGGGATTACTTCCTCGCAGCTGCAACACCTGGCCATGGGCAGCACGATGACAGACAAAGGCCTGGTATCAACGTCTTCCAGTGCTAACGAGGCAAAGAAGTTCGCAGGCGCTGACGGCGCATTGATGGAAATTCGCGTGAAGAAAGGCCAGCCCGCAATGTCGGTAAAAAACACGTCGGTTTTTCCTAGCGAGATGGAAGTTCTGCTTCCGGCGAACACGTCGTTCAAGGTAGTTGGGAAGAAGATTGGTCCTGAAGGTCGACCGGTGCTGATTGTGGACTACGTCCCACCTGCGAATCTGGCGAAAGACCGAGCGTTGACTTATCTGCAACGAGCTGGTTGGGTAAGTACGCCTAAAGATGATGCTCAGCGCTGTCAAGCTATTTTTGACGCGCTGCGTCGCATGTAAACCAGTAGAAAGCGAACTCTTTCAACAGAGGAGGTCAAAATGTAACGCGCGCGCGTACATTATCAAAAGCAAGCAGGTGAACGTGGAGACTATATGCCGCCTTCCTTTTTTAAACTAGCTCTTGACCGTAACTCCGTGCGGAGTTTCGACAAGAACGGGTTTATGCACGTCGCAAGCTCGCATATCACCAAAGCCATGGTTTGTCCGTATCGGGGCGATGAAATTCCCGATTACAAAGATCTGGGACTCGATGCGGACAAAATCTACCATCTTTTGCGTGACCCTCAAGAACTCGAGAAGTCCGTGCCCACGTGGAAAAATCTGCCGCTCCACATCGAGCACACCGTGGACTTGGCTGATGACCCCCAACATGACACGCGAATTGGCACCGTGGGTTCCAACGTCAAATGGAACCCTCCCTTTATTGATGCCGACCTCGCCATATGGGACAAAGCCGCTATCGATGCAATCGAGGATGACGAGCTCCGCGAACTCTCATGTGCATACTTTTACGACCCAGAGCTCAAATCAGGCGAATATGAGGGCCAACATTACGACATCATCATGCGCAACATTCGAGGCAATCATGTTGCGCTGGTGGATAAAGGCCGTGCAGGCCCTCAAGTAATTGTGGCAGATGCTGCATTAAAACCTAAGTCGGCAGGTGAAACTATGGCAAAACGCAAAATCAACCGCAACAAACTTTTTGCTGCGTTTGACGCCAACCCCTTTATCGAGCGCGCGGAAGTTACCGCGGCCGACCTGCTTCGCGTCATCAATTGCGTCGAGGCTCAGGCTGAAGGCCTCAACCCGGCGGACCTCAATCTGCCGTGTCGACCTGACTCCTCGCTTGACGAAATCATCCGCGCGTGCATGCCGGGTGCTGATGAAGCTGTGCAAACGGCCGTGAAAACTTTGGTAAACGCATTTTCCGAAGCTCCCAAAAACGAGGAAAACACCACTATGGACGAAAAAGACCTCAAAAGCGCGATGGACGCTTGCGGCCTTGACGCCGAAGACCCCGCCACCTCCAAGGCGTTTGCCGAGGGCGTGAAGTACGGCGAGAAGGTGGAAAAGGACGAGCCCAAAAAGCTGGACAGCGAACATGAATCCGAGGGCATGAAGGAAGCCATGGACGCGTGCGGTCTGGACGCTGATGACCCCGTGGCCTCCAAGGCCTTCGCTGAGGGCGTCAAATACGGCGAAAAAGTCGAAAAAGACGAGCCCAAAAAGCTGGACAGTGAACACGAATCTGAAGGCGCCAAAGAAGCCATGGACGACGAGCCGGACTTCAGCGGCAAGTCTCCCGAAGAAATCTTCGCCATGGGCGTCGACTATGGCAAGAAGCACGCGGCTGCTGCCGACGCGGACGACGACAAAGTCGATCCTGAGGCCGTGGAAGTTGTGGAAGCCGCCATGGACCGCGCTCTTGCTCGCAAGGGCGTCAGCGGTAAGCAGCTCGAACGTCGTATCATGGCGAAAGTGCGTGGTCTCTACGCGGCGGCTGCCGATGTCGCCCCCGAGGTTGGTCAGCTCGATCCCATGGCATTTGACTCCGCCGACGGCATCTATGGGTACGCTCTCAAGCAGCTTGGCATTTTCCTGCGTGGAACTCCCGCCAGCGCTTACAAGAGCGTGTTCAGCGCCCTCAAGCAGCAGAAGGAAAATTCCATCATCGCGATGGACAAGGCCCTCCAGTCCCGAGCTTCCACCTTCGATGGTAAGTTCAAGGGCCTCAACACCATCAAAATTTCCTAAAAGGAGGCCGTAAATGGGCCTGCAGAAGCAAGTCAATCTTTATCGCGCCGCCGGCGTGCAAGGTGACAAAGCGACTCCCAACCAGTCCATCTACTTTCCCAAGCAGATGGTCGCTGAAGGCGATGTTACGGTGGGCACCTTCGTTTTCTACGGCACTGACGCCAGCAAACAGGCTTCCAACTCCAAGACTGGTGGCACTGCGGCTGACATCATTGGCTTCGTTGAGCGCGTCATTAACTACGCGAACTACGACGTCACCAGCGAAGGCACCCTCATTGTCCCCAACAAGTCCACCCTCGCCATCGCCATGTGCGGCGATTACTGGGCGACTGCCACGACTGCCGCTACTCCTCGCCAGAAGGTTTTCGTTAATCCCACCACTGGCGCGATTTCCACGGCCGCAGCTGGTGGAACCGTGGAAGGTGCCGTCGAAACTCCGTGGACTGTCATTCAGGGCGGTGAAGCTGGTGCTCCCATCCTCATCAGCAACTGGACCCACGTTAACGTGGCCGCTGCCAAAGCTACTGAATAAAGGATAAAATCATGCCTAAACCGTCTTTTCAGCAAGCTGCCGCGCTTGGGTTCGTGTTCCCGGGCGCTCGTGAGTGGATTGATAACAACGTGGCTCGGCTGGCACAGGACGCCGCTCTTGTGACCACGGCCAACACGACCGTCCCTGTCGAGTTCACGGCGTATATCGACCCGCTGGTTGTGGAAATCCTGACTGCGCCCCTTAACGCCCGCCAAGTCTTCAACGAAGAAAAGAAGGGCGATTGGACCACCAGCTATGACAAGTGGCGCAGCGATGAAATTGTTGGTCAGTCCGAGCCCTACAGCGATTTCGCGAACGGCACGACCTCTGGGATTAACTCCCAGTGGATGGCTCGCGAGCAGTATCGCTTCCAGACCTCCATTTCCTATGGCGATTTGGAAGTCGACCTGTCCGCCACGGCGAAAATCAACCTCGCCGCCAGCAAGCAGCGCTCGGCTGCGACGATTCTCGATATTGACAGCAACAAGTTCTATCTGCTTGGTGTTGAGGGCCATGAAATTTACGGCATTCTCAACGACCCCAACCTGCCCGCCTCCATCGTTGCGGCGGCGAACGGTGAAGGTTCGTCCACGAAGTGGAGCGCCAAGACGACTCGCCAGATTTACGAAGACATCCTCTCGCTCTTCCAGCAGCTGGCGAAACAGTCTCAGGGCCGCATCACCAACCGTGACGCGCTCAAGCTGTGCGTCAGCCCTGAGATGAATGTTATGCTTGGCCGTGCGACTGATTTCAACGTGTCCGTGTTGACGATGCTCCAGTCGTACTTCACTGGCGCGTTTGACATTGTCGTTCTGCCCGAACTGGCTTCTATGACCGCCGGCGAAACGGTGTTCATGATTGCCCCTGAAGTGGCTGGCACTCCTACCGGTGTTCTTGCGTTTGGTGAAAAAATCCGCGCTGGCCGTCTTATTCCCGCTGAGTCCAGCTTCCGGCAGAAGTTCGTCGCCACCACCTACGGCGGTATCGTTCTTCAGCCCTTCGCGTTCGCCTCTATGACTGGTATGTAAGCCAGTCGGCACGAATGGGGAGTTCTCGCGCTCCCCATTCCCAAATTTCCAAAGGAGCACTTTCAATGGCAGTCATTTCCAAAAATCAAGCTGAGCTGTCTGGGCAATCGCGCGTTGTTCGCACGTCTGCCAGCAATGGGTCCTCCAGCGTTGCTGGCGGCTCTACTCCTTCCCCCACTACCGCCGCGCCGTTTACTGTCGCGCCCGAAACGCCCGGGAACGTTTCGCACGTTGACCAAACGGTGATGGTCGCGCTCAATCGCGCGATTGGGCTCAGCTTCAAAATGCCTGATGGCCGCGACGTCATAATCAATGGGTCCGGCCATCAGCTGGCGGGCCAGCAGATGGGCAAACTGCCTGTTGGGCAATATGGGCTCACTATGGTGGCCGCGAGCGACTGGGAATACATCGCGAAGACTTATGGCCAGATGGACTTGTTCAAAAACGGCCTCATCTTCGCCGCGAACTCCGCGCACGACGCTGAGGGCGAAGCGAGAAATCGCGTGTCCTTGCGCCATGGGTTGGAGCCTGTGAATCCAAAGCGCACCAACACCAAGCCCGAGTGAGGTCGATATGGCTGTGGTACCGTATGAGCAAGAGAAATTTCTGGATGTCTATCCTGCCATCAAGACGCAATACCTTGATGGCAAGCTGACCGACGCGCAACTTCAATATTGCTTCCAGTTGGCTGGACTGTTTCTCGACAATACGGACTCCAGCCGTATCCCTTACGACCCCAAAGCTGGTATTGAAACGCGTGAAATTCTCATCTTCTTGCTGATGTGTCATATTGTGACGATGGCGCTTTGGCCGATTGGTCAGAGCGGCCCTATCGCGTCCGCATCGCAAGGCTCAGTCTCCACCTCGTTCCAGAGCCCTCAAGGTCAGGGTCCCGAGTGGTTCAAGCTGACGCCATGCGGCCAAACCTTTTGGCAGGCGATGCGCAAATATTCCATTGGCGGCAGGTACTATTCTTTTCACGAATACCATTCATGGGGTTGATATGGCTACGCAAGCGGTTGTGGTCGGCGGTTATAAGTGGAAGAAGATATTCCAGCGAATTGCGGACGAGCGCGTCAAGCTGGAGGTTGGCGTGCTCGAGGGCAAAACCAACTCTGTGACCAACGACCCAATCGCGGCGTACGCCTTCTTCAACGAGTATGGTACGGACACCATACCAGCACGCCCAGCATTCCACCAGACGATTGACGACAACGAATCCAAATGGCGGAATGGCGTGCAGAACGCGCTCAAGAACAAAATGGTAGATGGTGGGGTTGTACGGAAGACCATCAACCAACTTGGCGCTGTCGTACGTGACGACATAAAAGAAAAAATTTCCTCGAATATGCCGCCCAAGAACGCGGAATCTACGCGTCGACATAAGGCGGTTGACGCCGGCACACTTGTCTGGACAGGTTCCTATCTCAAAAGCATTGATTATAAGGTGACGTGATGCTCAACCTGCATGACATCGTGAGAACTTCCATCGTCGCCAACCATCCAGACGAAATGGTATGGCGGTATAGGTCTACTGGCCAGATGAACCTTGCGGGCAAAATCGTGCCCACATATGCCGAACCCGTCCAGCTGCAAGCTCAAATCCAGAGCGAAGGCGACGCGGCTCTCTACCACTCGAACAGGGCGGACGAAAACAGCAACACCAAAGCCTTCTACTTGTACACTTCTTTTAATATGGAAGAACGGGTGGCCGGTATCATCAGACCGTTAGGCCGCAATGGTGATATGTTTTACAGGCCGTCTGAAGGCACTTGGTGGTTGGTCGTTGCCATCGTTGAAGATTTCAGCGACGTCGGTTGGTCGAAAGTTCGGTGTACGCTCCAAGTGAATAAGCCCGCGGGGGTAAACGATGTTCCAACCACTTGATTTCAACCAGCCGGACGTCTTGACCGCCTTTCACGCGTTCTTGACCACCTACATGGCGAATCTTGTGCACCCAAGCAACATCATTCGAGGCTGGGAAAATCGCAGCTCTCTGCCGCCTAATGAGAACAATTACATCATCTATTCATTAAGCGGGGCGACGAGAGTTGGGACGAATGCGCGTTCAGAGGTGGACGAGAATGGGAAGTTCACCCTGTCCACCATGTTTGAAGGACGCGTTCAAATTGACTTTTGCTCAGATACCGACGAGTCGAGAACTTGGGCCGCCTACTGCGACAGCGTTTTGCGCTCGCCAGTGGGCCCTGCGTTTTTTAAGGACTACGGGTTTTCCACCTTGTACTCGGAGGACTTGCAGTCGATAGAGTACACTGATGGGGCTGACCAGTACCTCAAGCGAACGGTTCTCACCGTTCACATTTGTTACACGCTCAAATCAACCTTCGGCGTAGAGTATGCTGAAAACGTGGCGCTCGCCAAGGTTGAAAACGTGGATGCTCACCACAAACCTTAAGAGGGCGCAAAATGACGATTGCCGCATCCAACATTGTTAAAATCGAACCTCGTGTAATCGGCGCGGGGCGTTCCGAGCTCGAGCTTAACGGCTTGCTCATCACGCCCGTTGACCTGACCACGGAACAGCTGGCCTTCCCCAGCGGGCTGATGGAATTTACGTCCGCCACCGCTGTGGGCGAGGTGTTTGGTACGACATCCCCCACGTATATGTTCGCGACCCAGTATTTCAATGGGTACGTGAACAAATTCTCTTCGCCCAAGGCTCTGTTTGTGGCCGCATGGGCGAAGACTGCGCAGGCGGGCTATGTCCTTTCCGCGTCGAATCCTTCCACGCTGGCGCAACTGAAGGCTATCACTGCCGGCAAAATGAACTTCACCGTTGACGGCACCAAGAAGACCGTGACTGGCATCAATCTCGCCAGCGCTACTTCCATGGCGCAGGTGTGCACTTTGGTGGCTGCCGACGCTGAAGGGTGGACATTGACCTACAATGGCGCGAGCCAACGCTTTATGCTCAAATCCGAGACCACTGGCGCTGAAAGTTCCGTGGTGATGGACGAGCAGGAAAATGATGGCACGAACCTCGCCTACGCGCTTGGGCTGATGCCCTCGCAGGGCGCATTGACGTCTGCTGGCGTTGCCGTAGAATCCGCTGGTGACGTGATTGCCCGAGTGCTGGAGCACTCGCAAAACTGGGTCACCTTCACCTTCAGCGAACCGTCCGACACTGCTGACGGCGAATCTACCATTGGTGAAACGGCCTCCGCTTGGGCCGCACAGAACTATGGGTTCGTGTACGTCGGTTATTCCAACAACGAAGCGCTGGCCACAGCTGAATCCGATACCGACATCATCAGCAAGATGGCCGTGAACGACAACACGGCTTTCGTGTATGGCGATACGAAGTATGCCGCGTTCCTCATGGGTTCCATCGCGTCCGTCGACTGGAATCGTGAAAACGGCGTCATTACGTATGCGTTCAAGTCTGGCGTGGGGCTGGCGGCGACGGTGACGACGGAAGTTATGGCGAATTTCCTCGAGAACCGCAACGCCAACTTCTATGGCAACTACGCTACCCGTAATGCCGAGTTTGACTTCTTCTATCCCGGCCGTTTGCTGAACTCGAACTACGTGTTCATTGACCAGCTCATCAATTCCATTTGGCTGAACAACGCGCTGCAGGTCGCTATCATGAACGGCCTCACTATCGCGCCGCGCGTTCCTTATACCGATGGTGGATATGCGCGGATTCGTTCGTGGATGATGGACCCCATCAACCGCGCTCGTACCAACGGCACCATTGAAGCCGGCGTGAGCCTGTCCGACGCCCAAAAGGCCGAAGTAATGGCGGAGGCTGGAATGGACATTTCCGAAGAGCTGTTCACCGCCGGTTACTTCCTGCAGATTATTGACCCGGGTGCTCAAGCTCGAGTCAATCGCGAAACGCCCGTAATCTCGCTCTGGTATACTTACGGCGGAGCTGTTCAGCGCATCACCGTGGCCAGCACGGCAATTCTCTAATCGCAAGGATTCGACATGGCTGATTTCGATATTACTTCCACTAATGCGACTGGTGTGCTTGTCGTTGACCAGCTCTTCCCTGCCGGCATCGAGCTGGAAATGTTTGGGACTGACCAGTCTGTGGTGCAGGACAGCGTGCAGGTTGCTGAAACACGTATGTCCGTGGATGGCAAAATGGTGGCTGGTTATCTGCCGGCCATCTTCCCCGTGACTATCACGCTTGAAGCGCCTTCGCGTACTGCCAAGAGTTTTGGCACCCTGTACTCCGCGATGGCGACGAACAAGACTATCTACGAGTGCTCGCTGACGTTCACTGTGCCGTCGGTTGGCAAAATCTACACATGGTCGAAAGGCGTCCTCCATGACGGCGTGCCGTTCCCTTCCAACAAGAAGGTGCTGGACCCAACGACGTGGGTTTTCCACTTTGAGCGGCTCGACATCGCGTCGTTCTAAAGTCCTCTGCCAGTAAACTCGCTAAGAGCTCGAATTTTCACGGGTAGCCGAAAAATTCGAGCTCTTAAAACTCATTTTAAGGCCTCGAAATGGATTTTGCGGGCTAATACTCACAACCGCAATTTCGACGAGTTTTATAAGAAAGTCTAATAATACGGAGCACTTATGCGTAAATCCATCACCGTGTCCATCGACGACCGCGGGAAGCAGTTGCAGTTCAAAATTACGGAAATGCCAGCCACCAAATTGGAGCGCTGGCTTACTCGCGCCTTGTTGCTTATTGCGGCAGCGAATAAGGGCGAAGCTGATGACGGCGTAGATTTGCAAGCCGCAGCAAGCCATTTGGCTTCTCAAGGTCTGCGTGCGCTTGCAAATGTTCGGTATGAAGACGCGGAGCCATTGCTGGAGGAAATGCTGAACTGCTGCACCCGTATTGATGCTGGCGTTGACCAGAAGTGCACGTCCGATTCCGTAGATGGTTACATTGAGGATGTGCAGACGCTGTTCAAGTTGCGGATGGAGGCTATGAAGCTCAACCTCAGTTTTTTTACCGAAAGCCCGTCGACCTCCCAAAGCAACGACAATACTCTCAAGCTCAAGGTTCCGGCATCAAAGGCTTAGCTGAATACGCGAACGTCACCAACGTGGTTGGAACGTTGGTAGCGAGGCAAATGGCGACCTTGCACGAGCTCCAAACCGTGTACAGTTATACGGACGCTCTGGATATTTTCGAAACAATCCAAGTGGCTGATTATAATAAGTGGGTTGTTGACGATTTCCACCAGCAAGAAGCCAAGCGCAAGCACAAAATCAAGTAAAAGAAAAGGCCGCGAGCTCATTACTCGCGGCCTCTTCGCATTCTAGTAAATGCGCTTGCTGCCTTGCCATGAAAATTCGTATTGCCTCATCAAACCATCGCTTGTACGCACGTTCATCATGTAGACGCCTTGCTTGTCATTTTTGGCAAGCGATTCAGTCATTTGGAGCAATGACTGCTTAATCGCCTCTTCAAGGCAGTCCTTCAAAGTGACGCCGCAAAAGAACACAGGCGTCATCCCATCAGGCTCGCGGACAATTGACATGCGCACGATAAGCGCTTCTCTGATTTCCACTTTATCCATTAAGCAACCTCCGCGTACCAAGTGAAGTCGATGGCGGGGATGTCAACGGTCACCGTCCACGGGAAGTCCGTAATGATGCGGTTGTGCGCGTCAGGCGAGCTGCAAGCACGGCGAGCGTTGCGCACGTGGTTGATGGCCTGCTGACAGATGAAGTCCTTGTCAGAGACTTCAGAGTCAAACGACACGTCAGTGATGGGCTCGTAAACGGTGTCGCCATCAGCAAGGTCGATGGTGACGTAAACAGCGACGTAAACCTTCTGTACGTTCATGATATTCCTCCAAGTTGTTCGTTGATTTCTTTATGCCATAAGCCAATGGTGATGTAAACGGGTTTTCAGCTGGAAAACGAATATTTTTTCAATTTATCCTCTCGGGCGGTAACCCTTATATAATGAATTCAAGTTGTTCTTCCGGCGAAGGTGAAAGGGTTGAAAGGGTTGAAGAGAAAAGGCTGTATGTTAACCATACAGCCTTTCTTCTTATGTGTTACTTCACAGTAACCAACTGTTCAATATACATATCATCTTCTAACACATCACTGTAGAGCTTTAAAGACAACGTTTGCTTAGGCATAACGCCATGCTTCATCTTCATTTCTAAGTTCTTGGCTAAGCCTTTGAGAACAAACCTACAATTAGATTCGTTGAAGACTTGGTATTCAAGTGTACAAGTTGGTTCACAACCTTTATAAAAGAAGTTGTGCAATTCAACAGGTTCACCTACGCCATCACTAATAGTAACAACTGCCAACATAGTGTACCTCCATTCACAGCCATTTGTTAAAGACAGTATGCACCAACCAAATGAACTTGTAAATAGTTTTTGGGCGATTTTATGAAAAAATTTTTCTAGGAGCCACCCATGGCGATTATTGATTCCTTCAAAATTCTCTTCGGCGTTGACCCGTCAGGCGTCGCCAAGGGCATGGCGCAAGCAGAGAATCGAATCAAATCAGGCGTTCAGAACATCATATCGAATGTCCTCGCGCCATTGACTGGTGCACTGGCAATCGGGAACGCCTTCAATAACTTCATCAGCCAAGCCGACAAGCTGGGACTTCTTGCTGACAAGCTGGGCATGGACGTCGCTGAAATCGATGCATGGTCAGCTGCAGTAGAGAATGCTGGCGGGTCGGCTGAAGCATTTCAAGGGACTCTCAAGAGCTTCAGCGACAACCTGCGCAACGCAGCCCTCGTCGGCGGCGGAGCTGGTGTTGAATGGCTCTATTATATGGGAATCAGCGCAGTCAACGCTGAGGGCAAGCTCAAGAATTTGACCGAAGTGCTTCCAGACTTGGCGGACAAAGTTGCCGGCATGTCGAAGATGAAGAGCACGTATATCCTCCAGCAGTTGGGACTTGACGAAGGCACCATCAGGCTGGTCCAGAAGGGCAGGAAGTCCGTTGAGGAGTTGGTTGGGGCGATGAAGCTCTTCGCCTACTCCAAGAAGGACGCTGAAACCGCCCGCGAATTCAATTCGGCGATGAACCTGCTGGGAAAAGGTACGCAGTCCGTCGCCAACCTTATCTTCGCACAGCTCACGCCAGTGGTCACGCAGCTGGCGAACGAGTTTGTGAAGTTCATCGTCTTCCTCCGAGAACACGAGAATTTCGTCATCGCCTTCTTTGGCGTCCTTGTTGCTCTCTCCCTCAAGTTCCTAGCGGCATGGCTCATGAACCCGGTAGTTGCCGCCATTATGGCGATTATCGCGGTTGCTGCTCTACTTGCTGGTATTATCGATGACCTCATCGCCTACATGAACGGCGGAGGCTCTGCTCTTGAAGACCTGTGGAGCATCTTCGGGACGGGCGAAGAAATTGCCGCGCGTCTTAATGCAGCATGGGAAGGCCTGAAGGCGACGGGCAAAGCCTTATGGGACGGGCTGACGGAAGAAGTTTCGCGCTTCGCCAGCTTCTTTGAACCGGCCTTGAAGCCCATCATCGGCGTATTTACGAGCATCTTCCAGCTCATCGGCAATATTATGGACGGCGAATGGCGTAAGGCTGGTGAATCCTTACGCAACGTCTTTAATAACGCCCTTGAAGCCGTGAAGAATATGTTCAAGGGCGCAGTGGATTACGTCCTTGACCTCCTCGACCGCATTTGGGACTGGTTCGATAATCTCGATTTCGGCAGTATCTGGGAGGGCATTAAGGAGTTTGCTGGTGGGTTCTTTGGCGATGACGACGAGGAAGCCAAGGAAAAAGCCAAGGTTAAGCCGACGGACAAGAGCCCGCTGAACAACAATCCCGCATTCGAAAATCCTTATGCCATGGGATACGACGGGCGCGGGAATCCTGTGACTGAAGCCCGCAAGGGACAGGCGTTGTTACCTCCCCAAGTTGTTGCGCCAGCCCCTACGCTGGCCTCGGCTGCTCTGCCCACCATTTCCGCCATGCAGCACGCATCAGCGCCAGCTCAAGCTCAAACGCAACCTTCAGCGCTCGCATATAAGCCCGTTGCTCCAAACAACACGAAGGTTGATTCCACGCTCAACGTGGGCACCTTCAATGTATACACAAACGCGACGAATGCCGATGGCACGTTTAACGACGCGGCCTCCTCATTTTCCAACCAGTTTGGCGGTATGATGTATCCCGCTCTCTCGGGGGTAAATACCAAATGAGCCAATTGACCGTGCTTAATTCTAGCTCCAGCGCCGATTCTAACTCGAACGCCATCAACACGGGTTCTGAGTGGGCTGTTGTCGCGCGAAATAAAGGGCTGTCAGTGCAGTTTGACGGCATTATGGACATTGACGTCAAGAATGAGTCGAAAGTGCTGACGTCGCCTATTGAGAAGAGCAGCTTCGCTGCTTACAATAAAGTGGAAACGCCATTGGATGTGGTGATAACTGGGGCTTCTCAGCAAGACGGCGCGACGCAATCAGCCATTCTTGACGCACTCAACAAGCTGGTGTCTGGTGCTGAACTGGTGGACATTGTGACGCCGACGGCTGTTTACCTCAAGATGACGCTCGAGTCCTACAGCTACAAGCGAACGGCCACAGACGGCGCGTCGTTGCTTGTGGTGGAACTCCACGCTATTGAAGTGCGTGAGGTGGAGACAACGCGAGTAACCAAAACCAAAACCAAGCGAGCGTCATCTGCCAAGACGCAAAAGACTGGGCAGACGCAGACGAAGAAGCCGAGCAACTCCGCGTTCTTTGACGCCAACGGTGGGAAGAAGCTCAATCTTGGAGGGCTGGTCTAATGCAAGAAATTCCGATTCGAGCTCTGCCGCGTCAGGAATTCAATGTTCTGCTGGACGACCAGCAGTGCACAATCCTCCTCTATCAACGCGGCCTGTATATGTATATGGACCTCACCGTTAATGGCGAGTTGGTCACTGCCGGCGCAATCTGCCTTGACGGCGCAAACCTCGTCCAGTATCCCACTACCAAGTTCAAGGGGTCGCTCCATTTCGCCGATAGCCTTGGTACTGACCCGCCGCAGTATGCGGAGTTGAACACGCGTTTCTTCCTGTTGTACTTGTCCGAGAACGAAGAAAAACCCGAGTGGATGAAGTACTGATATGGCAGTTAGTTACACCAAGAAAGCCTTGCAAATCGATATCGAGCTCAACAATGGCCTCACGAAGTCATTTACGGGCTTGGCTTGCAAGGTGAGTGTGCAGAAATTAGGGCTGCCAGACAAAAATAAAGCGTCAATTTCCATCATGGGCTTGTCCTATGATGACATGGCGGCGGCTACAACCATCGCTCAACAGCCGTTCATGTTCGCGCGCAACCATATCGCCATATGGGCAGGCGAACAAGGGCAGTCATTGACGCGTATCTTTTCTGGCAATATCTCCAACGCATGGGCTGACTTCAACACAGCCCCAGACCCAACCATGAAAATTGAGGCCATGACTGGTGGTTTTGCCAGCCTCATGTCCCAAGCTCCAATGGCCACGAGCGGCGAAACAAAGGCCGCAGACGTGGTGCAACAGATGGCGGCAACGTCAGGATTCTCATTTAAGAATCAGGGCGTTGATTCTGCATTGTCGAATACGGTCCTGAGTGGTTCGCCGATTGAAAAGGCGAAAGCTGCAGCGGACCAAGTCGGCGCTGACCTCATTATTGACGACGAAGAAATGATACTCCTACCAAAAGGGGAAACTCGTCAGACAGCAGGTGGAACGATTCTCGTATCGCCAACCACTGGCATGATAGGCTACCCGACGTTCGGCAACATGACCCTGAGTTTCAAGTGTTTCTTCAACCCCAGCATCCAACGCGGCGGCCTCGTGCAAGTAGAGTCTATCGTGCCGAAGGCTTCTGGCGAGTGGCGGGTTTCCAAAGTGACGCATAACCTCACGGCGTATGACCCAAAAGGCGGCCCGTGGGAAACTGTAGTGGAAGGGACATATGGCTGGAGATTTCTCGGCGGTATACAGTAACCAAGATCTTGATACCAATTCTTCGCCCTATAACCAGCTCAAATTCATCATTGAGAACACTGTCAAGGGAATGCTGAACACGGCCATCCCGGTTATCGTGGACTCGTGCACAGCTCCGGGACCAACTGGCGGAGCGGGCTATGTGTCCTGCACGCCGCTGGTGATGCAGCGAGGGTCAGACGGCAACGCTCTGCCGCAAGTATCTCTCCCCAAGTTGCCATTTTACCGCGCGCAATGTGGTACGGCTGCAATCGTCATGGACCCCAAACCGGGCGATATAGGCTTGGCGATTTTCGCCCAGCAGGATTCGTCTAAGGTTCAAGAGGGCACTTCACAGCCCTCAACACCGGGTTCCTACCGGACGTTCTCTATGTCTGACGGCTTTTATCTTGGCGGGTTCGTTAACACGGCTCCTGAGACATTCATCCACATGAACGATGAAAAGCGCGAAATCACCATAACAGGGCCTGATAAAGTCGTTGTCAACACTAAAATGGTTGAAGTGAACGCGAGCGACAAAATCGCACTCAATACGCCTTTGGTCGAGCTGTCTGGCCGTCTGGTCCAGACTGGCGCCGATGCTGGTTCTGGTTCGGGTGCCGAGTTCAAGAACGGCTTGACCAACACCGGCGGCTCCATCACGTCTAACGGCATCGTCCTTGAGTCGCATGTCCACACGGGCGTTGAGTCTGGCAGTAGCACAACTGGGGGTCCCCAATGAGCCATACGAATTATTCTTTTATGTTGAATGACAAGTGGGACATCAGTTGTAACGACGTCGGTCAAATCAACATCGCTACTGGCGATTACTGTGTCGCCCAAAATGTCGCCAACGAAATCAGGTGTTTCGAGGGCGACTTGGTGTTTGACACAGAACATGGTATTCCATGGTTTGACGTCCAGCTTGCCAAGCCCATCATCGCCGTACTCACATCAACCTATATGCGCGACGCAGCTTCTCAAGTGGACGGTGTGGAGCAGGTTACAGCTGTTGATGTGAACACTGCGAACTTCGACCATACCACCAGACAGCTGTCCGGTTCCATCGAATTTACGACCACCACCCAAACACCGATTATCGTCGAACTCTAGGCGGGCATATGTCTCAAACTCATATTTCCTTTGACGACGAGCTCGGCTTGCAAGTTCCTGCAACTGAGGACATTCGCACCGCCGTTGCAGATGACTGGCAGAAAGCGTTCAATCGAGGTGAGGGCTCTCCTCTTCTCGACGTCGAGCCTACTTCGCCAGCAGGCCAGCTTATTGACGCGCTGACGGCTGAAATTGAGGCGAAAAATTCCGAGCTCCTCTACTTGGCGAATCAGCTGAACCCCAAGACGGCAGTTGGCCGCTTCCAAGACGCGCTCGGGTATATCTACTTCCTCACGAGAAAAATTGCCGAAGCAACTGTGGTAACGTGCGAGGTCACAGGCCTCAATGGGACGACCATCCCATACGGCGCTATCGTGCAGAGCACAGAAGGCTACAACTTGACGTGTTTGTCGAGCGTCACCATCGGTTCTAGCGGCGCGGCAACCGCATATTTTCATGTGTCCGAACCCGGACCAATTGAAATTGCGGCGCACTCAGTTACCAAGATTGTGACGGTTATCCCCGGCTGGTCATCGGTAGACAATGACGAACCCGGGGCAACAGGGCGCCTAAAAGAAACGCGCGCCGAATTTGAAGCCCGCCGATACGCTTCCGTGGCCAAAAACGCCCATGGAAGCGCTATTTCTATTTATGGGACAATTGCCGATATCAATGGGGTCATTGACTGCCAAGTGCTGGAGAATACAGGCCCCAATCCCAAAGAAATGTATGGCGTGAATGTGGACGGTCACAGCGTCGCCGTATGTGTGTATGGCGGCGAAGATGACGACATTGCTGAAGCGATTTACACCAAAAAAGACGCCGGTTGTGGAACGTCTGGCAATACGACTATCCAGCACGTGGCGTATGACTTCGCCAACGCCCTGTACGAGTACAAAATCTATCGCCCTGAAACTGTAAGTTTCAACGTGCAGGTTGCAATCCCGAACGCGAGCGCGCTCAATAACAACATCAAGAACGCGGTCAAAGAAGCGGTGGTGACCGACTTTCTCGGCAAGTCTGAAATCAGCGGTAACTCGCGAGTCGGTCTTGCATCGACAGTTTACGCCAGCCGCTTCTATATCGCAGTTATGTCTACTGATGGCGTTTCACGAATCAGCAATATCAAGATCGCGCTCGGGAACACCAACTACGCGGACTCGGTCGTTATCAATGCTGACCAAGAGCCGGTTATAACCGAAGATACCGTCACCATCGTGGAGGCTTAAATGGGCGCTCCTACGTGGAAAAACATGGACGAGGTAGCCGATTTTCGTGAGTTATACGACGTCGGCTCTCTTGCTTCCATCGCTATTCAAAGTCAGTACGCGGCCAGTCCTACCATGGTAAAACTGGCAGGTTCCTTTCAGGATACCATGGACGCCTCCAGCGACCTCGACACCATTTACAATTGCCTGTTCTGGTTGCCGACGTGCACAGGTGTGGCTCTTGATTATTGGGGCGACATCGTCGCTATCAAGCGCCAGCTGAACACGTCTAGCGGCCAAATTGTATGGGATGACGAGACCTACCGTTTTCTCATTCTCTACAAAGCAATGGCGAATATCTCCGCCGCCGACGCCGGGCAGATCAACCGCATGATGTCTATGCTGTTTCAGGATGTTACCTATGTCCTCGACATGCAGGACATGACCATCCGCGTCATCTTCGACTACTACCCCACCGACGTGCAGATCACCATATTTCTAGCCTACGGCCTGCTCAACCGGGGCGGGGGCGTCGGCTACAAATGGTACCGCATCAAGACCGACGAGACGTTCGGATTCGACGATCAGGAACTGCTCCCGTTCAATCAGGGGATTTTCGCCCCTTACTGCCTGACTGAAGGATTTTAACTATGTCCAC
>UMGV01090900.1_pt1 | contig 19319 bp, 13 predicted proteins | sample 1965361 | NCBI WGS metagenome assembly UMGV01 (sample SAMEA4836081, study PRJEB28245) | human gut metagenome | biome: gut microbiome; material: fecal sample | place: Denmark | collected 2008
TTTGTCTGAAGCCTTGTCTGTCTCAATGTTTTTGTCAATCGTGTTCTCGAAAGAGCCGAAATCCATATCCGAGATTTTACTTTTACCTATCGGCATAATGTCAATGCTGTTGGTTGAACATTCGGTTATCTGCCTACAGTATAGTATACAATACTCTTATTTATTAACAAAGTTGCACATTATAAGCAAAATGAAAGAATTTGCTTACAATATGCTTTCTTTTTGTATGTATTTTTAATGCGATTGTAAGCAATTGTTATAAGCTATCAACTTTAATGTTATTTTAATCTCAGTTTATTTATCAATATGAAAGCAAATTATTAATTTTGCAACCAATTTGATAGGAATAACAAGAATTTATTAATTAAAAGCAACAAGATGATGGCAAACGGATTGTATAATGCTGCTTACGAGCATGATGCTTGTGGAGTAGGCATGGTGGTGAATATCCATGGAAACAAAAGCCATGAACTGGTTGACAACGCCTTGAAGGTTCTTGAGAACATGCGTCATCGTGGCGCAGAAGGTGCAGACAACAAGACTGGTGATGGTGCAGGAATAATGTTACAGATTCCTCACGAGTTTATATTGCTTCAGGGTATCCCTGTGCCTGAGAAAGGAAAGTATGGCACAGGATTGGTTTTTCTTCCTAAAGATGAGGCTTTGCAGGGACAGATTCTCTCGGTAATGATTGAGGAGATAGAGCGCGAGGGATTGTCGTTGATGCACCTTCGTAGCGTGCCTACAAATCCTGATTGCCTTGGTAACGCAGCCCTAACCACGGAGCCTGCCATAAAGCAGGTGTTTATCACGGGCGTTACCGACGACAAGGTAGACATCTTTGAGCGCACCTTATATATAATAAGGAAGAAGATAGAGAAGCGTGTGGCTGAGCTCATAGCCCAGCATCCTGAGCAGCAGGCGCTTCACGATTTCTATATCTGCTCACTTTCAAGTCGCAGCATAGTTTACAAGGGAATGCTCTCGAGCCTTCAGCTTCGTCAGTATTTCCCTGACCTTACAAATAGTTATTTTACAAGCGGATTGGCACTCGTGCATAGCCGCTTCAGCACAAACACATTTCCGACATGGAGTCTTGCACAACCATTCCGTTTGCTTTGCCATAATGGCGAGATAAACACCATTCGTGGCAATCGCGGATGGATGCAAGCCCGTGAATCAGTATTGTCGAGTCCAGCCCTTGGCGACATCAGCAACATTTCGCCTATTGTGCAGCCTGGCATGAGCGACTCGGCATCGTTAGACAACGTTTTTGAATTCTTCGTGATGAGCGGTCTCTCGTTGCCACACGCTATGGCTGTGATGGTGCCTGAGAGTTTCAACGACAAGAATCCTATTTCCGAAGACCTTAAGGCATTCTATGAATACCACTCTATATTGATGGAGCCATGGGATGGTCCTGCAGCCCTTCTATTCTCGGATGGACGTTTTGCTGGCGGTATGCTCGACCGTAATGGTCTGCGTCCTGCTCGCTATACCATCACCAAGAACGATATGATGGTAGTGGCATCAGAAGTTGGAGTAATGGATTTCGACCCTCAGGATATTGCCGAAAAGGGACGTTTGCAGCCAGGAAAGATTCTGCTCATCGATACCCAAGAAGGAAAGATATATTATGATGGTGAGATAAAGGAGCATCTTGCTGCCCAACATCCATATCGCCAATGGCTCAACACCAATCGTATTCAGCTCGAGAAGATACACTCTGGCCGCAAGGTGAGCAACGCTGTTGACAACCTATTGCAAAAGGAAATGGAGTTTGGATTTGGCGAAGAAGATGTAGACGGCACAATCGTACCTATGTCGGTAAATGGTCAGGAGCCAACAGCCTCTATGGGTAACGATACTCCGTTGGCAGTATTGAGCGACAAGCCACAGATATTCTTCAACTATTTCCGTCAGCAGTTTGCTCAGGTCACCAATCCTGCCATCGACTCCATTCGCGAGAACCTCGTGATGAGTCTTACAGAATATATCGGTAGGGTAGGCTCAGGAATCTTGAATCCTGACGAAACCAACTGCAAGATGGTTCGTTTGCCACATCCAATACTTACCAACACTCAGCTCGACATACTTTGCAACATACGCTACAAGGGCTTCAACACCATTAAGTTGCCTATGCTCTTCTTGCGCGACAAGGGCGAGGAAGGACTCCGCGAAGCCCTCGACAATCTATGCCAACAGGCTGCTAAGAGTGTTGACGATGGCTACAACTATATCATCCTTTCCGACCGTGATGTAGACAATCAGCATGTGGCTATACCTTCGCTCCTTGCCGTGAGTGCCGTTCACCACTACTTGATAAGCATCGGCAAGCGTGTGCAGACAGCCCTTATCGTAGAGAGTGGCGAAATTCGCGAAGTTATGCATGCTGCCCTATTGTTGGGCTATGGCGCTTCGGCATTATGCCCATACCTCACCTACGCCATCTTGGACGACCTCGTGAAGCGTGGAAAGATTCAGGAGAACTACGAGACTGCAGAAGCCAACTATATCAAAGCCGTGAAGAAGGGACTCTTCAAGATTATGGCTAAGATGGGTATTTCTACCATCCGCTCATATCGTGGAGCCAAGATTTTCGAGAGCATCGGACTTTCCGAGAGTCTTCTTCGCACATACTTCGGTACCGAGGTTTCTACCATCGGCGGTATAGGCTTAGAGACTATTGCCAAGGATGCAATAGCATTCCACGACAAGGCTTTCGCTACACATCAGGATATGGGCTTCTTGCCAAGTCAGGGTCAGTTCCACTATCGCAAAGATGGCATTCGCCATGCTTGGAACCCTGAGACAATAGCCACCTTGCAGCTTGCCACACGCACAGGCAACTACGAGACTTTCAAGAAATATACCCAGCTTGTAGACACCAAGCAGGAACCAATCTTCATTCGCGACTTCCTCGACTTCAAGCGCAATCCTATCGATATTGCCAAGGTAGAGCCTGTGGAAGAGATAGTGAAGCATTTCGTTACAGGTGCCATGTCGTTTGGTGCTTTGTCGAAAGAGGCTCACGAGGCTATGGCACTTGCCATGAACAAGCTTGGTGCACGTAGCAACACGGGCGAAGGTGGTGAAGATAGCGAGCGATTCCATTCAGAAATAGATGGAATCTCGTTGTCGAGCAAGACCAAGCAGGTGGCAAGTGGACGATTTGGTGTTACTACCGAATATCTTGTTAATGCCGAAGAAATACAGATCAAGGTTGCCCAAGGCGCAAAGCCAGGCGAGGGTGGTCAGTTGCCAGGTTTCAAGGTCAACGACATCATCGCAAAGACTCGCCATTCTATCCCTGGTATCAGCCTTATCTCGCCACCACCTCACCACGATATCTATTCTATCGAAGACCTTGCACAGCTCATCTTCGACCTCAAGAATGTGAACCCTCGTGCAGCCATTAGCGTGAAGCTTGTTGCCGAGAGCGGAGTGGGCACCATCGCAGCAGGTGTGGCAAAGGCCAAAGCCGACTTGATAGTTATCTCAGGAGCTGAGGGCGGCACAGGTGCAAGTCCTGCTTCGAGCATGCGCTTTGCAGGTATCTCGCCAGAGATTGGTTTGTCGGAGACTCAGCAAACCTTGGTTAAGAATGGTTTGCGCGGACAAGTTCGCCTGCAGGTAGACGGTCAGCTGAAGAGCGGTCGCGACATCGTGCTCATGGCGTTGCTTGGTGCCGAGGAGTATAGCTTTGGTACAGCAGCCCTGATTGTATTGGGATGCGTGATGATGCGTAAATGTAATCTGAATACCTGTCCGATGGGCGTTGCCACACAAGACCCTAAGCTTCGTGCGCATTTCCGCGGACATTATGAATATTTGGTCAACTATTTCACATTCCTTGCTCAAGAGGTGCGCGAATATTTGGCTCAGATGGGCTACACCAAGCTTAGCGATATTGTGGGCCATACTGAACTCCTCGTGGAGCGCGAACAAGAGGTGGAGAAAAACTATAAATATGCCACACTCGACTTCAGTCGCCTATTGCAGAAAGAAGGCAACGAAGGTTTGCACCACGACAAAGAGCAGATTCACGACCTTAGCGACGTGCTGGATCAGCAGATGATAAAGGCTGCCAAGAACACTATTGAGAATGGTGGCGACATAGACCTCGACTACAGCATTCGCAATACCGACCGTGCTGTGGGTGCCATGCTGAGTGGATATATCGAAGAGAAGCAGGCTAAGAATGTTTCTATCAACGTGAAGTTCAAAGGTTCGGCAGGTCAGAGCTTTGGCGCATTCCTCGTTAAGGGCGTAGACTTCAAGCTCGAGGGCGAAACCAACGACTATTTTGCAAAGGGACTTTCGGGCGGTCGTGTATCGATATTGCCACCTATCCGCAGCAACTTTTCTGCCGAAGACAACATTATAGCCGGCAATACAGGACTATATGGAGCCACTTCGGGCGAACTATATATCAACGGAAAAGTGGGCGAGCGCTTTGGTGTGCGCAACTCTGGCGCCATAGCCGTGATTGAAGGTGCTGGCGACCATTGCTGCGAATATATGACAGGCGGACGCGTGGTTGTGCTTGGCGAAACAGGTCGCAACTTTGCTGCTGGTATGTCAGGAGGTGTGGCATACGTATGGGACAAGAATCACAATTTTGACTATTTCTGCAATATGGATATGGTGGAGATCAACCTTGTTGAAGATAGCAACTATCGCAAGGAGCTCCACGAGCTTATCCGCCAGCATTATCTCTATACAGGTTCTAAGCTTGCACGTACCATGCTCGACGATTGGAGCCATTATGTCGACGACTTCATCCAAGTGGTGCCAATAGAGTATAAGCGAGTTTTGCAGGAAGAGCAAGTGAAGAAACTGCAGCAGAAAATAGCTGATATGCAACGTGACTATTAATTATTAAAAGATGGGAAATCCAAAAGCATTTCTGACCATACCTCGCAAGGAAGCGGGATACAGGCCAATACACGATAGAATACATGATTTCGGAGAGGTGGAACAAACTCTCAATAGTAATGATAGACGCATGCAGGCTTCTCGCTGCATGGATTGTGGCGTGCCGTTCTGCCATTGGGCATGTCCGCTTGGCAATAAGCCGCCAGAGTGGAACGACGCACTCTATAAGGGCGACTGGGAGTTGGCTTACCGATTGCTCAACGCCACAAACCCTTTCCCTGAGTTTACAGGACGCATCTGCCCTGCCTTGTGCGAGAAGGCGTGCATTCTGAACCTTACGGAACACGAGCCTACAACCAACCGCGAGGATGAGGCTGCCATCACGGAGCATGCTTTCGAAGAAGACTTCGTGAAGGTGGTAGTGCCTGAGCGTAACGGCAAAAAGGTGGCTGTGATAGGAGCAGGACCTGCCGGACTGGCTGCTGCCAACGAGCTCAACCATCGTGGCTATTTAGTAACGGTTTATGAGAGCCGCGAGAATGCAGGCGGACTACTGCGCTATGGTATTCCTAACTTCAAGCTCAACAAGAGCATCATCGACCGTAGATTGGCGCTATTGCAGAAAGAGGGCATCACATTCTTGTATAATCAGCATGTAGACCTCACTAAGTTGCCTGAAGGATACGAGGCCTACGTGGTTTCTACAGGTACACCACAGGCACGCGACCTCAAGATTCCTGGACGCGAGCTCAAGGGCGTATACTTGGCTTTGGAGATGCTGTCGCAGCAAAACCGAGTGTTGGCAGGCATGGAGTTTAAGAAAGACGAGCTTGTGAATGCTAAGGGCAAGGATGTGCTCGTGATAGGTGGTGGCGACACGGGTAGCGACTGTATCGGTACTGCCCATCGTCAGGGTTGCAAGAGCGTTACCCAGATAGAAATCATGCCTAAGCCTGTTGAGGGACCTGAAGACCCTAAGAACCCATGGCCAAACTGGCCTCGCACTCTCAAGACCACATCGAGCCACGAAGAGGGTTGCACCCGTCGATGGAACATCAATTCGCTCGAATTCCTTGGCAAGGATGGCAAGCTTACAGGTGTGCGTGTGCAAGAGATTGATTGGAAACCAAATCCCGAAGGTGGTCGCCCATTGATGGTAGAAAAGGGCAAACCTGAGGTGATAAAAGCCGACATGGTGTTGCTGGCTATGGGATTCCTAAAGCCAGAACATCCGCAGTATGCAGCCAACGTGTTTGTGGCTGGCGATGCTGCATCAGGCGCGAGCCTTGTGGTAAGGGCTTTGGCAAGTGGCATAAAAACGGCTGCCCAAGTAGATAAATTCTTGAATAAGTAGAGCAATTGATAATGCCTACAACTATTGGGGTGTTATCTTATGCGTTTGTATGCTTTGATAAGCAATTTGTCCTATCAAATAATTAAGGCAGAGGGCGGAGAACTCGGAGGAGTTCCCCGCCCTTATGCGTATATAGGTTAGTTCAAATAAAAAAAGTGTAGTAAAAGTTTGAAAGTTTGTGTAGAAAAGAGTATCTTTGCAACCAAGGTTACTGGAAAAAAGTTGCAGTATTTGTGCTGAAATGCTGGAAAAAAGTTGCAAAAGGTGTATATAAATACTGGAAAAAAGTTGCAGTAATCATGCCTGAAAGTTAGAAAAAAGTTGCACGGTTATGCTTAAAAGAAAGATTATCAATAAGTTAGTAGAGTGGAAGAATGGTTGCTCGAATAAGGCTCTTCTTATTAAAGGTGCTCGCCAAGTAGGAAAAACTACTATCATACGTCAGTTTGCACAAGCAAACTACGAGAATTTTATTGAAATTAATTTTGAGCAGATGCCAACTGCTAAACAAGCCTTTGATGGCAATTTGGATTCAAGAACCATCCTTATTAATTTGTCAGCTATGGGATTTGGCCCATTAGTGCCAGGCAAAACGCTTATTTTCTTTGATGAAATACAATCTTGCCCTAAAGCAAGAACAGCTATCAAATTCTTGGTAGAAGACGGGCAATATGATTATATAGAATCAGGCTCTTTGTTGGGTATTAACTATAAAGAAGTCTCGTCGTTTCCAGTTGGTTTTGAACATGAATTAGAAATGTATCCTCTTGACTTTGAAGAGTTTCTTTGGGCTTGTAATATTAGTGAGGATGTAATCAGTATGCTTAAAGATTGTTATGAGCAGCTGCGTCCAATACCAGACTTTCTTCATAAGCAAATAATGGAACGTTATCGTCAGTATCTTATTGTTGGCGGTATGCCTGAAGTCGTTATGACATATCTTGAAAATGAAGATTTTACCAAGACTATAAATAATCAAAAAGATATTTTGTCAGGCTATCGTAACGATATATCAAAATATGCGGGTAACGAAAAGGTGTTAGTGAAATCTGTTTTTGATGCGATACCAGGACAATTGAGCAAACAAGACAAACGCTTTGTTTTGGCATCTATTGAAAAGAATGCTTCGCGACGTAAATATGGTGCACCTACTCAATGGTTAGTAGATGCAGGTATGGCATATTATTCTTTTAATGTAGGATCGTTTGAGTTGCCTTTCCCTATTCATGAAAATATTAGGCTATATAAGCTTTTTTTCGTTGATAGTGGTCTTATGTGTGCTATGATGCTTAATAATATTCAAGCCCAGGTTCTTACAGGTGACATATTTGTTAATGAAGGTGCTTTAGCAGAAAACTATGTTGCATGCGAACTCTTTAAGCATGGTGTATCACTTAATTATTATGATAGAAAAAGTAAGCACGAACTTGATTTTGTTTTCCCTGAAAATAATAAGATTTCTATTATTGAAGTTAAATCAGGAAAGGATTATAAGCTACATTCTTCATTGAATATGGCGCAGACTCTGTTTGCTGATAAAATTAATCGTCGAATAGTTATGAGTGCCAATAATCTTGAGGTTGAAGATGGAATATTATACTTGCCACTTTATATGAGTATGTTTATTATATAGTTCCATCTGTTCATTAAAATATTGAACCAAATCAATAGGTTTAATGCGAGTATTCGTATGGTCTTAAACGAGTAGTCGCGTAGCCTTGTGCGACTATTCGCATTTGGCTACGCGACTATTCGCGTTTTTATGTGTGTGTATTTACCAGAATCTTTCTTCTCAAGAGATATCAAAACGAGAGTTGGTTATCTTTAGAAGTTCCAAGTGCAAATACGTAGTTGCCAAATTTTAGACCTGCATTTTTGTACGCATCGCAATATGCTCTTTCTATAGTTTCAATTTCTTCATATTGGTCATTAATCGATGATGTAAGTCCATACCTATATTGGTAGACTTCATCATCTGTGTCTTCATCGCATGAAGTAAATAGAGTAAGCGTACATAGAATGATTAAAAACTTCTAGATAACTTTGTTAGTAAATTAATAATTTAAATGATGTGTGTATTGATGTTAATATCAATATCCGACATTTGTTGTATTTATTCTCTTTCCTCAGTTAGCTTTCTTGTGGCATGGTCTTCGAGATAGTTGAGGGCCATAGAGTCTTCTGTGAGCCAGTCTTCGCCGATAGTAGCGTTGGCGATAGCTATTGCCATAGCGCAGAAGTTGTCGATTTCCTTTGAAGCCTTAGTGCGGAAATCTTCCGACTGCTCTTTCCATGTTGCTTCAGGGAAATAGATGTCTGAAAGGTTTGGCATTTGCTTGTCCATATAAGCGCAAAGTTGCTTAGCCACGTCAACCACATTTTTGTCGAACGAAGTCATAAACTTGCCGTAGAGCTCGTCGTGTAGGAATAGCTCGTCTTCGGTCAGTCCCATTTCGAAGCCTTCTGCCAAGTGAGCCTCTACAGCTTTCAGGGCGTTGACGATGGTATAGATATAATCTTCGGCAGGGATGTTGCAACCAAGCGGAGTTGTTATTTGCGCCTTGTGCTTGTCGCAATATAGGTTGGCGAGATAGTTTTGTGCAGGAGCATAGAATGCCATAGCCATGCTCTCGATGCCTTTGCGATACATGGTGTAGGCAATTTGTGCCGAAATATGCTTGTAAGGCGAATCGAGCACAAAGTCGATAAGTGGCTCGTTGTCTACCAAGAATTCCTCGTCGCCATCAATACCTAAGGTCATAGGCGAGAATTCTTCTGCATTTATCAACGCACGGCATAGACCGATAGTGCTGACATAGAATGCGCATACCACACGCTCGTCGTCGTCCATAAGCTCGCGCTGCTTAGGGTCGAAGAGAGGTGATTCTATGCGTACTTTCCATTCGCCATCTTTCTCTTCCCACAGCATGTTCACACACCATTCCATTTCTTCGAAGTGGCGCTGCTCCAATAGTTTGTCTACTTGCTGAAGCATGAACGCACGCTGTTCGTCGTCGTTCATCTCAGAAATTTGTTTCACGTCTGTATTAGGAAAGAGATGTCTGTCTATCTCTGCAAAAAAGTCTTTGTAATCCATATTATAGTTAGTTTTTTTAGTTACGGGTTAATGTTGTTATGTAAGATAGTTTGCATTCGTTTGCATTATCTTTGCCCCAAAAGTACAAATAATTTGGTGAACATACAAAAAAACGTGGCAGAAAAAGTTTGGATTTGTTTTTAGAAATATATATCTTTGCATAAAAAGATATAAAATTATGCCTGAACTAACTCGTTTCTTTGGAATCATTATTGCAATGATCATAACCCTCCACATTTTCATGTAAGATATGGAGACTATGAAGCAATAATCACAATTCAAGATGGTATTGTGAAAGGAGAATTGCCTAAGAAAGTTTTGAAAGATGTTTTTTGATGGATGGAATTGCATCAATCAGAACTTGAACAGAATTGGAAACGATTGCAAGAAGGAAAAGAAATAGTTAAAATAGAACCCCTTAAATAAATATTATTATGGTTGATGTAGATTTGATAAGAGTCGTTGATGTAAATTATATCAAGGATTATACTATGGACTTGAAATTCAGCAACGGAGAAACTCGTCGTGTAGATTTTCTTCCTTTGTTGAAAGGAGCAAAGCGTGAGGAACTGAAGGATATGAATAATTTCATTCAATTTGGGCTCAACCATTGGACTTTGGAATGGTATAATGGAATAGATTTTGCCCCTGACTATCTTTATAAACAAGGTACTGTAGTTTCGTAGTTAGTAGGCTTGTTTCTTTCGTAATGACTATCGACGATTTTAAGCAACGTATTGTCGCCAGCCTTGGTTTTGCTCCTACAGCCGACCAATGGCAGGCAATGGATGTGTTTGCACATTTTCTTGCCGACCGCCAGGAGCATGTGGCTATGGTGATGAGCGGCTCGGCCGGTACTGGTAAGACTTCGCTTGCCAGCGCCATGGTGCGTACGCTAAAGCAAGTGGGACAGAAGCTGCTGCTGCTCGCTCCTACGGGTAGGGCGGCAAAGGTGTTTGCACTAAACTCAGGACTTGCGGCATACACCATTCATCGAAAGATTTATCGCGAAAGAGCATATACCGGCATCGACGGCAGTTTTTCGCTCAACGACAATCTGCATGCCGACACGCTATTCTTGGTCGATGAAAGCTCGATGATAAGCAACGGCATGGGCGAAGGACAAACCTTCGGTAGAGGATGTTTGCTGGACGATTTGATGCAGTTTGTTTATTCCGGGCGCAATTGTCGCATAATGTTTATTGGCGACAATGCACAGCTGCCACCTGTAGGCGAGAGCGAGTCGCCAGCCATGAGCAAACAGATGATTGAGGGCTACGGCATGACGGTTTATCAAGCACATCTCGACGAGGTGGTGCGACAGGGTGCCGATAGCGGCATATTATACAACGCCACAGCCATACGCCTGATGGCTACACGCAACGAGGCTACCATGATGCCACGCATTAGGCTCAAGGGATTTGCCGACGTAGAGGTGGTGAGAGGCGACGAGCTGATAGAAACCTTGGCATCGAGCTATAGCCATGCTGGAGTGGACGACACGATAGTGATAACGCGAAGCAACAAACGAGCTAATATATATAATATAGGTATAAGAAACCAAGTGTTAGGACGCGAAGAGATGCTATGCTCGGGCGACCAGCTGATGGTGGTAAAGAATAACTATAGCCTCACGGCAGCTGAGAAAGACCCTGCAGCGCCTCCATTTATAGCCAATGGTGACAGATGCAGGGTGGGGCGAGTGAGAGCCATACGCGAGCTCTATGGCTTTAGTTTTGCTGAGGCTCAATTGGTGTTTCCCGACTACGACGACTACGAGATAGAGACTACCGTGCTGCTCTCCACTCTCACCTCAGAAGCCCCAGCCCTTGCGCGCGATGATCAAGAGAGATTGTATCAGGCGGTGATGGCTGATTATGCCGATTTGCCGCGCAAAGCCGACCGTATGGCACAACTACGCAAGGACAAACATTTCAACGCCTTGCAGATAAAATATGGCTACGCAATCACATGCCACAAGGCGCAAGGTGGACAATGGGCGCATGTGTATCTCGACCAAGGCTATATGACCGACGAGATGCTGGGTGCCGACTACATTCATTGGCTATATACTGCTTTCACTCGAGCTACCGAAAAACTATATCTCGTGAACTGGCCACAAAGCCAAACGGAATAGTGGCAAGCCTTTGAGAGAGAAGTGGGGTGATGGGAAGGGCTGGCAGTCACACAGTCACAGTCACAGTTAGAAAAAAAGCCACCTGCATCTTCTGCCTTCTATATATATTATATATAACTAATTAATAATCAATATATTATATATATAAAAAGGAGGAAAAGAGAAAAGCATACCCACTTTAAAAAACAACTGTGACTCTGTGACTGTGACTGCAAGCTAGTGAATAAGGATGCCTAACATGACCTTAACCCTTTGGCTATTAGTTTGTTACGTTACTTCTCTCCTTGGCTTATTTGCCTCCTTAATCAAAGAGCATTTCAAAGTTTATTGAAAATATCCCTTTAAAAAGCCTATTTTTAGGGCATAAACAGCTTGGTTTAAGCTATTTTTTAGCCTTGTGTAGGTATTCGATATGCGAGAAAAGCGAAAACCATGATGAATTAAAAAATGAGAAATAATGCTATTTTAATTACTTTTTAATGCATTTTGCTTGTATCTCGTGGTTTTTTACTAATTTTGCACCCATATTCATCAATTTATTTAGGATACTCACATGGGTGGCTTCTTTGGTACAGCACTAAAAAAGAGTTGCGTAAACGATTTGTTTTACGGAACAGACTACAATTCGCACTTAGGCACCAAGCGTGCAGGTATGGTAACATTCGACAAGGAACGAGGTTTCTCGCGTTCTATCCATAGCTTGGAGAGAAACTATTTCCGCTCTAAATTCGAAGACGAACTCGACAGCTTCTATGGCAACATGGGTGTGGGAGTGATTTCGGATACCGACCCGCAGCCTATTATCGTGAACTCACATTTGGGCAGATATGCCGTGGTGACAGTTGCTAAGATTAATAATATACGAGAAATTGCCGACGACCTGCTGTCGAAGCGTATGCATCTGAGCGAGATGTCGGCCAACAACATCAATCAAACCGAACTTACTGCCCTGACCATCAATATGGGCGAATCATTTGTGGATGGTATTTCGCAGGTGTTTGACCGCATAGATGGCTCGTGCTCGATGCTTATACTTACCGAAGATGGCATCATTGCTGCACGCGACATGTTGGGACGCACACCTATCGTGTTAGGTCAGCGCGAGGATGGCGAAGGATATGCTTTTACAAGCGAAACGTCGAGCTTCCCTAACCTGGGATATCGCAGAGTGCGCGACCTTGGACCAGGCGAAATCGTGAAGATTACGCCAGAAGGTATCGAGGTGTTGAAAGAAGCTAATGACGAAGAGCAGGTGTGCTCATTCTTGTGGGTATACTATGGTTTCCCTTCGAGCGACTACGAGGGAATAAACGTAGAGGATGTGAGAGAGCGCTGTGGTGTGCGCATGGGACAGGATGACGATACCGAGGCTGACCTCGTGTGTGGTATTCCTGATTCGGGTGTGGGCACAGCCCTTGGATATGCCGAAGGTCATGGCATTCCATACAAGCGTGCGGTATTGAAATATACTCCTACATGGCCTCGAAGCTTTACTCCAGGCAACCAGTCGCGTCGTAGCCTTGTGGCTAAGATGAAGCTCATCCCTAACCACGCCATTCTCGATGGTCAGCGTGTGGTATTCTGCGACGACTCTATCGTGCGCGGTACCCAGCTTCGCGATAATGTGTCTACATTCTTCCAGTATGGTGCCAAAGAGGTGCATGCCCGTATCTCGTGCCCTCCATTGGTTTATGGATGTCCGTTTATCGGCTTCACATCGTCGAAGAGCGATATGGAACTCATCACCCGACAGATTATCAAGGATTTCGAGGGCGACGACAAGGCTAAGCTCGACCAGTATGCCAAGACCGATTCGCCAGAATATAATCGTATGGTAAACGAGATTGCTCGCCGATTGGGCTTGACAACCTTGAAATTCAACAAGATAGAAACCCTTATCGAGGCTATCGGCATGCCTAAATGCAAAGTCTGCACTCATTGCTTCGACGGCTCAAGCTGGAATCATTGCAAATGTCATAAGTCGAAGAAATAACATAGAGCAATACTAACAGTATGATATACTGTTCAGCCCCACCAAAGTTGTGGTTCTGTAGTGGAACGCAAGTTTGGTGGGGCTGCTGTATTTATAGCATTTATGTTGATATTTATCTAAAAATATCTAATTAAAAGACTAAAACCTACGTTATTCAAATAATTAGCATTAACTTTGCGAATCGCATATAAATAATGTATACATAATTAATTTAGGAAACAAAAACAACTGAATGGTAAAGACAGAACAGCTGGTTGACACTATAACCAGAGCAATACAAGAGAAAAAGGGTGAAGACATCGCTATTATCGACCTTAGAAAAACTGATGGCGCTATAGCAAGCTATTTCATTATCTGCCAAGGCAACTCGCCTATACAGGTGAATGCCATCGCAGAGTCGATAGGCGACATGGCAAGAATAGAACTAAGCGAAAAGCCTGCCCACGTGAATGGACTCGACACATGCCAATGGGTGGCTATCGACTATGTAGACGTGATAGTACACATATTCATGCCTGAAATGCGTGATTATTATAATTTGGAAGACTTGTGGCAGGATGCACCTACAAAGATGGTGCCTAACCTCGACTAACACAGGCTTCTAAGACCTAAAGATAACTAAAGATATGGATATTAACAATCCTAACGGAAACAAAGACAACGGCAATCAGCCAAAGATGCCTAAATTCAATATGAATTGGATTTATGGCATCATCATAGCTACTCTTGCCATTCTCTTCGTAACGGGTGGCGGCGACTCGCTGGTAAGTGGGGCTGCTGCTCAGCAGAAGGCTACATACACCAAATTTAAGTACTATGTAGAGAAGGGATATGCCAAGAATGTGGTGGTAAACAAAGACGAAGGCGAACTAAAGATGTATGTGCATCCTAAATTTATTCGCACGGTATTCAACAAGCCTGCCAGTCAGACCGGAGCCGACCCATACGTAGATGTGGTATACGGCTCAGGCGACGAGCTCGATAAATATCTCTCGGATGCTCAAAAGCGCGGAAAGATTGTTGACTATAGCTACGAGAAAAAGGATGGCTACAACTTCTTGAACATCCTTCTTAATCTCTCGCCTATTCTCATTTTCTTCTTCTTCATGTGGTTCCTTGGTCGTCGCATGGGCGGCGGAGGCGGTGGCGGCATGTTTAATGTCGGCAAGAGCAAAGCTAAACTGTATGAGAAGGCTAACACCCTGGGCATAACATTCAAGGATGTGGCTGGACAAGAGGGTGCTAAACAGGAGGTGCAAGAGATTGTTGACTTCTTGAAGAATCCTCGCAAATATACCGATTTGGGTGGTAAGATTCCAAAGGGAGCATTGCTCGTGGGCCCTCCAGGAACAGGTAAAACCTTGTTGGCAAAGGCTGTGGCTGGCGAAGCTGGCGTACCTTTCTTCTCGATGAGCGGTAGCGACTTCGTAGAGATGTTTGTTGGTGTGGGTGCTAGTCGTGTGCGCGACGTGTTCCATCAGGCTAAGGAGAAAGCACCATGTATCATCTTTATCGACGAGATTGATGCCGTAGGTCGTGCGCGTAGCAAGAGTCCTGCTATGGGTGGCAACGATGAGCGCGAAAACACTCTCAACGCGTTGCTTACCGAAATGGATGGCTTCGGCACTAATAGTGGTGTCATCGTGTTGGCTGCTACCAATAGAGCCGACATGCTCGATAAGGCATTGCTGCGTGCTGGTCGTTTCGACCGTCAGATAAATGTCGACCTGCCAGACCTTGCTGAGCGTAAGGCTATATTCAACGTGCATCTTCGTCCTGTGAAAAAGGATGATAGCGTGGATGTAGACTTCCTGGCACGTCAAACTCCTGGCTTCTCGGGTGCCGATATCGCTAACGTGTGCAACGAGGCAGCCTTGATAGCTGCTCGCCACGACAAGCAGACCGTAGGCAAACAAGACTTCCTTGATGCTGTAGACAGAATCATAGGCGGATTGGAAAAGAAGACTAAGGTGATGACTGCTGCCGAAAAGCGTTCTATCGCTTTGCATGAGGCTGGACATGCTACCATCAGCTGGTTCTGCCAGTATGCTAATCCTTTGGTTAAGGTGAGCATCGTGCCTCGCGGACAGGCGCTTGGAGCTGCATGGTATATGCCAGAAGAGCGACAGATCACTACAAAGGAGCAGATGCTCGACGAGATGTGTGCCCTCTTGGGTGGTAGAGCTGCCGAGGAACTCTTCACAGGTCATATCTCTACAGGTGCCATGAACGACTTGGAGCGTGCCACAAAGAGTGCTTTCGGTATGATTGCTTATGCAGGTATGGGCGACAGATTGCCTAACATCTGCTACTACAACAATCAGGAATATCAGTTCCAGCGTCCTTATTCTGAAACTACCGCTAAGATTATCGACGACGAGGTGTTGAAGCTCATCAACGACGAATATGCTCGAGCTAAGCAGATTCTGACCGAACATAAGGAAGGTCACAACGAGCTGGCTGAACTCTTGATAAAGCGCGAGGTTATCTATGCTGAGGATGTGGAGAAGATATTTGGCAAACGTCCTTGGGTAAGTCGCTCGCAAGAGATTATCGAAGAGAACGAACGTGCTGCAGAACCTTCGCTCGACGATATGCCCGACGAGGTGAAGCAGGCACAGGCAGAACACGAAAGAGCCTTGGCTGAAAGCAAAAACGAAAGTGCAAACGACAACAATCAATAATCGAAGAGCAATATGACTGACAAACAGAAAAACTTCGTGGTAAGGTCTATCACAGGTATCTTGTTCGTTGCCATTATGGTGGCGGGCTTCCTAAATCCACGTGCCATGGTGTTCCTCTTTGCCTTGATCACAGGTATGGCTATGTGGGAATATACCGGACTTGTCAACGACATCGAGGATGTGAAGGTAAATCGCATGATTTCTACCGTGGCTGGCGTCTATTTGTTCCTTGCCGTGGCTGCATGGCGAATGGGAATAGTTGCCAACTTCATCATCTTTGTGCCATATTTGCTTACGGTAGTTTATCTCTTCATAAGCGAACTATATACAGGCAACAAGAATGCCGTGGCCGATTGGGCTTACACCATGCTCGGACAAATGTATGTGGCTTTGCCTTTGTCTATGATAAACGTCCTTGCCTTCGAGGTTATGCCAGACGAAATGGGAGTGAGCTACGATATGCTGTTGCCTCTTAGCATTTTCGTGTTCCTTTGGACAAACGATTCGGGAGCTTATTGTTGTGGCTCGTTGTTGGGCAAACACAAGCTCTTCCCTCGTGTCAGTCCTGGAAAGAGCTGGGAAGGTTCTATAGGTGGCGGACTGCTGGTTATTATCGTAGCTGCCTTGATAGGCTGGTGGGCTAATAATGGCGACAACAGCCATCTGCTCAGCATACCTGGATGGATGGGCTTAGGTCTTGTAGTTGTGGTATTTGGCACCCTTGGCGACTTGGTAGAGAGCCTCTTCAAGCGTACTCTCGGCATCAAGGATAGTGGCAACATATTGCCAGGACATGGAGGCATGCTCGACCGCTTCGACTCGTCGCTCATGGCTATTCCTTCGGCTGTCATCTACCTCTATACCCTCACCTTGTTCTAAGAGAAAAGCCCAATATATAGAAATAGCGCATTTGGATATCTAAGTATCTAAATGCGCTATTCTTGTTAATATCCGTTAATATCTTGTAATATTCTGCTCAAACTTCCTTTTTCTCATAGAAAATGTGTAATTTTGCATCCACTATTTGCAGATATAGACAATAAATGGTTCCGTAGCTCAGTTGGATTAGAGCAACAGCCTTCTAAGCTGTGGGTCTTGGGTTCGAACCCCAACGGAATCACTATATCTAAAAAGGAATTCAATGAGCTATTTACGATTTCAATTTTATGTTGATGCGTAAATAGCTCATTTTCAATGTTACAGCCTCTAATAATTAGTACGCTCGGGTTAAAATTTGGTTTAACCTGTGGGGATTTTCCGGCCTAAAAAATGGTCGTTTTTGACATGTTTTGACATAATGTTCTACCAAAATGGCAAAATGTTCTACCAACTTGGGCAAAAAATGTTCTACCATAACATCGAGGAGAGTCATTTGCTGATTCATAATGCAAAGATAGCAAACCTGTATTTTGCGCAGAAAGATAGAAAGCATGTTTTTTTCACAAATACAATTAAAAATGTTGTTAAACCGAGAAATATAAATGGATTTTCGTATTTTTGCTGATTATAAATCAGCATTTGCAAAATAGAATGAAATATACCAAAGAAGATAAGCGTAGACATTTAATTCTGATGTGCCGATACTACGACGGCACAGAAGAAGATATCTATCTCAAAAAGTTGGAAGCGCATGAGATAGACAAGAGTCATCTTCCACCTCCAGAGTGTATGAAGGATGAATATACTTTATCTGTAGAAGAAGTTGCACACTTGAAGAATGCTCACACAGCACGATGTTATGAAGAACATTGGGTAAAAGAGCAACTAAATGGTAAGAAAGATAATGGTTGTATAGGAGAGTATGTTGCCTATGGGAATAAGGATTTTGATGTTGATGATGGTACACCAATTTCACTAAAGGCTCTTTTATGGAACAGATTTTACCATTGGGGTGGCTGGATGCCTGACCAAGAAGCGTTCCGCAACTGGTATCGCACATATTATTCAAGTGAGCCAACGAACAGAGAGAAACGAGCGTTGAAGCGTAGACCTGGACTTGTTGCAAAGTGCCTATACTACCATGGAGAAGAGACAAATCCATGGGACTTTATAGGAGTAGCAGATGACAATCTTTGGCGGAAATGGTATTGGAATTTAGAAAGAGAATGGGTGGATGCGCTTAGTATGAGCTACAATACATACTTAGCGAAACACGACAGACTAAAGATGTGGGGTGTTGAAGATTTCTTCAAGAAAGAGGACGTTCCTCTGTCACTAATAAACCACATTTTAGGTTGGCACAATCATATAGCAGAAAATAGTAACAGTTTGCTTGACCATGATAGCGCCATTGCGTGCTATCGGGAAAGCTATCTTAAATTGAAACCATAATATGAGAATGATTAATGCAAGGAATTGAGATACTTCGAGTATAGGAAAAAATCAATCTGAAGAAATACCATTCAATATAATCTGCATATACCTTACGTCGAAAAAGACAGTAATCCTATGAGCAATTGTGTAAATCAACGAGAGCGAATAGATGACGCATTTGTCTCTGCGGTTTTCAATATAGATGTAGACAAAGTCGAATCGGCTGCAGGAAGTGTGGAAACAGTCGGGAGAAGTATTGCTTCAGCGACGAGAACCAATAGAAGGTGTTGAGCAAAAGCGGTGTTGTCAGGTGGCGCGACTTGAACATTGGGTACAGAAGCGTGGCGAGGTGGTTAAGCAAAGCCTCGTCCTTGGTGTGGAGAAAGCCCTGATAATAGTTGTCGGCAGAGATGAATGTCGAGAATGGCACTCTCTGGAAGTCGGCTTCGATGGCAGTGGCTCTTCTGATTTTGGAGATGCGAACTGGCAACGGAGCAAATTGTCGTAGGAAGTCCAATGATGCAGTGGCTACTTGTACTTGTCTGATAGTGAGCGTAGCCTCCTACTTTTGCTTGTGTCTAAGCTTCACGTGATAGCTGCCGTCATGCGTCTTGCACAACACTCTTAGGTCTGCCCATTTTAACAGACAGAGAGTGAGTATTTCTTCCATTGGCAGATCATGCGAGAGCTGCGTGAAGAAAAACTGGAGTTGGCTGTCAGATAGTGACTGCCAATCTTTGGGGAATGATAAGTTAAATGTGTGTATCATGGCACAAAAATAACATCAGATTAGTAATTCGAGAAAGACAAAAATGACAAATAATATATAAACAATGGATTTTTTGTCATTATATTGGCACTTT
>UMGV01073985.1_pt1 | contig 19205 bp, 14 predicted proteins | sample 1965361 | NCBI WGS metagenome assembly UMGV01 (sample SAMEA4836081, study PRJEB28245) | human gut metagenome | biome: gut microbiome; material: fecal sample | place: Denmark | collected 2008
TAAAATATCATATTCCTCATTATCAGCTCTTGTTGTAAAAAACAAAAAATCATCAATATACATCTCAAATTTCTTATTTGTTTTTTCTTCAATAAACTCTATCATTATACCAAAACTATTTGAACTATATTTGCTTATTTTTTTCAATGGCAAAAGAAAATAAATTTTTTCATCTGCATCAATTTGCAACTTCTTTTCGCTATCAATAATACCATTTCCATAAAAATATTCATATTCATAACCTAAAAGATTTGTCATATTTTCATTAGATTCAGGAATTGTATCAATGATTTTTCCTTCATAAAACGATTCATAATAATTACAATCTAATGGAGCAATTTTTGTTATTGATAATTTTTGTTTGCTATTATTCTTTATGCCTAAAACTATTCCAAATATATCTTTTTTACTGATATTAATATCATTACTACTTTTCACAGTATTAATTATTCCTTTTAAATTTGTTATACTGATATAACCATTGCTGTTGTCAAAAGAATCAATTTTGTTGATTGTAACACTGCCAATGTTAATCTTTATATTTGCTTTATTACAATCCAATCTTAAAAAAGCATTTTTAAAAATTATTTTATCCTTTTGACTTATATTAAATTTATATAAATAACAAAAATAATTTTCATCATCTATTTTTGCTATGTGTCCTGTTTTTTCTATATCATTAATATCAATTTTCATAATATTTATTTCATCTTCATCTGTTATAAATGCTCTGTTTATATTTTCTTTTTTTAAAATAAAGCCATCATCAATATTTATATACATTGGAACAATTAACTCTTCAACGTCATCAACTAAACTAACAAAGTCATAAGATTTTTTAACAGTTGTTATTTTCATGACTTTATTATTTTTTGATAATTTTATGACAAGAAATATTATAGAAATTAAAACCAATATAACAATTACTGAAAGCGTTAACCTTTTATCTTTTATTTTTTTAATCATTCCACGCTTTCCTCCACTAATTCATAATACATTGTTTCTACATCTACCCTTTCCCATTCTCCCTTTCTTAAACATAATCCTAAAAAATAATATTTACTAACACCACTAGTAACATAAGCATCACCGCTTATTCTAAGAGTAATTTTTGTATGGGGCATTATATTTAATTTAAACTCAGTTGTTTCTTCTTTATTATGAGTATTTCTGTTTTCATAATATCCTCCAAAAGTCGGTGATATTGAACCTTCTATCTTCGACTTGCTACCACCAAAAGTAATTTTAGCAGAAACCGAACCATTAATTCTATAACTTTTATCCTTAAATGTTGATTCTTCTACTTTATAATTTATGACAAATGGATTACTAGTCCTATTACTTCTTGACAATAAAATATCACCAATATAGGTTGCTTCACTATTAACATTGAAATAATAAGTTTTCCATCCAAATATTTTTTTATCAGAAATTTTTTTATATCCTTCTTCTATTTCACTTATACTTCTATTTATAAGTAATTTATCTTTTTTATTGACAAATGTAATTTCCATAAAATCATCGTGGCCTGTTTTTACATATGCCATCGCCTTAATAGGGAACATAAAAAAAAGCGCTATTAATAAAATAACCAAAGTCATAATTGCTGTTTTTGTTTTCATCTTATACTTTCACCTCAATTATATAATAGTCAAAAAAACTTTTTTTCTTTTTAAAAATTATATATTTTTTAATATAGCAAGTACTATCAAAATTATACCATTTATTAGTGTACAATCTCTTTCTTTATTAACTACTTTAGATAAAGCTATTCCCAAATATGAAAAAATAATTTGTACTATAAAAGAAATAAAAAAAGCAATAAATACATTTATTCCCATTAATCCAATTATTACTCCTGTTGATATTCCATCAATTGATAATACTATACTTAAAAGTAAAGCTTCTTTAAAAGACAATACTAAATCATTATTAATATCAGCATCATCATTTTCTAAGAATATATTTATCATAAAATGAACATCTGACGCCTTAAATTCAATAATACTTTTACTGTTTTTACGTTTTTTCAAATAACATTTTAGTAAATAAACAAAAATATTAAAAAAACCAATTACTAATAATAGTATTGAAGATATTACATCACAAATTTTTTTAGAAACAACTCCTGAAACATACGTCGAAAGTAGCAATGATAACAATAACATTACAGAACTAACAAGAGAAATAGTAAATATGTTTAAAAATGAAAACTTTATTTTTTTCAATGAATGACCCAAAATAATAAAAATTGTATCTAATGTCGAAACAAACAATAATACATAATTAATAATCATCACCAATATTATAATATTAATTATCTTCCGATTTTGACATCAAAAAATGCTATCAGGATATTCTGATAGCATAATTTTTATTCACTTCTAAGTGCTAAAACTGGATCTTTCTTAGATGCTATACTTGACGGAATTAAACCAGCAAACAATGTTAATCCCATACTAATAAACACTAATATTATTCCACCAACAGCAGGTAATTTTGCTACATTACCAATGCCTGTATAATGATTTATAATTAAATTAGCAGGTATACATAAAAGAATTGTTATTAATATTCCAAGAGTACCTGCAACAAATCCTATGATCAAAGTTTCAGCATTAAAAACTCTTGAAACATCTTTTCTACTAGCACCAATACTTCTTAAGACACCTATTTCTTTAGTTCTTTCTAATACAGAAATATATGTGATAATACCTATCATAATAGATGAAACAACTAGTGATATAGCCACAAATGCAACAAGTATATAAGTAATAGCATTAATGATGGTAGTAACTGAAGACATCATTAATCCAATATAATCAGTATATTGAATTTTATCAGCACTACTTTTATCACTATTATAATCATTTATTATTTTAATTATCTTATCTTTAGACTCGAAACTATTTGGATAAATACTGATTGATGATGGTTGAGATAAATCAGCATCACCTAATTCTGACATTATCATTTTATATTGATTATCATCAATTTTACTTCCATCAAAAATTGATTTTTGTTCAGTTTCATATAAACTCTTTTGAGCAACAATTACATCAGATTTACTATTTTCATTTACAATATAATCCGTTAATTGTTTTGTATATCCAATAGCACCACTAATTGAAGTTGCCTTTACATTTTCTTTTGGTCTAATGATACCAACAATTTTTATATCCAATGCTTTATCTAAAAGTTTTTTCAAATATTCTTGATCATCTTTTTTTGATGCCCAAAATCCATTTTCCTGTAGTTCATAGTAACTTGAATCAACAACTAATTTATAAGTTAGTCCTAATAATTCATCTAATGAATATTCAGTAACTTTGTCAACATAATCAGGATTATTAATATTTTTTAATAATTCTTGTAATTCACTCTCTTGTCTTAATCCCAAAGCATATAATATATAATCACTAAGTTCATTATCTTCATTAACTACTAATACAACTTCGTCATAATTAGTTGGCCAAACGCCTTTTAACAAATCATATTGTGAATCAATTAATTCTTGATTATCTAACATTTCTTCCCAAACTACTGAACTTTGCATCATCATTTCTATTTGTGTGTATGAAGGTCCTAATATTGTAGCCATATACTTAGGAATTTTATATGGAACTAATTGAGTAGCATACTCACTATAATCACTTTTATATATATTTATATTAGCATTATAGTTGTACTTAATACTAGAAACGTATTGTTTCAATTCTTCATTGTTATCAAGATATTTTTTTAGGCTAACTAAATCATTCTTTTTAATTCCACGAAGATAATTTTGCAATAAGCTAGTCATAATGTTATCCGAATAAATTTTATTAGGATCTTTATCTTTAATTTTATCTTCTTTTTTATTATAATTCATAAACGATGACAAATCTAGACTAGTTTCTTCTATTGTTATTGGATAAGTTGATAATGTATCTTCTTCTATTTTAGAAATATATCTTTGAAAACCGTTTGAAAGTGATAAAATTAAAGCAATACCAATTATACCAATACTTCCAGCAAACGCAGTCAAAAAAGTACGACCTTTTTTAGTAAGAAGATTTTTAAGACTTAATGATATAGCTGTCAAAAATGACATTGATGTTTTTTTAGCCTTTACTACTTTTTCAAATGCTCCAAATGTATTATCACTGCCATCATAAGGATTGCTATCATCAATAATCTCTCCATCTAATAGTTTTATTATTCTTGTTGAATACTTATTAGCTAAGTCAGGATTATGAGTAACCATAATAACTAACCTATCTTTTGCTATGCCTTTTAAAATCTCCATTACTTGGATACTTGTTTCAGTATCCAAAGCTCCAGTCGGTTCATCTGCTAAAATTATATCTGGATTATTAACTATTGCTCGTGCAATAGCGACTCTTTGCATTTGACCACCAGATAATTGATTTGGAAGTTTATTAATTTGATCACTTAATCCAACTTGCTCTAAAGCTTTAATAGCTCTATTTTTTCTTTCATTTCTTGATACGCCAGATAGTGTTAATGCTAATTCAACATTTCCTAAAACTGTTTGATGAGGAATTAAATTATAACTTTGAAAAACAAATCCGATACTATGGTTTCTATAACTATCCCAATTTTCGTTATTATACTTTTTAGTAGACACATCATTAATTAATAAATCACCTGATGTATATCTATCAAGACCACCAATTATATTAAGCAATGTTGTTTTTCCACATCCAGAAGGACCTAAAATTGAAACAAATTCGTTTTTTCTAAAATTAATTGAAATTTTTTTCAACGCAGTAACTTTTGTTTCACCTGCTATATATACTTTTACTATATCTTTTAATTTAAGCATAATATTCCTCCTATGTACCTCATTATTTTACTACAATATATATTATTCTTCAAACTATATTTTTTATTTTTATGACAACTATTTAAAAATAGTGTCATACAAAAGTATAACACTATCATTACAACAATATAAATTAATAAATAAAATTCACAAAAATTAAATAATTACATTATTCATTATCTAAGAAATACTTGATTTCTCCTCATCTCAATATAAAAATCCATTCTATCTAAAAGTGATGTATGGTTTAGTGAAGAACCAAAAAATCTTAATAATCTAGGTGTATCTTCTTTATCAATACTTTCATGAATCTCTGGGTTATTCTCAATAATTGATTTTAACTCTTGTGTCCATTCATCAACTCTAGTATCAGTATACCCATACATAGTAAGCAAATTTAGATAATGTCTTTCTGTTATATATGAATGACTTTCGCCACCAGCATATGTTGTTACAGACATTTTTTCAGCAAAGTGCATAGACATAGTTGACATACTAAAATGATATTTATAGATAGTAGTGACATAATGAGAACTTGACGAATTTCCAATCATATATTCTTTAAGTATTACATTGACATTTAAAAATTCGTCACAAGAAAATTTCACTTCTCCTTCTCTAATTTTTTTTATAAATTCGTCTTTTTCATACAAACCACAATCTAAATCAAAGGTTACATCACTTGACTTAGGATCATCACATGTTGAAATTTTTGTTGTAACTTGTTCATCATAATCTCTATCAGCTTTATAAAAAACATTGTCACATAATGATATTACGCAGTATTTACTGACTCTTTTTTTATGTCTAGATTCTCCTATTGTAGTTGTAGCTGCATATTCATTAGTTTTACCATAAAATTTATTATCTTGAAACTCAACATTACCAAAAAAAGATATAATTTCTTGACCTGTCCAATTACCAAATGTTAAAGTTTCATTCATAGTCTTAATATACTCATAGTGACACAAATTATTCTTGTATTCTTCATTAATCAACAATCCATCAGGATTGATAGCATATAACTTATCTATAAAATCTGAATATTCTTTTACTTGTTCTTCAATTGCAACATCTTCAATTTCTACACTAGGACAATTTTCATTTCCACCAGAACAAGAAAGCAAAAATATGCTAATTAAAAATATTAATAGTAGTAATCCTTGTTTTCTGTAATTTTTTCTCATTATAAAATCTCCTTTCATTGATAATTAGTATTTTGCTATAACACTATTGTATAAAATGATATTATTGGTTTATTCATTAATACTAACTAGTTTTTTATCTCACCTTATCTAAATGTGAAAAAGGTGCCCAAGATTAATACCACGCTAATAACAGATAATTTAAACAGTTTTTTTCTCATTCTGAAACAACTTCTTTCAAAAAAATCCTTAAGCATATTGCCTAAGGATTATTTTCTCATTATTTTGACCCCTAAGCACATATAAAACTTTTGGAAAAAATTTCCACCTCTTTCCTACCTAAATTATATAATAATAATAATAATAATAAGTCAACAAGTATTTTCTTCATATGTTTTGCAAAATTTAAAAAGTCTATGCAACTAATAGCACATAGACTTCAACTTTACTTAACTATAACTGCTATTCCATCAGGAATAATAGTGACTTTTTTATCTTTGCCAACAAATTCTTCAGCCATTATTAAAGCCTCAGAAATGCTTGTTGCATGTAACATATGCATATCTTTAAACATTTGTGAGTCGCAATGAGTAGAAACAACTATAACATGAGCTTTCATTAATACTCTTGCAAGAACTTGAGCCTCCCATTGATCAAATTCTGTTTTTGATGGATCAACACTTAAGATATTATTCCAAGCTTCATGAGCATCTTTGGCATTTTTTAATATATTATAGAAGAAATCTCCACCACTGCCATCTGCACATGAAGAAGCAATAATTATAACTCCGTCTTGTTTGACACAAGCCTCACCAGCAGTTAAACCTTTTACGGTTTGATACATATTTTGATCCAATGGATATCCACCATTAGTAGTAATAGCTATATCACTAACTATTGGTTTGACTTCAGCAAGCGAAGAAACAAACTGGCATCCCTTTTGATGGGCATCTTCAAGATTTCCTGAAAATGCTTCAATTATCTTCTTTTCACTATTAATTACGACATTTAAAATAAATTCAAGTTTTGCTTGTTTTGCTGCAAAAACCATATCTTGATGAATAGGATTATTTTGTAGGCTACCAGCTCTACTAAATGGACTAGATATAAACTTTGCATTATGATTCCATAAAACTGTCTTTTTTGAAGCTATTCCTGGTAAAACAGATTTTCTTCCACCACTGAAACCAGCAAAAAAGTGTGGTTCAATAAAGCCTTCAGATATTAACAAATCAGCTTCATCTACTAATTTATTTAGCCACAATTCACCACCAGATGGTAGGATTCCTTTAAAAACCATATTATTATCATCATACGCATCATGAATGACTATATGTTCATTTTCCACTATACTTAAACCGTATTTGTCAACAAGCTCATCATGTGTAGTTGGTCTATGCATACCTGTAGCTACTAAAATAGTAATATCAGCATCATTATTATATTTTCTTATCTCTTTTAAAATAATAGGCATAGTAATTTTAGAAGGAACAGGACGAGTATGGTCACTTGAAATAACAACAATATTTTTTTTACCTTGGGCTAATTCAGAAAGTTTTTTTGAATTAATTGGATTCTGCAAAGCATTTTCAACTAATTGCTCTTGAGTATATTTAGGGACATATTCTTCAGAATGAGATACTAATACACCATTAACTCTATTTTCATCTATTGAAAAATTAATATATCCTTTATAATATGGTAATTTAAATTCTTTCATCTTTTTCTCCTATAAAATTAGTGCATAGACACATATTCTATGCACTAATAAATTAATTATAATTATATTCTACTTACACCAGATTTTCTTGCTGCTTCTGCTACTGCTTTAGCAACTGCCTTACCTACTCTTGGATCAAATGCTTTTGGCATAATATTTTCTGGATTTAGTTCTTCATCACTAATTAAACTAGCTATTGCATGAGATGCAGCAATTTGCATTTCATCATTAATATCAGAAGCACGAACATCGAAAGCACCTCTAAAAATTCCAGGGAATGCAAGTACATTATTGATTTGATTTGGAAAATCACTTCTACCAGTACCAACGATATAAGCTCCACCTTCTTTAGCTAAATCAGGCATAATCTCTGGTTCTGGGTTAGCCATAGGGAATACAATTGGTTTATCTGCCATTGTTTTAATCATATCAGGAGTAACAAGTCTTGGCTTACTTACACCAACAAATACGTCAGCTCCAACTAAAGCATCAGCCAATTTACCTTTTCTATTCTTCTTATTACTAATTTTAGCCATATCGTTATGAGCATTATTTGCATATACTTCATCACGATTTAAGATACCATTAATATCAACCATAATTAAATCGCCAATTCCTAAAGAAAGCAAGAATTTACCAATTGAGCAACCTGCTGCACCAGCACCATTAATTACTACTGTTAAATCTTTTAATTCTTTCTTAGCACATTTTGCTGCATTTATTAAAGCTGCACCAACAACTATTGCAGTACCATGTTGATCATCATGGAAAACAGGAATATCACAAAGTTCTTTTAATTTTCTTTCTATTTCGAAACATCTTGGAGCAGCTATATCTTCAAGGTTAATTCCACCAAAACTTCCAGAGATCAAATAAATTGTACGTACAATTTCATCAACATCTTTACTTTTAATACAAATAGGAAATGCATCAACATCAGCAAAAGCTTTGAATAGAGCACATTTACCTTCCATTACTGGCATACCAGCTTCAGGTCCAATATCGCCTAAACCAAGTACTGCAGTACCATCAGTAATTACAGCACACATATTCCAACGACGTGTTAAATCATATGATTTATTAATATCTTTTTGTATTTCTAAACATGGTTGAGCAACGCCTGGAGTGTATGCAATTGATAAATCGTGTTTATCTTTAATAGTTACTGTAGATATAACTTCTATTTTACCACGCTTTTTTGCATGAAATTCTAAACTTTCAGCCGCAATCGGACTCATCTTTTTTTCTTCAGCCATTTTTATTACTCTCCTCAATTATTAATAATTTCCACTAAACATTTTGCTTTCGCCAGCTTTGAAATCACCAAAATATTCTTTTGGATCAATTCCTACAAACTTAGCAAATTCAATCATTTCTCTTACAGTATTTTCATTTACAGGAATACCATTTTTCAATCTATCAGCAACTGCTGCTACTTCTTTTTCACCATGAGTATAAATTCTAGGTTGACCATCAGCTTTTGGACTTTCTCTTAATTCTTGTAAGAAACTAGAAAAATGTTTTTCAATATCTTCAGGGTTTCCAAAATATGCAGGGTTAATTGCCATAAAAGCATGACAAGTTCCACTCTTGCCACCTTGGTTTACATGACTAGAAGGAGTTCCTTGAGATAGCATTGAACAGAAGAATTCACATACCATACCCCAACCATATCCTTTATGACTACCACTTTGCTCTTTTGAACCACCTAATGGCATAATTCCACCTCCGTTTTTTGCAACTATGTTCTTTAATACATCTGGTGCGTCAGTTGAATCATGACCATCTTTATTTAATGCCCAACCTTCAGGAAGAGGTTTATCCATTTTATTATACATTTCTAATTTTCCTCTAGTTACAACAGTAGTTGATGCATCGAAGAAAAATGGATATGGTTTAGCAGGAGCACTCATAGCAATAGGATTTGAACCAATCATTGCCATACGTCCAAAAGTAGGAACCATAATAGCTTCAGAATTTGTGGCAGAAAAACCAATTAAACCTTGATCACATGCCATTTTTGCATAATATCCAGCAATACCATAATGATTAGAATTGCGAACCGAAACAATACCAACACCAGATTTTTTAGCTTTTTCAATTGCTAATTCCATAGCTTGGTGACCAACTAATTGACCCATGCCTTCATGAGCATCAATTACTGCAGATACAGGAGTTTCAAAAACGATTTCTGGTTTTGCTCCTAATTTAATTGTTCCTTTTTCAATTCCTTTGTGATAGCGAACTAAACGTTGCATACCATGTGATTCAATACCATATAAATCTGATAACATCAAAACATCAGTAATGATTTTACTTTCTTCAGGCTTGAAACCAATTCTTGTAAATGCATCTAAGCAAAATTTTTCTAATAAATTACTTGGATAAACTACGTAACCCATAAATTTTTTCCTTTCTCTTTCTTTGGTTGATAAACCATATTTTTACAATTATATTATACTCCAAATATAAAAAAAATCAATGGTAATGTTTTCACAATTTAAAACCACTGATTTTTTTATTATCTAATTTGACTTTCTTTAACGTGTTTTTCCTTTTTTGGAAAACTTTTTTCAAACTCTTCGATCTCATTTTTAGTGCAATAATAACATTCAGCAATCTTAATCACGCCTTTGTCTATACTATCAATCCACTTTTCATCAAATATTTTAACCATTGAAAAAGAAGCTTCTTCTTTTTCATCCATTCCTTCTAGATATATATTAAACTTGCTAGCAGATACAAAACCAAAGCGATGATAGTAATCTGGATTACCAGTGATAAATATAGCTGGATACCCCAGTTCTTTAGCCTTCTCTAATGTAAAATTAATCAGTATTGTTCCATACCCTTTTCCCTGATATTCTGGTAAAACTCCAACTGGTCCAAATGTCAAAGCTTTTAACACTCTGTTATCTTTTGTTATTATTTCAGCAAGTGAATAATATATAAATCCCAAAATTTTTCCATTTTCTTCTATAACAAAACTAAGCTCTTTTACATAAGATTTATCATTTCTAAGTTTATGAACTACTAAATGTTCATCACAACCAGGTTGATATACATCCCAAAATGATTCTCTAATTATATTTTCAAGTTCTTTAAACTCATTTGTTTTTTCTTGTCTAATTATCATATTTATCTACCTTTTTAATTTTGCCAAAGTGGCAACAATAATTTAATACTTTATCGTGCTTAACATTCATCAAAAAATCCATTTCTTCAGTTGGTTTAATAAACTCAACATTCATATAATGTACGAGACAATAATTCCACTTAATATTATAGTTGTTACCATATTCACCAACTTTTTTACAAAACATTCTAATTGGAGCAGAAATTGCAAATACCCATATTGGTGTACAAATTGTTATTTCTCTATATTTTGTAAAATCTATATTTAATTCTTCCATTTCCATAGGCCATTTATGCATTCCAAAGCGTCCAGACCACCAAAAACCTAAATCTCCAGATATTTTTTCCTTAGTTTTTATTTCATAAATATCTGCACCTATTTTATTTGCTATTTCATAAGCAACCTTTCTTGTATAACCAGTTCTCGAAAAATAAATTACAGCTTTACTGCTATCACTACCAATATTGTTATAATCATTTATATTAAACATAAAAGTTGCTTGCTTGCATCTAATTAAACATAATAATCCAGTAATAAATTGTAAAAAACCAAAGATAAAGTAAATTGTTGACATAAAGTTAAGAGGAAAGATGATGAATTGAATTGTTATCCATAACATTAATGTTATTCCAAATATCATTCCCAACAAAACACCTTTTTTTCTAATCACATCATTTTTGTTAAGTAAGAGAAGAGATGCTGTCATATTGCTAGTACCATTTACAATAATCAAAGCAATTCCAGAAAAAGTAAAGTTTTGAAATAAAACGTCAGCAAATGGAAGTTTTTGAAAATATGGTAATAAATCAATAAATCCAAATGTTTTTCCACTTGGTTCTAAAACCATTGCAAAACCACCAAATAGTGCACATATTCCAATAAATAAGCACCAAAAAATCAATATATTTTTTAACACTTTATTTTTCTTACTTTCAAACATTATTCACACCTAATTCTTCAACAAGTTTTAAAAATTTGTTTTCTGATAATATTTCATTAGTTATATACTTTCCATTATAAAATAATACATAATTAGTCCAAGCACACGGAGCATTTTGAGCTTCTTCCTTTGTTTTTATCAAAATGCTTTCAAATTCTATTTTTCTTTCTTTAGCCAAATTTTCGATTAAAGGAACATACTTTGCTGTAAACGGACATCCATTAGTATAATAAAGCACAAATCCATTTTTATTAATGGTTGGATTTTTAGCTTGTTCTTTAAAAATAGGCACTTTTTCATTTTCATTAAATGGAAAATATAATAGCACATAATTGGGATTTGCTTTATCACAAATTTTAAATCCTTTATGAAGTAAAAATTTTTGTTCTAATAAAAATGGTGATTTCTTAACTGCTGCAATTGCCGTTACACCTTTTTTTCCCTTTTCTTTAGCATCATTAATACAATAATCTAGCAAATCATTGGAATATTTGTGTCCTTTAAAACTTCCAGAAACCCATAAACAGTTAATATGAAAAAAACCACTAGCATCAATTGGAACCCATGCATATTCAGCAGGTATGTATTCAATAAAACACTTACCCCTTTCAACTGATTTATAAAATACTAAACCTTCATCTATCCTATCTTTAAGCCAACATTTTTTACTAATAACTTGAGGATCATTATTATTAGAAATAGCGCAACAAATATGTTCTTTATCAATGTTGTCTTTAGTAATTTTCACATATTCCATTTCTATATTTCTCCATTACAAATTTTAGCATAGATATCTTCTGGTATCATAGGTTTTTTTAACTCTTCTATCATATCTATTGATAATTCCATATTTAATGTATACATTTTTCCCGCTTCTTTAACTTTTTCTAAAAATGGCATTGTTACTTCTTTTGCTTCTGTAGCATTAAGCATTGGGCTTTCAGGAACAGTTATTATTGTATGGTTGTTGGGAAACATCAATTCAAACTCTTTTATCATTGCTTCAAAATTATTTTTGCTATTAGGGAATCCACATCCACAAATCATAACATAACTTAAATGGGAAAAATCTGCTTGACTAACATGGGCATATCTATCACTATTTTTGGTCATTTTCATACTCGAAAGAGGCATTGTCCTATCTAGCAAAACTTTCAAGTTTGCTGGCATACCATAGCAATATAAAGAAAAACTAAACAATAATACATCACTATTTAAAATATCATTTAGTATACCTTCCATATCATCTTTTTGAACACATATCCCACCATTTCTTTTACATGTGAAGCAACCCTTACAATAATTTATTTTTTTATCAATTGTATTGATCATATTTACATTAATACTTTTAATTTCTTTCATACCATCCAAAAATGCTCTAGTGATATGCATTGTATCACTTGCATCTTTTTTAGGACTTCCATTTATAACCTATACATTAAGTTCTTTTTTCATTTATTCTCTACCTTTCTTAACTAAATTAATCAAAACATATATACCTATTAAAATTAATATACTTGAAATTAAAATAATATACATTCCAGCAATGCTTACATCTTTTTCAAAAAAACTCAAATTACAATCTATACTCTTTTTAATGCTAGAAACAATTTCTTCAGGAATACCTTCTTTTCCCATTGCCCTAAAGACACCTTTTAAAGAATGATTTCTTATTAATGAAGTTCCATATGTTCCTGGAAGAAAACTCAACACTTTCTGTAAACCACTTCCAAAACTAGATATAGGCATATAAGCTCCACAAATGAAACCATATCCAGCTGATACTATCGTTCCTACAGCCGATGCTTGACCATTTGTACTTAAAAAAACATTAATTATTGAAGAAATAGCTGTACCAAACATTGTCACTAAAAAGACATCAAGTAATAGCAACAAACAATCTCCAAAAGTAAAAAACCAACCAGTAAAAGCTATGTATATAAAACTTGCCGCAACCGCTATATAACTAATAATTAAAGTTGTAATTAATGAAGCAAAATAATATGAAAGTGATAAAATAGATTTTTTGACTGGCGTTACCAAAAAGTCTTTTCTAGCACCAGAAGTTTTATCTTGTACCATTAACAAATTTGAACAAAATGCTACTGTAACACAACAAACGGCAAGCAAAGATGAACACAACTGTCCACCGACAGTACCATTAATTATTTTTTCACTAATTGAAAAACCTTCTGGTAAAGCACTAACAAAACTATCATGATATACATTACCTAAAAATGTTGTATATAATACAAGCAAAATAATAGGTGTAATTAATGCCGAAAAAAACATTCCTTTATCTTTAAAGAATAATTGTATATTTCTCTTTGTAATTGCTATAAAAGTTTTCATTTTAATTACCTCCAACAAGTTTCTTTCCTGTAACTGTTAAAAACACATCATCCATTTTTCCTTTTGTTATTTCAAAATCAACAAAAATCTCTGGATATTTAATAATTAAGTCCCTTGCAACCTTAGGATTTTCAACTTCTATTCTATATGCATCTCTAATTTTTTCATATTTGAAACCTAATTTTTCAATTTTCTCTAATTCAACTCCATAAACCGTAATATAGTCACCAGCATAACTATTTTTTAGTTGTAACGGTGTTCCTTCAGCAACTATTTTACCATCATCTAATATTACTACATAATCAGCATCAACAACTTCTTCCATATAATGAGTTGTTAAAAATACTGTCATTTTTTCGTTTTTTCTACAATCTTCAATAACTTTCCAAAGAGTTTTACGAGTTTGAGGATCTAAGCCTGTTGTTGGTTCATCTAACACAAGAATTTTAGGATTATGTATTAAAGCTCTTGCAACATCTATTCTTCTTCTTTGACCACCAGATAATTTACCAACAGTCCTATCCAATAAATTTTTAAAATCTAAAATTTCAGAAAGTGTTTCTATTCTCTTAGTTGCCTCTTGGCCATATATTCCATATAAACTAGCTCGAGAATATAAATTATTTCTAACTGACAAAGAACTATCTAATACCGAGTTTTGAAAAACTACTCCGATTTCTTTACTTATTTCTGATAAATTATTTTCTATGTTGTAACCATCTATTATAACATCACCACTATTTTTACTTAATGTTCCACACATAATTGAGATAGTAGTGGATTTTCCAGCACCGTTAATTCCTAAAAATGCAAATAGTTCTCCTTGCTTAACACAAAATGATAGATCTTTAACAGCGTGTAAATCACCATAAAATTTGTTCAAATTATTAATTTCAATTATATTATTCATTCTGTCCTCCTATTTACTTATTTCAAACATTTCTTTTGAAGTCTCTTCATCTAATCCCATAATAATATTAATATTTTTTCTGACATCGTCAGTTACGCTTTCTACCCAATCAGCATCTTCATGTAAAATAATACTACCTACCCCATGGGCTAAAAAGACTGACATTAATCTTGAATCCATTTTTGGTTTAGCACCAAAAGTTATTAAAATATCAATAATATCTTTTAAATATGGCTCTATAATTGTTAGAGTTTGCTCTCTAATTGCCCAACGTATTGTTCTATGAATGTTATTCGCATACACATCTCTAAATTCTCGAACTTTTTTCTTCATATAAGCAAAAAATCTATACAAGGCTTTATATGGCACTTGTTTTGTCTCATTAACAAGTTCTTCAAAATCTTTTTTATATGGATCAAAAAATCTTTCCAAAACGTCAGTGAATATATCATCTTTAGTTTTATAATAGTAGTAAAATAAACCTACTTCACATCCTACTTCATCAACAATACTTCTTACACTAGTCCCATCAAATCCATTTTGAAAGAATTTTTTTGAGGCAACTTCAATCATTTTGTTTTTAGTTCCTTGATTATACATAGGTTTTCTCGGCACACTCTCACCTCATTACTGAATTATGCTCAATTATAACACTCATTATTATATAAGTCAAATAAAAACAGATATATTTTTCAACATATCCGTTTTTAACTTTATTATTTTAAAATATATTTTAAGTCTTCCGCAGATAAACTTAAAATTGCACTATCATCATTAGTTATCAAACTGTTTACAATATCTTTTTTGGCATTTTGAAGTTCAATTACCTTTTGTTCTATAGAATCTTTACAAATAATTTTAATTACTTGTACGACATTTTTTTGTCCTATTCTATGAGCTCTGTCACTAGCTTGATTTTCAGCAGCAATATTCCACCAAGGATCTAAATGAACAACAATATCAGCTCCGATAAGATTCAAACCTGTTCCACCAGCCTTCAATGAAACTAATATAACTTTGTATTTATCGGTTTCATTAAAATCATTAGCAATAGTGATTCTTTCAAATGCAGTAGTATCTCCTGTGATTTTTGCAAAAGGAACATCTTTTTCTTTTAATATTTTTTCCAAATTAATAAAAGCCTTGGTAAATTGACTAAAAATTATTATTTTATGTTCTATAATATACTCATCTATTATTTCACCAATTGCCTCACCTTTACAAGATGAATCATTATATTCATCTATAAACATGCTTGGATCTACACATAACTGACGAAGTCTAGTAAGAGACGCTAATATTTCTATATTATTCTTATTTTTATTAGTAGAGTCTTCTAATAAAATTTTAGTTTTTAATAATTGAGCATCATAATATTTTTTTTGCTCTTCTCCCATCTGAACAATTCTAATTGTTTCAATTTTTTCTGGTAAATCTTTTAGAACATCTTGCTTTGTCCTTCTCAATATAAATGGTGTAATTTTCATTACTAACTTTTTAGTGGCTTCGCTATCTTTTTCAATAATTCTTTTTTCATAACTTGATTTGAATTCAGAATAATTATACAAATAGTTTGGCATTAAAAAATCAAATATGCTCCACAAATCAATGACTGAATTTTCTATAGGTGTACCAGTCAAAACAAACCTCAATTCAGAATTAATCTTTTTAACTGACTGAGCCTTTAGTGTTGTATGATTTTTAATAAATTGAGCCTCATCTAATATTAAGTATCTAAAATTAAATTTATTAAATAATTCTAATTCATTTTTCAAACTATCATAAGAAATTAAAAATGCTTGCTTTTTATTAGCATCATAATTATTCATTATTTTATGACGTTCATTACTAGTACCAATAACTGGATACACTTCAATGTCGCTAGCCCATTTATTAAATTCACTATTCCAATTGTATACTAAACTTTTTGGACAAACAATTAAAGAAGGCATATCATTTTCATCGCTCGCCAATACTGAAATAATTTCTAAACTTTTTCCTAATCCCATGTCATCTGCCAGTATTCCACTAAATGCATATTTAGATAAAATCTTAATCCATTTATAAGCCTCAATTTGATAATCTCTCATAACATTGGCAAATTTTTCAGGAACACAAAATTGAGAATCCTTATAGTTAGATATTTCAGTTATCATATCTTTAATTTTTCCACTAACTTTAATTCCAGAATAATCTAAATCACTCATCAATTTTAAACTTTGATACAAAGGTATTTTTTGATTAGTCTTCAAATGATGAGGATCTAATTTCAATTCTTCAACTATACCAAGTAATTCTTTAGCTTCAGTGTCACTAACTTTTACAATAGTATTATTATTTAGTTTAACATATTTAATCTTTTTTCTCAAAGAAGAAATAATCTTAAACAAATCTTCTTCACTATATTCACTTTCTTCAAAACAAACATCTAATAGTCCAGTATTATATCCCATATAAACATTTGTTTTTTTATATTCCTTAGCTTTTATGTTTTTTATATTCTCTGATAAAAAGACTGTAGCTATTTCTTTTAATAAAGAAAAATCCGCTCTTAAAAAGTTATATATTCTATCGTTACTATCAATAACATTATTCTCAAAACCGAAATTATTTAAAATGTTTTGATATTTATTATATTTTTTAAACATTTGTAATTGATTACTAATTTTATCAATTTTGATTTCTTTGCCATCAACTATTAGTTTATCATAATATGATATAGTTCCACTTTGATAATCAAAATATATTTCTATATTTAAATCTTTCAGATCAAAATCAGATTTAATTTCTTGACTAATCACAAAATCATCCATAAATCTTGCATAAATTTCACTTATAAATTCTTTTTTAATCAAACTAATATTCATATCACTAGTAATAAGTTTTGCATGAATTGGTCTAAGTTCCTTTGAAGAAATCAATGGATATATTTTTCCATCAGCAACAAAATAATCATATTCAAATCCATTAGCAACAAATCCTTTTAGTTTTTCACAATTAGATTTATTACGTGAATAAACGTTATAATTCTCATCAACATAAATTTCAAGCTCTATCGGTTCCATAACCAATAGTTTAGAAGCTGGTGATGAACCATATTCCAAATTAACTTCTGAGCTATTATTAATAATCTTATCAAAATTTCTATCAGATATGCTAACATATCTATTATCTCCATAATAATATGCACTTTGAAATCTATTATCTCCTAGTAGCATTTCTAATAGTTCTTTACTTTTTTCATCAAACGAATCAATATTGTGATTAAAACTAAAACTCTTACCATATTCATAATAATTTTTATTAATAATATTATGAATAAATTCAGTATAATTTTTTATAACATATAATTTCGAAATACCTATTTTGAAACTAACAAGTTTATTTTGAGAACCAAAATCATTATTTATAAATATACAAGGCTCCAAATGAACTTCTTCATTAGTTTTAGAGACTTCATCTTTTTTTACAATACCTAATAATTCATTAAATGTTTTCTTAGCTCGACGTTTTAGTTCTTTTTCATATTTGATTCTTTCTTCTTCTTCCAAAGCAACAAATGATTTTTCAATATTGTCCTTACCAACTTTTAAATAATATCTGTGAATCACCAATAAAATAATTTTAAGGAAATCAGAATCATCACCAAGAAAGGCATGATATAAAAAGATTTCATTTTCATCAATGATCATTGATAATATTTCACCTAATCTATCGCACGCGATACTAATACTAATAGTGCGTGGATTAGAAGATAAAGTAATATTAAAGTTAAACTTTTTTTCTAAAAGATCAGTTATTTCTTCATAATCTTCAATAATATTTAAATCTTGAACTATTTCCGAAACATTATTGATATTAACTCTTTTTTTGTATAAAGCAAAATCTACATTATCACATCTTACCCACTCACGAAATTGACGTTTTTTTCTACTATCTATATATCTTCTATAATTTACTACTTCAATTAATAGATATGCTAAAAATCTTCCGTTTTTAAATTTAATCAATTTTTCAATAATTTCATGAAAATCATCAACCTCTTTAGCTGAATCAAATGCGATACTGTTAGAAGTACTTAAACCTATATCAAGTAAGCAATCATAAATTTTCATTTCATTTTCAGAAGAATTTATTATATCCCATTTATTTAGCAGAGCAGTAAATCCTTCTT
>UMGV01087989.1_pt1 | contig 19153 bp, 16 predicted proteins | sample 1965361 | NCBI WGS metagenome assembly UMGV01 (sample SAMEA4836081, study PRJEB28245) | human gut metagenome | biome: gut microbiome; material: fecal sample | place: Denmark | collected 2008
TCAATAAAACAATAACCAAACAGCCCAATAATTCCTCACACCCCCACAAAATCATATCACTCCCCTCCCTACGGGGGAGGGGCAGGGGGTAGGGCTTTGTGAGGGGTCGGTGGTAGGGCTTAAATACAATAACATTATGACTAACAATCAAATCAATTCTTGCCAGCACGTGCAGCTTGGCGGTATCGCTTTCTACGACGAGAGCAAGTATTTCCTCTTTTCGCCCGATGATTCGGTGCCCGATAAGGTGCAGCGTATGCGGAGGATGCACGGCGTGGCGCAGCAAATGACCGACGGCACGTTCGACTTTGTGGCACAGCCCAGAGTCAAGTCGCAGTCGAAGCTTATCAGAAAGCTGGCGCACGGAAGGGTGAGCAAGACCAAGGACGGGGCAATTCAGTTGACGCTGAAGATAACAGCAAACGAAAACATTAATATTGCACAGGCAATAGCCGTTGAAAGCGCAGAAGCAACTGACGCGATTGTGGAGTACCAACTTAGACGGTAATGTTAAGTGACTGAAAAACCACGTAGTCTTTTGTCACGAATTACCATAAATTATCCATGAATTCAGATAACGCACACAACATTCGTGTGATTAGTGAAATTCGTGGTGAAAAGAATAATTCATGGTGAAATTCATGGACAATTCATGATAATTCGTGACTGAAAGAATAATTCTTACCGACTTGCTGCGCAGGCTAAGGCGAGGACGCCATAGCCTCCTACAATTCACAATTGGACAATTCGTAATCGCAGGCGTTAGCCGAGAATAACTCAAAACTCAAAATTCAAAACTCAAAATTCAGAAAATGAGCGTACACATTATATATTACAAGGACGGGGCAAAGCTAATGCGCCCCGTCAACGACGAGACCGAATACCGGCTCGCGCGCGACACGGAGCGCAACCGACGTGCCGACAAGCACCACATGGTGCAGATGAACTACTCCTGCCTGCCTAATGCCGACGGCACGCTGAAAGGCGCTACACGGATGAGCCGCTCCGTTGGCATGGACATCGACTTCGACCCTATGGCTGCTGACTATGAGCAGAAGATGGCGAGCGTGCCCGAAATGGTGATGGGCAAGAAGGACGAACTGGGACTGCTGATGCTCGAACGCTCGGCTGGCAAAGGCTATCATATCGCCTTCAGACGCAAGCCTGAGCTCTCGCATGAGGAAAACCTCAAATGGGCTTCGCAGCTGCTCGGTGTGCAGTACGACAAGGGCGCAAAGGACATTACCAGAGTGTTCTTCACGCCTCCATGCGAAAAATTGCTCTTCGTAGATAAGGAGCTGTTCGATAATGAGGGTGAGGTTAATGAGGGTGAGGTGGTGAGGGGTTGTGATGGTGATGTTTCCTCGTCAGCTACACAGCAAACCAACACCACAACAACGTCTCAACACACAACCTATTTAGGAATTCCCTACACCGACATTATCCGCAAGTGGTGGCAGATGTACAACGACTCGCAGGAGCCTGTGTGCAGCAACCGCAACACGCTCACATTTGAGCTTGCCGTCAACCTACGCCACATCTGCGGCTTCGACCGCCAGCTGCTGGACAGCATCATTCCGTGTTACGACGGGTTCCCAGAGGCGGAGAAGCTTGCCTGTATCGACTCGGCTCTTGGCGAGAAGCGCACGCAGATGCCCAAGCGGCTGAAGGACGTGCTGCTTGCCTTGCGACAGGAACGCATAACAGGCGCAGACGGAGAGCAGGCAGAAACCGACGGAATAGACGAGGCGCTGGCACGGGACGATCTGTTCTACTACAATGCGCTGCCACGAATGCCGCAGGGCGTGAAGGACTCTATCGATGCTGTAGGTCCTGCCTTGGCGCTGCCCGTACTGACTGCCATCTGTCCTGTGATAGGCATGCTGGCTACTGGCGTGAAGGTGGACGTACACGGCAAGATGAACTCCTTGAACCTCATCGCGTACATAGCTGGCGACTTCGCATCGGGCAAGGGCAGCATCGACCCCGTTATGGACGTGTGGACGCAGGAAGTGAGGGCTATGGACAAGATGTACCAACAGCAGGAGGACGAATGGCGTGCCAGGAAGCGGGCTGCCAAGAACAAGAAGGAGCAGCCCGAGGAACCGAAGCTGCCCGTGCGCTGTCTGACGCTCAACAATACCGTTGCCAACCTTGCCGAGCGACTTGCCAACACAGGCGGACTGCACGCCTTCTCGTTCACGCCCGAGGCTGACACGGTGGCGCAGAAATGGCGGTCGGCTATGAGCGACTTCTCCGTGATGCTGCGACAGGCTTACGACGGCACAAGCTACGAGCGTGAGGCGCGAAGTGCCGAGGCTGTGAACGTGCATATCGATAGGCTGTTGTGGAATGTGGTGATGTGCGGAACGCCCGATGCGCTGTATAGAGTGGTGACCAACTACACCGACGGTTTTCAGAGTCGTATTGCAATAGCACGCACACCCGACAACACCTTTCAGCCGCTCACCGAAAATCTGCATGTGCTGACCGATCGTCAGCGTGAGCGCATACGTCAGATAGCCCATTTGCTGCCATTGATGCAGGGCGAGGTGGTGCTATCCAAATTGGAGGCAAAGGGCAGGCAATGGCTGGAGCAGGTGCGACTGGAGACGATGAAGAACGACGACAAGGTGAAGGCTCGCCAGCGCTTCCGCATCTGTCCTACGACGATGCGCATGATGACCTGTCTGATGCTCTGCCGAGTGGCTGCACAGCTGATAGACCGCCACGGACTGGCTGGCGCTGAGACACGGCTCAAACAGCAACCGAGGTTGTGGAAGGAGCTGATTGTAAAGCAGCAGCAACCATCGTTTCTCGCTGCCTTCGACGTGCTCGCCGACTATCAGATAGACAACGCCCTGCACTTCTTCCGCGACCGCATAGAGGCGGCATTCTCGTCGAAAGACTATTGCGGACGTGCCACGGCGGAGCGCACCAAGCGAGGCAAGAACGACTCCATCTTCGAGCGTCTGGACACTACCTTCAGCTTTGAGCAAGCCCTGCAGCACAGCATAGCCGTGAAGGGTTCGAATACGTCGCGCAACGCCGTTCAGCAAATGCTCAAGAACTGGCGCAAGCAAGGACTTGTCAGCTTTGAGCCTAACAACAGTTTCCGGAAGACTTATTGAATTTTGAATTTTGAATTTTGAGTTTTGAGTTATTCTCGGCTACGCCTGCGATGGGGAATTTTTCAGTTGTGAATTGATAATTCAAAAACTAATAACTCTAAACTCAAAAACTCAAAATGCGCGTAGCGCACAATTCAAAACTCAAAACTCAAAATTCAAAACTCTTTTAGTCATTTAGTCATTTAGTCAAAATTGAAAATTCAAAAACTCAAAAATTCAAAATCGCCGCAGGCGACCAACTCAAAACTCCTAATTCAAAACTCAAAACTCAAAATATGCTGATAGAAATCAAACGCAACCGCTACTCGTCCTATGGCGTAGACGGCATGCTCATAATAAACGGTCGCACTATTTGCGCCACATTGGAACATCCCCGTAATTATCTCCCAGCCGGCTCCTATCCATTGGAACTGGAGATAGACAGGAAACTCTGCCGCATATTGCCAACGACGCCTTGCGGTGCTACCATACGCCCCGGCAACGGTGCCCTTACGCTGAAGAACGGCAGCATCATCGTAGGCAAGGAGTACATACCGGGACTGGTGTTGAAGTCGGCGCAAACGTACGAGCGGCTCTACGAACGTATATGGAAAACCATGAAGCGTGGCAAGGGCGTAGTGCTGACGATAGTATAGCGCTGTTGCTGTAATGCTATTACAATCAAAGTGTCACTCAATGTTATTTAATAAATAACGTTGGGTGACAATATTATTTGACGTATGGTAACCATTATATAGTAAATGTTTATTGCTATTTTCTTGCATTAAATATTCTTTTTCACTAAATTTGCAACGTATCATTGATACTTCTGCTATTTGATTTTTTATACTACTAACATAATACCTTATACTATGGCAAAAATGAAGCAGATTGTAGAGTGTGTGCCTAACTTCAGCGAAGGCCGCGACATGGGCGTAATCCGTCAGATAACGGACGCAGTAGAGAGCGTCAAGGGTGTGAAGTTGCTCGACGTCGACCCCGGCGAGGCTACCAACCGTACTGTCGTAACCTTCGTGGGCGAGCCTGCAGATGTGGTGGAGGCAGCCTTCAGGGCTGTGGGCAAGGCCGCACAGCTTATTGATATGCGCCAGCAGCACGGCGCTCATCCGCGCATAGGCGCTACCGACGTGCTGCCCATTGTTCCCGTGAGCGGAATTACGCTTGAGGAGTGTGCCGAGATTTCGCGCCAACTCGCCAAGCGCATTGCCGATGAACTCAACATTCCCTGTTATTGCTATGAGGCTGCGGCGTTCACTCCCGAACGCAGAAACCTTGCCGTGTGCCGCAAGGGCGAATATGAGGGCATTGCCGAGCGTATAGACGACGATGCTGAGGCACCCGACTACGGCCGACGTCCGTACGACGAGCAGATGGCACGAACAGGCTGTACGGTGGTGGGCGCGCGCGACTTCCTCATTGCGGTGAACTTCAATCTGAACACTACCTCGACACGCCGCGCCAACGCCATCGCGTTTGACGTGAGAGAGAAGGGTAGGCCAATGCGCGAGGGCAATCCTATCATCGGCAAGAAACTGCTCTATGCCGACGGCACGCCCATCATGAAGCCCGGCACGCTGAAGTGTACCAAGGCCATAGGATGGTATATCGACGAGTATGGCATCGCCCAGGTGTCGATGAACATCACCAACATCAACGTTACGCCGCTGCACAAGGCTTTTGACGAGGTGTGCCGCTGCGCTCAGAACCGTGGCGTGCGCGTTACGGGAACGGAGATTGTGGGACTGGTGCCCGAGCGCACCCTGCTGGAGGCTGGACGCTACTTCCTTGCCAAGCAGCAGCGCTCGGCTGGCATACCGAAGAAGGACATACTGAACATTGCCATCAAGTCGCTCGGACTGTCTGATCTCAAGGAGTTTAAGCCCGAGGAGAAGATTATAGAATATGTGATGGCTGAGGGCGACGAGAAGCAGCACCTGCTGGTAGACATGACGGTGAAGGGATTTGCTGAGGAGACGTCGCGCGAGAGTCCGGCTCCTGGCGGCGGTTCGGTGTCGGCGTATATGGGAGCACTGGGCGCATCATTGGCAACGATGGTGGCAAATCTGTCAAGCCACAAGCCGGGATGGGACGAGCAGTGGAGCGAGTTTGCCGCAGTGGCTGAGGAAGGCATGGCTCTGCAGGAGCGTCTGCTGCATCTTGTAGACGAGGACACAGAGGCGTTCAACCGCATTATGGCTGCTTTCGGAATGCCGAAGAATACGCCCGAGGAGAAGGCGGCACGTACGGAAGCCATACAGACGGCTACGCTCTTTGCTACGGAGGTGCCGCTGGAGACGATGAAGGCTTCGTACGAGGTGTTTGCCGTATGCCGCAAGATGGTGGAGAAGGGCAACCCTAACAGCGTGTCGGATGCCGGAGTGGGAGCGTTGGCTGCACGTGCCGCTGTGCTCGGTGCCGGTATGAACGTGAAGATTAACGCCGGGTCGCTGAAGGACCGCACGGAGGCTGAAGCACTCATAGGCGAGGCCAACGAGCTGATAGCTAAGGCGAATAAGGAGGAAGAGGAAATAACAAAGTTGGTGGAGGATAAACTGTAAAAAAAGCCCCACCCCCTGCCCCTCCCCCGTAGGGAGGGGAGTAGTATGAACCGGCTACTTACAATTTTTAAACAAAAACCAAAATAAACAATAACCAAACAGCCCAGCTATCCCTCACACCCCACAAATCACATCACTCCCCTCCCTACGGGGGAGGGGTCGGGGGTCGGGCTGAAATATATTACATTATGACTTTTACAGACGAAATAAGACTGGGCATTCCTGACAGTTTACCCGAGCAGAAGCCCTACGACAACAATATAAATCATGCGCCCAAGCGCAAGGAGATACTGACACACGAGGAGCGCCAGCTTGCTCTGCGCAATGCTCTGCGCTACTTCCCCAAGCATCTGCACGCACAGTTGGCGCCCGAGTTTATGGACGAGCTCGACCGTTACGGCCGCATATATATGTACCGCTACCGTCCGAGCTATGAGATGTACGCCCGTCCTATCGACGAGTATCCGCACCGCTCAGAACAGGCGGCTGCCATAATGCTGATGATTCAGAACAACCTCAATCCTGAGGTGGCGCAGCATCCGCACGAGCTGATTGTGTACGGCGGCAACGGTGCCATATTCCAGAACTGGGCACAGTACCGGCTGACGATGAAGTATCTGAGCGAGATGACCGACGAGCAGACGCTTGTGATGTATTCGGGACATCCGCTCGGTCTGTTCCCGTCGCACCGGAATGCGCCACGAGTGGTGGTGACAAATGGTATGGTGATACCAAACTACTCCAAACCTGACGACTGGGAGCGCATGAACGCTTTGGGCGTGAGCCAATACGGACAGATGACGGCTGGCTCATACATGTACATCGGTCCGCAGGGCATCGTGCACGGCACTACTATCACCGTGCTGAACGCCTGCCGCAAGCAACTCAGCGCCAAGGGTAAGGCACACGACATCAGCGGTATGCTGTTTGTGTCGTCGGGATTGGGCGGCATGTCGGGCGCTCAGCCCAAGGCTGGCAACATAGCCGGTGTGGTGAGCGTGGTGGCAGAGATAAATCCTTTGGCAGCCAAGAAGCGCTACGACCAGGGATGGGTGGACGAGCTGCACGACAATCTGGACGAGCTGATTCCTGCCATACGAAAGAGCGTAGACGAGAAGCGCACGGTGTCGATGGCATATGTGGGCAACGTGGTGGGCCTGTGGGAGCGACTCGCTGACGAAGGAGTGCACGTGGACATAGGCAGCGACCAGACCTCGTTACACAATCCGTGGGCGGGTGGCTACTATCCTGCCGACCTGACTCTGGAGGAGTCGAAGCAGATGATGGCTGAGAATCCCGATGAGTTCCGCAAGCATGTGCAGGCGTCGTTGCGCCGACAGGTGGCTGCCATAAACCGCCTTGCCGAGCGTGGTATGTACTTCTTCGACTATGGCAACGCCTTCCTGTTGCAGTCGAAGCGCGCTGGAGCCGACATCTGCCAGGAGAATGGCAAGTTCCGATATCCGTCGTACGTGCAGGACATAATGGGTCCGATGTTCTTCGACTATGGTTTCGGTCCCTTCAGATGGGTGTGTACATCGGGCGCCCCAGCCGACCTCGCCAAGACCGACGAGATTGCGGCACGTGTGATGGAGGAAATAATGCAGACTGCGCCTGACGAAATCAAGGGACAGATGGCGGACAACATACACTGGATTTGCGAGGCAAGCCGCAACAACCTTGTGGTGGGCTCGCAGGCTCGCATCCTGTATGCCGACGCTGAGGGCCGCTCGAAGATAGCCCAGGCTTTCAACGAGGCTATAAAGAGTGGCGAGATAACACGCCCTGTGGTGCTGGGACGCGACCATCACGACGTGTCGGGCACCGACTCGCCATTCCGCGAGACAAGCAATATATACGACGGTTCGCAGTTCTGTGCCGACATGGCTGTGCAGAACGTGATAGGCGATTCGTTCCGCGGAGCTACATGGGTGTCGCTGCACAACGGCGGCGGCGTAGGCTGGGGCGAAGTGATAAACGGAGGTTTCGGCATGGTGATTGACGGCAGTGAGGAAAGCGACCGCCACATACGCGAAATGCTATTCTGGGACGTGAACAACGGAATTGCACGCCGCGCATGGGCTCGCAACGAAGGCTCAATACACAGCATTGAGCGCGAGATGCTGCGCTCGCACGGGTTGCAGGTGACAATGCCAAACATCGTTGACGACGAAATCATCAGCAAATACGCCAACCCTTAAACATGCATCAACCTATCAACACTACAATCTATCAACTGAAGCAATATGAAGATACACAAGATTTCAGCCGAGCACCTTTCGATTGAACGTATAGGTGAAATAGTATATGGCGGCTACCAGATACAATTGAGCTACGACGCACAGAAGCGCATAGTGGAATGCAGAAAATATCTCGACCGGAAGATAGAGGAGACAACTTCGCCCATCTATGGCGTTACTACCGGATTCGGATCGCTCTGCAACGTGAGCATCGGTCAGGACTATCTGGCACAGTTGCAGATAAACCTTATGATGTCGCACGCTTGCGGTACGGGCGACCGTGTGCCCAACGACATTGTGAAGATAATGCTGCTGCTAAAGATTCAGTCGCTGAGCTACGGATTTTCGGGCTGTCAGCTTGCTACTGTCAACCGGCTCATCGACTTCTTCAACAACGATGTCTATCCGGTGGTGTACATGCAAGGCTCGCTCGGAGCTTCGGGCGACTTGGTGCCGCTGGCTCATCTCACGCTGCCGCTCGTAGGATTGGGCGAGGTGGAATATCAGGGCGAGGTGATAACGGGAGCCGAACTGCTGCAGAAGCTGGAGTGGCAACCTATACAGCTTGCCTCGAAAGAGGGACTGGCGCTGCTCAACGGTACGCAGAACATGGGGGCTTTCGCTGTGTGGGCGCTGCTGCAGTCGTACAGGCTGAGCGAATGGGCAGACAGGATTGCTGCAATGTCGCTCGATGCTTACTACGGACTAACTGCTCCCTTCACCGACGCTGTTCATCAGGTGCGCCCGCATAAGGGACAGATTGCCACGGCTGCACGTATGCGCCAATTGCTCGAAGGCAGCGAGATTGTGGAGAAGCCCAAGCAGTATGTGCAGGATCCGTACTCGTTCAGATGTATTCCGCAGGTGCATGGCACGGTGAAGGATACTATCGATTATGTGACATCCGCAGTTGACGTGGAGGTGAACTCGGCTACGGACAATCCGACTGTGTGTCCTGACGACGACATTATTATTTCGGCTGGCAACTTCCACGGCGAGCCGATAGCAATGCCGATGGACTTTCTGGCAATAGCCTTGTGCGAATTGGCCAACATCTCGGAGCGCCGCATCTACAAGCTTGTGAGCGGAACACGCGGACTGCCCAGTTTCCTTGTGGCCAACCCGGGTGTGAATAGTGGATTCATGATAACGCAATACGCGGCTGCCTCGGTGGTGAGTCTGAACAAGACGCTGTCGACTCCATCGTCGGTAGACAGCATCCCGTCGAGCCAGGGACAGGAGGACCACGTGAGTATGGGTGCCAATGCTGCCATAAAGCTCTATAAGGTGGTGCTCAACACGGAGCGTGTGCTTGCCATCGAACTGTTCAATGCAGCACAGGCACTCGACTTCCGTCGTCCGCTGAAGTCGTCGCCAGCAGTGGAGGCGCTGCACGACAGTTACCGAAAGGTGGTGCCGTTTATCGTAGACGACGAAGTGATGTATCCGCATATTGCGAGGTCGGTAGAGTTTTTGAGGGGAGAAAAGTTATGAAACAACTTGTTAAAAATATTCGCTGTCTCGCTGGCGTAGAATACGAACCTAAGCTCCGGCTGAAGGGCAAGGAGATGGGGCGTTTCTGCGCCATTGACAATGCGTGGCTCCTGGTGGAAGACGGAAGGTTTGCCGAGTTTGGTAGTGTGGCAGACGGTATGCCGGCATTAGCCGACATTGACCAGACCATTGACGCTGAGGGCGGAATCGTGATGCCGTCGTGGTGCGACTCGCACACACATATAGTATTTGCCGGAAGCCGTGAACGCGAGTTTGTGGACAAAATCAACGGACTGAGTTATGAGGAGATTGCACGACGTGGCGGAGGAATACTCAATTCGGCCGACCTTCTGCACAACACCTCAGAAGATGAGCTCTATCGTCAGGCCATGCGCCGACTGGACGAGGTTATACAGAAGGGAACCGGCTGTATAGAGATAAAGAGCGGCTACGGGCTCAATCTGAAAGACGAACTGAAGATGCTGCGCGTGATTAGGCGCATGAAGGAGACTTCGGATGCTCGGATTGTGTCGACATTCCTCGGAGCGCATGCTGTGGCACGCGGAATGACACAGGCCGAATATGTAAAACAGATTGTCGACGAGATGATTCCAGAAGTGGGACGTCAGCGTCTTGCCGATTTCGTTGACGTGTTCTGTGACCGTGGATTCTTCACGCCTGAAGAGACTGCACGTATTCTCGACGCTGCTGCTGCATGGGGAATGCGCCCGAAGATTCATGCCGACGAACTGGCATCGTCGGGTGGAGTAGAAGTGGGTGTAAGGCACGGAGCATTATCTGTAGACCATCTGGAGAGCATGACCGTGGAGGAAATAGAAATATTGCGCCCGAGCGACACGATGCCTACCGTGCTGCCCGGCACGTCGTTCTTCCTGAATATGCCTTACGGCAAGGCGCGCAAGATGATTGATGCGGGACTGGGCGTGGCGGTGGCAAGCGACTACAATCCGGGTTCGACACCTTCGGGCGACATGAAGTTTGTGGTTTCGCTGGCTTGTATAAAGCTACGTCTGCTGCCAAGCGAGGCGTTGAATGCAGCTACAATAAACGGAGCTTATGCTATGGGAGAGAGTGCCGAATACGGAAGTATTGCCAAGGGCAAGGTGGCAAATTTCTTCATCACCCATCCGCTGCCATCGGTAGACTTCATACCCTATGCCTACACTACACCGATAGTGAAAAAAGTGGTGTTGCGAGGCAAAATGCAATGAATCATAAGGAAATGAAGATTAAAAATAAATGTATTTATTTTGTATTGTCTTCGATTTCCACTAACTTTGCACGCTATGATACAGGTAAAAGTGAAAAACGCTGCCCTTCGTGAGGCGGCTATGCAAGATATGGATGCTTTCCTCAAGGTGTTTATCGACGCTACTAAGGAGGCCATTGGCGGCGAGCTTAATGCTGAGAATATGCAGCAGTTGAGCGTGTCGCAGATTACATTGCTTGCCTACGACATCCTGCACGAGGAGGTGATGGACGGCGGCTTTGTGCAGCTCATCTACAACGGCTACGGCGGTTTCATATTTGACAACCCCTTTGCCAAGGTGTTGCGCGACTGGGGACTGCGCGACCTTGCCAAGATGCTCTTTTCGGTGCGCAAACTCTACAAGGAGTACGGACCGAAGATACAGCGCGACTGCTCGGACGAGGAGTTTATGGCAATGTTTGAGCAATACCCCGAGTTTGACGACTACGACGACGAGTTTGTAGAAAACGAGGAGGCGTGGACTGCAGGCGTGGCTCACTATGTAGACGAGCATATAGAGGAATTTGTGGTGGTGGAGGAATAAGCGTAACTCCCCACGACTTCAATAGCAAAAACAATGAATAAGGAACAGGAACTGAAGAGAAAGAAAAGTCCGGTGAGCATAAAGAACAAGAAAGCCTCGTTTGAGTACTTTTTTGTGGAGACGTATACGGCAGGCATAGTGCTTACCGGCACCGAGATAAAGTCGATAAGACTCGGAAAGGCGAGTCTTGTCGACACTTTCTGCTATATAAACAACCATGAGGTGTGGGTGAAGGGCATGAACATCTCGCCCTACTTCTACGGCTCGTTCAGCAACCATGAAGCACGACGCGACCGCAAGTTGCTGCTCAACAAGCGCGAAATATACAAGCTTGAGGACGCTACAAAGCAGCCTGGATACACCATTGTGCCTACTCTCGTATTCATCGACGAGCACGGACGTGCTAAGGTGGACATAGCACTGTGTCGAGGCAAAAAGGAATACGACAAGCGACAGACGCTGAAGGAGAAGGAAGACAGAAGAGAGATGGATAGGGCGATGAAGCATTATTAAGAATGAGGTGTGGCTAAATATTATTAGATGAAGAAGACTTTAAGAGAAGTCGCTAAAGACAGGATAATAATACTCGACGGTGCGATGGGCACCATGATTCAGCAGTACGGACTGGAGGAAGAAGACTTCCGTGGCTACCGCTACCGCAAGACTCCGGGTATGATGAAGGGCAACAACGATATGCTCAATATCACACGCCCTGACGTGATAAGCGACATTCATAGAAAATACCTTGAGGCTGGTGCTGACATCATCACCACAAACACATTCAGCTCACAGCGCATCAGTCAGGCTGACTATCATTTGGAGGACTCAGCCAGGGCAATGGCGCTGGAAGGAGCACGACTGGCACGCAAGGCAGCCGACGAATTCTCGACAGAGGACCGTCCACGCTTTGTGGCAGGATCGGTTGGCCCTACTAACAAGACGTGCTCGATGAGTCCGGACGTGAGCAATCCTGCCGCACGCGACCTCGACTATATGACGCTCTATACTGATTATGTGGAGCAGATTGAGGCGCTGGAAGAGGGTGGTGCAGACGCCATATTGATTGAGACAGTCTTTGACACGCTCAACGCCAAGGCTGCTATCGATGCAACAATGGAGGTGGGCAGACGCACAGGCAAAGACCTGCCTATAATGCTGAGCATCACCGTAAGCGACCTTGCCGGACGTACTCTGAGCGGACAGACACTCGACGCTGTGCTGGCGAGTGTGAGCAGCTACCCGATTTTTTCCATCGGACTCAACTGCTCGTTCGGTGCCGACCAGATGAAGCCTTTCTTAAAACAGCTGGCTCATCGTGCACCTTATTATATAAGTGCTTATCCGAACGCCGGGCTGCCCAATAGTTTGGGCGCATACGACGAGACTCCAGAGTCGATGGCTCCACAGATACAGGAATTCATAGACGAGGGACTGGTGAACATCATTGGCGGATGCTGCGGAACTACGGAGAAGTTTATTGCCAAATATGTGCCTATTGCCGAGGGCAAAAAGCCGCATGTGCCGCAACCCAAGCCCCAGACCATGTGGCTGAGCGGACTAGAACTGCTCGACGTTACGCCCGATGTGCGCTTTGTCAATGTGGGCGAGCGATGCAATGTGGCTGGCTCGCGCAAGTTCCTGCGACTCATCAAGGAGAAGAGCTACGACGAGGCTGTGAGCATAGCACGCAAGCAGGTGGCTGACGGCGCACTGGTCATTGACGTGAACATGGACGACGGACTGCTCGACGCTCGCGAGGAGATGCGCACATTCCTGAATATCATCGCTTCGGAACCCGACATTGCCAAGGTGCCTGTGATGATCGACTCGTCGAAATGGGATGTGATAACTGCCGGACTGCAATGCGTGCAGGGCAAGTGCATCGTCAACTCAATCTCGCTGAAAGAGGGCGAGGAGGTGTTCTTGAGCCACGCTCGCGACGTGATGCGCTATGGTGCAGCCGTGGTGGTTATGTGCTTTGACGAAATAGGACAGGCCACTACTTACGAACGACGCATTGAAATTGCAGCACGTGCCTACAAACTTCTTACAGAGAAGGTGGGCATGAATCCGCTCGATATAATATTCGACCCCAACGTGCTTGCCATAGCTACGGGCATGGAAGAGCACGACAACTATGCTGTCGACTTTATTAAGGCAGTCGACTGGATAAAGACAAATCTGCCAGGAGCGCATGTGAGCGGTGGCGTGAGCAACCTGTCGTTCTCGTTCCGTGGCAACAACTATATACGCGAGGCAATGCACTCGGTGTTTCTCTATCATGCCATTGGCAAGGGTATGGACTTCGGAATCGTGAATCCGGCAACCAAGGTGACCTACGACGATATCACTGCCGACCAACTGGAGATAATAGAGGACGTGGTGCTCAACCGAAAGAAGGATGCTTCGGAACGTCTTGTGGAACTTGCCGACGAGATAAAACAAAAACAGGAGGCTCTGAAGAACGGAATAGCGACTGGAACAGGCACAACACAGGTTGCCGCTGAGCCCGAATGGCGCAAGGCTGACGTTGCCACACGTCTTGCCACAGCCCTGCAAAAGGGAATTGCCGACTATATGGAGGAAGACATCAAGGAAGCTCTTGTTGTCTATCCGAAGGCGGTGGACATCATTGAGGGTCCACTGATGGACGGTATGAACAAGGTGGGCGAGCTGTTTGGTTGCGGAAAGATGTTCTTGCCACAGGTGGTGAAGACTGCACGCACTATGAAGAAGGCTGTGGCTATACTGCAACCATACATCGAGGCTGATAAGAAGGAAGGCGGCTCGTCGTCGGGCAAGGTGCTTATGGCAACCGTGAAAGGCGACGTTCATGACATTGGCAAAAATATTGTTGATGTGGTGATGTCGTGCAACAATTACGAGGTGATTGACCTCGGAGTGATGGTGCCTGCTGAGCAGATTCTGAAGAAGGCCATCGAAGAGAATGTTGACATGGTGGGACTGAGTGGTCTTATCACGCCGAGTCTTGAGGAGATGGTCAATGTGGCTACGGAGTTTGAACATGCTGGTCTGCAGATTCCTATTATGGTTGGCGGTGCTACGACTTCAGAGATGCACGTGGCATTGAAAATTGCGCCTGTCTATAGTGGAATCGTGGTGTGGGTGAAGGATGCTGCGCAGAATCCGATGATAGCACAGCGACTCATGAATCCCGATGAACGTCGGGCATTTGAGGCAGAGTTGAAAGAACGTTACGCCAAGCTGCGCGAGGAATATGCTGCTCATCAGCAGAAGCTATCGTCGCTCGACGAGGCAAGAAAGAATAAGTTGGAATTGTTTTAAAATATCTATATAGTTATGGTATTCAGAAAAAAGAGAGTTTGGCACTGTCTTCCTGGTCAGGAGCCAACTGAACTTGACAAGAAAGTAATGTACTGGGAAAACAAGGGTAAGGAGGTGCCGTCGCGCGACCTTATCAAGACTCCCGAACAGATAGAAGGCATTCGCCGCAGTGGTGTGGTGAATACCGGTGTGCTCGACGAGGTGGCAAAGAATATTCGTGCCGGAATGAGCACTCTCGAAATCGACCAGATTTGTTATGATTATTGCACATCGCATGGTGCAATTCCAGCTTGCCTTAATTATGAGGGCTTTCCTAAGAGCGTGTGCACAAGTATCAACGAGGTTGTGTGCCACGGCATTCCTAAGGAAGAGGATATTCTTGAGGAGGGCGACATCGTGAATGTTGACTTCACAACCATCCTTGACGGCTATTACGCCGATGCCTCGCGTATGTTTATCATTGGCAAGACCACTCCAGAGAAGGAGCAGCTTGTGCGTGTTGCCAAGGAATGTTTGGAGATAGGTATGGAGGCAGCCAAGCCTTATTCGTTTGTTGGCGATATTGGTCATGCTATCCAGAAGCATGCGGATAAGTATCACTACGGCATTGTGCGCGACCTGTGTGGACACGGAGTGGGTTTGAAATTCCACGAAAAGCCCGATGTGATGCACTACGGTCATAAGGGTACAGGTATGCTGCTCGTGCCGGGTATGGTGTTCACTATCGAACCAATGGTGAATATGGGTACATGGAAGGTGTTTATTGATGCCGACGACGAATACGGATGGGAGGTAATCACTGGCGACGAGAAACCGAGCGCACAGTGGGAACATACATTCGTAATGACAGAGCACGGCGTTGAAGTGTTAACTTATTAATATTAAGTGTTAAATGTTGAATTTTAAGTGCTAAGTTCTATTTTGCTGACGCGACATTTAACATTTAACAATTAAAATTCGGAAGAAATGTACATATTAGGTATTGAGAGCAGCTGCGACGATACTAGTGCAGCAGTGCTCCAGGATAATATATTGCTGAGCAACGTGACAGCTTCGCAGGACGTTCACTTTGAATATGGTGGCGTGGTGCCTGAGCTTGCGTCGCGTGCCCATCAGCAGAACATTGTGCCTGTGGTAAGTGCAGCGTTGAAGCGTGCTGGCATTACCAAGGAACAGTTGTCGGCTGTAGCCTTCACTCGTGGTCCGGGTCTTATGGGCTCGTTGCTTGTAGGTGTGAGCTTTACCAAGGGATTTGCACGCAGTCTGGGCATTCCTATGATTGACGTGAACCACTTGCAGGGTCATGTAATGGCGCATTTCATCAAAGAGAAGCCGGAGGATACAACGCCTCCGTTCCCGTTCCTCTGTCTGCTCGTGTCGGGCGGTAACTCGCAGATTGTTAAGGTGAATGCCTACAATGATATGGAGGTGCTCGGTCAGACCATTGATGATGCTGCCGGTGAGGCTATAGACAAGTGCTCTAAGGTGATGGGACTGGGTTATCCCGGTGGCCCAATCATCGACCGTCTGGCACGTCAAGGCAATCCGCTCGCCTATAAATTTGCCGAACCGCACATCCCTGGTCTTGACTATAGCTTCAGCGGACTGAAGACCTCGTTCCTGTATAGTCTGCGCAAGTGGATGCAGGACGACCCCGACTTTGTAGAGCATCACAAGAACGACCTTGCAGCGAGCCTTGAGCATACTATCGTCGACATATTGATGAAGAAGCTGCGTCTTGCCGTGAAGCAGACCGGCATAAAGCATGTGGCTGTGGCTGGTGGCGTTTCTGCCAATAACGGACTGCGTAATGCGTTCCACGATCACGCCAAGCGTTATGGTTGGACTATCTATATTCCGAAGTTCAGCTACACTACCGACAATGCTGCGATGATTGGCATAACGGGCTACTATAAGTTCATCGACAAGGACTTCTGCTCAATCGACAAGCCTGCGTTCAGCAAGGTGACATTTAAGTAGTGTGTCCCAAGGACACGCTTGGTTACTCACGAAACATTCATTAAAAAATAGAGAAAAATGGAATTTGAAAAGAAAGTACTTAGCCGTGAAATTCAGCAGTATTTATATGAGTCGGGTCTTACTGTAGGTTCAGCCGAAAGCTGCACGGGAGGACGCATTGCCGAGGCTATTATAGCTGTTCCGGGAGCTTCGACTTATTTTAAGGGCGGCGTAATCTCTTACACCAACGAAGTAAAGGAGAATCTGCTTGGAGTCGACCATCAGCTTCTTGAGGAGAAGACAGCAGTTTGTGAGGAAGTGGCAAAGGCAATGGTGCAGGGAGCGATAAAGACTCTTGGTGTTGACTTTGCGATTGCAACAACCGGTACAGCAGGTCCTGGCGGTGGTACTGCCGAGATTCCCGTTGGCACAATCTGGATAGCATGTGGCAATGCAGAGAATATTGAAACGCTGAAACTCACCGAGGATTATGGTCGTGACATCAATCTTGCAATTGCTACAAGCAAGGCTCTTCAGATGTTTATCGGCTTCCTTAAGGAGCACGCTCCAAAGGTGAAGAACGAAGGCAAAGTACCAGTAATTCCTGTTGCGGAATAATGACAGGTAGGAGGGTGACGGACTTGTTTGATATATCTGAAAACAAAAAAAACATTAAATAAGTAACATTATCTATGAGATTGTTTTGTATTCTCAGAAAAAGTAGTTAATTTTGCACCCTGTTTGGAATAGGTATCAAAAAACGAATACAAAAAAGCAGATAGAAATGTCGAAAATTTGTCAGATTACGGGAAAGAAAGCCCAGATAGGTAACAACGTATCACACTCAAAGCATCGCACAAAGCGTTCTTTCGATGTGAACTTGTTCAGCAAGAAGTTCTACTATGTAGAGGAAGGTTGCTGGATTAGCCTCAAAATTAGCGCAGCGGGTCTGCGTCTTATCAACAAAGTGGGCTTGGACGCTGCCCTCAAGCAGGCTGTGTCTAAGGGTTATGTAGACTGGAATGACATTAAAGTTATAGGAGAATAAGTAAATGGCATCAAAGAAAGCAAAGGGCAACAGAGTACAGGTAATTCTCGAGTGCACTGAGATGAAGAACAGCGGTCTGCCTGGAACAAGCCGTTACGTGACTACAAAGAATCGTAAGAACACTCCTGACCGTATGGAATTGATGAAGTATAACCCCATCCTTAAGAAGATGACTCTTCACAAGGAGATTAAGTAATAACATATAAGATATGGCAAAGAAAGCGGTCGCTACCCTCCGTGAAGGTACATCGGACGGTCGCGCATATACAAAGGTTATCAAGATGGTAAGAAGCGAGAAGACTGGCGCTTACATCTTTGACGAGCGTATGGTTCCTAACGAAGCTGTTAAGGACTTTTTCAAGAAGTAAAATTCTGAAATACAATATTTATGAGAGTGTCGAACTTTTTGTTCGGCACTCTTTTTTTTATGTCTGTGTGCTTGACGTTCCCGGGCTTTTGTGTTTGTGTCTTTGTCTGTTTTGTATAATGTAGCGGCTTGTGGTGGATTTTTGCTAAGCGTGGTTTGCAAATCGTTTTATGGGTTAAGGTAGGGGTGTTTTAAGGGGTCTTAAATGTGTATTTGATTGATATACATCGTGTTATCTATGTCAAGAAAACCCTAAAAAAGGTGAAGTTGTGGTATGTAAACTTGCACAACTCACGATTTTTGTGTAATTTTGCAAGCGATAATTAAAAGGAAGTCGTGTCTCGATTATATGTAGACGGTCTTCTGAAAGTATCTAACGGAATTTATATAGGTGTTGGATAACGTCTTTGGTTGCACCTATAGTGGATGTGTCTTTCGGTATAGTTTTCAGGGTAAGAATTCCTTGATTTATATGATTAAGATGCTTTATACATACTATTGTCTGTTCTTGAGGTAGGAATAGGGGATAGAGGTATTTAAGAGAGCGTGTCCGGGTTCCACAAAGAACAAACTAATGATTAAAATTATTAAGGAAATTGTTTTAACTTTATGCTTATTTGTAGTGAACCCAGTATTGGGTGCTAACAACGTGTCTTCTAATGAAGCTCCAAATTCTTCGAGCTTCGATTGGAATCCTGTAATTCAGGCTATCGTTCAGGTTGAAAGTGAGGGTAACGCTAAGGCCGTGAGTGGCAACTCATGCGGTGCAATGCAGATCACTCCGATTTTGGTGAAGGAATGTAATGAAATTCTTAAGAAGCGTAAGAGCAAAAAGCGCTTCACCCTGCGTGACAGATTCAGTCTGGAGAAATCAAAGGAAATGTTCATCCTTATTCAGTCACACTTTAATCCCTTAAATGATATTGAAATGGCAATCCGCTCATGGAATGGTGGTGCGCGTTATAATGTCAAGCGTACTCAGAAGTACTTTGAGAAGGTGATGAAGTGCTTGAATGCGCGAAAATAAATGGCGTAAAAAGTGTAAAGGAATATCGAATTCTTGTCATATGTCAATTTTGAAGCTTTTGATATAAAAAAGTGATAAAAAAACGAGCCGAAACATTTGGCGGTTTGGAAAATAAGTACTACCTTTGCACTCGCAATTCAGAAATGAGGTTGCTGACAATAAAATGAAAGTTGCACCCTTAGCTCAGTTGGTAGAGCAACTGACTCTTA
>UMGV01046243.1_pt1 | contig 19102 bp, 26 predicted proteins | sample 1965361 | NCBI WGS metagenome assembly UMGV01 (sample SAMEA4836081, study PRJEB28245) | human gut metagenome | biome: gut microbiome; material: fecal sample | place: Denmark | collected 2008
CTATTTCAACAAAAATTGGTACACTATTCTCCCCCTTTTTGCGCAAAATGACGAACAATTGGCGGTAAAAATGAGCGGTTATCTGAAACGCAACCAATAGTAGCATAAATATTTCAACAATTTCTCAAAACTTTTTTCAAAAAAGGTATTGACATTCAGAGTAAACTGTGATACAATACATAATAGAAAAGCTCGAGAGGGTTTGAAGTACATACCTTGATGGTCACTGACTTCAACAATTTCTCAAAACTTTTTTCAAAAAAGGTATTGACATTCAGAGTAAACTGTGATACAATACATAATAGAAAAGCTCGAGAGGGTTTGAAGTACATACCTTGATGGTCACTGACTTCAACAATTTCTCAAAACTTTTTTCAAAAAAGGTATTGACATTCAGAGTAAACTGTGGTACAATACCATTAGTAAAGGGTTCACCTTTACACTTGTTAAAAATCAGAACGGTAAATCTGTAACACCGTTGTGTTATCTGAATTGCACGCTGTGAGAGCGTCCTAACATAGCACAATGCACCTTGACAATTGAATATTATACTCTTTTTTGAAAAAAGCACCCCTGATGAGTGTAACTCGCTTATGCTATGTATAAGTGTCAAAAATAGGCATATAATGCTTATAGGTGAAAACGGTTATATTATAACTGTCACGCTGAAAATTGCGACGAAACACACGAAAAATCACGGAATATTTATATGTTCCGTGTGTCGGGTGTAAACTCAAATTTATTAAAAAAGAGGTTAAAAAATTATGTTGAATTTTGTTATAGTAAATGATATTAGAAACGCTTTACAGAGTGAAAGGCACCATATTGAATGGTTTAGATTTAATCATTGTAATGCTTATACAACAATGGGAGCATTAGTTAATGTTACCATAGGAAACGATGAATATTTTGTATTGCCTATAATGTCATACGAAACTGTTGTTGGTTTTGTTTATGACCGTGTTGTTTATGAAATAGGAAAGTATTCTCAAACAACATCAAAACAAATGACACAAATTTGTAAAGCCTATTTTTCAGATTATGACAGGATTTTTATGGAAAAAAGGTATTGCTGACACGGTGTTATGCCGTGTGTCGGGTGTAAACTCAAAAAATTATTAAAAAAGAGGTTAAATTATGAAATATGTTATTTACAAAACCATTTTTGGATATTGCGTAACATCAGAGGAAAATTATTATGCAAGATTACAAGACGCAAGAGCAATACAAAAATGTTATGACTTTGAAAGTGCTAATGCAATTATTGAGTATTATTGCAAATATTTTAATTGTAAGCGTGAAGATTTTATTATAGCCGTTGAATAAACGGCTGTGTCGGGTGTAAACTCAAATTTATTAAAAAAGAGGTTTTAAATTATGAAAATTATTTATGAAAAATCTTTGTTGCAATATAGCGAAGAGTGTCGAGAGGATATAAGAAAAAGCATAGAGAAACTCAACCAATTAGGAAAACTTGATGAATTAGAAACCGAGTTATCCTATGTATATTGTAACATAATTTCTGACGAGCAATTATATGCTTTATTCATTGAAGATTTTGATTATCTTTTGTCATTAGTTAATATGACAGAAGATGAATTTTTCAACGAGAGTGAAGAGGAATAACCTCTACACTCTCGGGGTGTCGGGTGTAAAAACTCAAAAAATTAAAAAAAAGAGGTTGAAAATTATGAAAAAATCACCATTTGAACTTTTACACACTCATTGCAAAATGACAGTAAAAATTGTGAGTCCTAATACTTCAACAGGTTTATTAGTTGAAAAGTGTTTGAAATACTGTTGCACATTCTACTATGACAGTGAACAGTACGGCAATGGGTTTTATCTGACAATTACAAATGAACACGGCGATTATTTTCACGGTTTTGATTTAAGGTATGACCGTACCTTTAAAAAAGCAGAAAAGAAAAAATGGCTTGAAAAGTGGGCAAAAAATTATTGGAATGGGGAAAATGGTGCTTGGCTATTTAAAAGTCTTGAAATTACAGAAGAATAAGCACAAAAAAGAGTACAGATAAATAATCACTGTACTCTTTGTGTCGGGTGTAAAAACTCAAAAAATATTAAAAAAGAGGTAAAAAATTATGAAAAAAGAAAAGTTAATCACAAGAACAATCACAGTAACTACGGCTGAATTTATGTGCGTTAATGTTGAAACAGCAAATGTTGAAGTTGTCACTGCTGAATTAACAGGACGGATTGACAGTGAAACAGCCTTAAAGAAGTACAAGGCAACTGCTGAAACTGCAACACTTAAAGTCGTTTCTTGTCAGTCAGTCAATTATAACGAACAGCTTTACGGTATGACAGAAAAAGAATTTATTCAACACGCAAAAATTTTGCCACCACGCAAAGCGACAGAAGAAAATGAGAGTACAGAGGAATAACCTCTGCACTCTCGGTGTGTTGGGTGTAAACCTAAAAATTAAGAAAAAAGAGGTGAGTCTATTTTGTCAAGACGAAAAAAATATATTTTGCTTATTTCTGTCATAATTATTTCAGCATTTGCATTGATATTGTGTGCTTGTCAAGCTAAAACAACAACAAATAACATTGATAATATGTTTGTAAAAGTAGGTGAAAGCACACAATATGCAAATGTAACGATATTGTATGATAGAGATACAAAGGTAATGTATTCAATGTCAAATTATGACAGTAATTCTGGCATTTTAACTTTACTTGTAAATGCTGACGGTACTCCAAAAATTTGGAAAGATACTAATTAAAATTAACCTATTAATAAAACGCACAAAAAAGAGTACAGAGAAATAATTACTGTACTCTTTGTGTCGGGTGTAAACCTAAAATTCAAGAAAAAAGGGGATTTAAAATGAAAGTAGTAAATAAAAACGGCTGTGAAATATGTTTTGATTTTGCATTAATGTTTATGGACGATGTAATTTTAGAGATAGTACAAGATAAACTATCGGAAGCTTGTACAGAACAAGAAATTTTTACAGCATACGAAGAAGAATATGAAAAGGCAACAGGTAAAGAATGGTTTTTATCAGAAAGTAATCCAGCAATATAACAAAAAAGAGTACAGAGAAATAAACTTTGTACTCTTTGTGTCGGGTGTAAGCTCAAAAATTTTTAAGAAAAAAGAGGTAAAAATTATGTTAGATTTAATTACAGCTAATGAAATTGTTAATGTTTTACAGAGTAAGGGTAACTTCAATTCCCTTAAATGGGCGGAAAAAGGTTATCTCAATACTTTTATAACAATGGATTTACTTGTAAATGTCACCATACAAAATGTTGAATATTGTGTTATACCAATCATATTATTTAAAAGAAGGTATCGCACTATGGAGAGTTTTCCTTATAAGGCTTATGTGTTAGGTTTTGTTTATGAGGGTAGTGTTTATGAAATTGGTAAATATACTCGTAGAGTTTCAGAAATGTTCACGAGCCTTTGTAATTACTATTTTGCAAATAATAAATATGAGAGAGTTTATTTTGCAAAATGTAAATGACACGGTATTACACCGTGTGTCGGGTGCAAATCCTAAAAAATTAAGAAAAAAGAGGTAGAAAAAATTATGGAAATAATTTATGCTGTTTCAACAGGTACAAATGAAACCTACAAAAGAACGAATTATGTTGAAAAAATTATTCCGTTTTTACCACGGACAACTATCATTGTAAAGGGTAAAAATGAAACGGAGTGTCGTAACCGAATATCAGCTTATATCAAAGCGTTATATTTTGATTTTGACGGTGAAATTGTGGAAAATTATGAATTTGACAATGAAATTGTAAAACACATTACCAATAACACCTCATTTATGTTGACAAAATGGGTTGCTGATGAATATTATTGTCGAGCTATTGATGTCCGTGCTATTCGTATTGTAAAAGACGAAATATATTATTTATGACACGGTGTAAACCGTGTGTCGGGTGTTAATAAAAAAGGAAGTGGTAAAAAATGATTACAATACGCTCAACTAATTATACACTATTTGAAAAGCTAATCTTAGCTGAGGGTTTAAAGAATTTCTTTTTTATAGGCAGTTGCGAAAATAATAATTGTTCAGATTGTAAAATCAGAACACTTTGCTCTGACATTAAATCAGCTCACGCTCACGCTTTAAAGCTGATTGAAAAGGAAAAATATAATGGATAATTTAACCTTTAATGCAAGCAACTACACAACCTATGAAAAGAAATTTTTAGGAATTATGATTGAAAGAATGTTTACAGTAATTGACGAAGAATGTTGCAACAATAAATGCGATAAATGTTCAGTCAATAACTTATGTAATGACTCAATCAAAGCTTTAAAATCGTTGTCAGATAACGAAAATATTTTGAAATTTTAGTTAAAAAATATCGAAAAAAGTATTGACAACATACCTATAATATGCTATAATTAGTTATAACCTCAGATAGAGGTCTACACCCCCTCAAACCTATGCAATTAGAGGGCAACTCTGAAAAGTTGTCCTCGACACGGTAAATCTACAGTTAGCTTTGTTGGGTGCAACTCCCGAATTTACCTTATCAAAACACAATTGCAAACTATAACAAAAAGGAGTGAAAAAAGAAATGGCAAGAACACCACAGGTAACTCGTACAATTAAAACAACTATTGTAACTGTTCTCTGTTTGGACATTGTAAATGGCGAACCTTTCAACGAAAGAGTAACGCTTCCTCGTACTTACAAGGACGAAAAAGCTATGCTCAAAGAAGTTGAAAAGGTCATTAACAATGACACGCAGAAAGCTGTTCACATTGTTGACTTTACTGTTGAAGAAAAGTTGTACGGTATGAGTGAGCAGAAATTCATTGAAACGGCGGACGAGCTTCCTCCTCGCAAGGAATATGGCAAGATTTGCGGAGAAGCAACAGAAGAAAACAACTAAAACTAAAAGTACAAGGAGAGTTAAATTATGACAAAAGATTACGAAGTAAAAATCAATTCCGTATCAAAGGAACTTACAGCAAGAGAGCGTGTTATGCTGAAAGACACAAGAAACGCTGTTAAACTTGACGAAGCAGTCAAGGACACACCACTTGTTATTTCACCAGCTTATTATGCGGTGCTTGATGTACACAACGAAAAGTCAAAAGAGGACAAAGATTTTCAGAATTTCGTTGTAGTTGACACAGCAGGAAACAAGTATGTAACAGGCTCGACTTCATTCTTTGAAGCCTTTACAGAAATTGTCGAAGAAATGAGCGGCACAGGTGAAGATTACGAAATTGAGATTTACAAGCTTGACAGTAAAAACTATAAGGGTAAGCAGTTTATCACTTGCTCGATAGTATAATTACTTCATTATACCCTCACCGCTTTTAATAGCGGTGGGGGAATTGCTATTTATGGGGGTTTAGAAAAATGAAAAGAAAGTCAAGCCAAAAATTAACAGCAAATCAAATGGCATTTAAAAGAGAATTATATCGTATAAAAAGATTTATTCGTAATGCCCGAAAAAGAGGTTATGAATTTGACGATAATGTTTTACCGAAACAGCCTAAGCGTGTAACACGAAAAAAATTAGAGGAGATAAAAAATATTAAGCCCTCTAATTTATACGATAAAGCAGTTTATCACGACGAAATATCGAACGAAACTTTTACAGGTCAAGAGGGTAGAAGAATAGAGCGTTATCGTGCAAATTTAAAAGCTAAAGCAACTCGACAAAAAAATAAAGAAATTAAAATCAAGAGTAAAAAACTTGACGAAACAAAAGAAAAGAAATCAGCGGATAAAAAAGATAAAAAATCTACTGAACAAAAGCAAAAGAAATCAGTGGATAAAAAACCTACTGAAACAAAAGAAAAGAAAAAGCCTAGCTCAAAAAACAAAAAGAAGCAAGTCACAAAAGATAGTGATACTAACAAAAGTTCAGAGTATTATCCTACTGTTGATGTAATTGACGAAATCGGTGAGCGATTAGTAAATGTTGATTATGTTATGAAGAAATTAACTGATGATGTACCTGATGATTATAGATACATATGGAAAAGAGAAGCAACAGCTAACGATTATTCTCCGTCTTATTTTTATTCAAATATTTGGAAGCAGACAATAGAAAAATATGAAGAGCAAAATGCTTTAAGTGCATTAGAAGAATATGCAAAAGATAACGCATTAGAAATTACAAACTGTATTGATACTGTCTATTGGGCAAGTAGCAAAGAAGAAGAGGGAAATTGGCAACGGTTAAGTTCAAAATTAGTAATACTATTAAAGGGTGGAGAAATACCTACCTTAGATGAAGCACAGCAACTCGGGGAATTACAAGAACAGAATGACTTGGTATCTGATAGTTATGAGGATTAGGAAATTCAAAACTTTTGCTTGTGATTTTGAAACAACAGTTTATAAAGGTCAACAACATACAGAAGTATGGAGTTCTGCGTGTGTAGAATTAAATACAGAAGATGTTAAAATTTTTCATTCAATTGAAGAACAATTTAACTATTTCACTTCTTTAAATTGTAATATATGTGGATATTATCATAACCTAAAATTTGACGGTTCTTTTTGGCTTTCATATTTGTTAATTGATTTAGGATTTGAACAAGCGTATGATGATTTAAGTGGTGATGGTGTAGTTGTTCGATGGAAGGACACTAAAGAGATGAAAAATAAATCATTTAAGTATTCAATATCTGAAATGGGACAATGGTATTATATTATTATTAAAATTAATAATCATATAATAGAATTAAGAGATAGCTTAAAATTATTGCCCTTTAGTTTAAAGAAAATTGGTAAAAGTTTTAAAACTAAACATCAAAAATTAGAAATGGAATACACTGGGTTTAGGTACGCAGGTTGTCCAATTAGTGATGATGAAAAAGAATACATAGCTAATGATGTTCTTGTATTAAAAGAAGCATTAGAAATTATCTTTTCAGAGGGGCATAATAAATTAACAATAGGCTCTTGTTGTTTAGCTGAATATAAAAAAATAACAGGAGAATATAAATACGCTGAAATGTTCCCAGATTTGTACCAAAACGATTTAGATATAACTGTACACAAGTATAAAAATGAGGGTGAATGGATAAGACGCTCATACAAGGGTGGTTGGTGTTATTTAGTAAAAGGCAAAGAAAACAAAATTTATAACAATGGCACAACTGCTGATGTAAATTCTCTTTATCCCTCTATGATGTCAAGCGAAAGTGGAAACAGATACCCGATAGGTCAACCGACTTTTTGGAGTGGTAATTATATACCACCCGAAGCATTATTCCCTGATAAATATTACTTTGTTAGAGTGAAAACAAGGTTTTATATTAAGACTGGTTATTTACCTTTTATACAATTAAAAGGTAATTTACTTTATAAAAGTAATGAATGCTTAGCTTCATCCGATTATTTTGACAGCAAAACAAATAAATATTATACACATTATTATAACCGAGAAAAACAACTTTGCGATACAAGGGTAGAGATGACATTAACAATGACAGACTACGAGTTAATTAAGGAACATTATGATTTAGTTGACTTTGAAATCTTAGACGGCTGTTATTTCAATTCTGCTATTGGTATTTTTGACCGTTATATTGAAAAATATAAAAAAATAAAATTAGAAAGTAAAGGGGCGAAGCGTGAATTAGCTAAACTATTTTTAAATAACCTATATGGTAAAATGGCAAGTAACACAGATAGTAGTTTTAAGGTCGCTTATGTAAAAGAAGATAAATCTTTAGGCTTTATTTCTGTATGTGAGAGCAACAAACAAGCAGGATATATCCCTGTTGGTAGTGCAATTACTTCATACGCAAGAAATTTTACTATTAGAGCGGCACAAAAAAATTATTATGGTGTAGATAAATGTGGCTTTATTTATGCCGACACTGACAGTATTCATTGCGATTTACCTCCTGAAAAAATAAAAGGAATTAAGGTAGATGATAAAAACTTTTGCTGTTGGAAATTAGAAGCAAGTTGGGATAAAGCTATTTTTGTAAGACAGAAAACATACATAGAGCGTGTTATTGCTGAAAATTTAAAGCCTATTGATACACCATATTATAATGTTAAGTGTGCAGGTATGCCTGAAAAATGCAAAAATTTATTCATTAAATCAATGACTAATAATGCAATAAAAAAGGGTGAAAAATATACAGAAGAAGAACAAAAATTCTTATCAGTAAAGCGTGACTTAACAGATTTTAAAATCGGTTTAATAGTTCCCTCTAAACTTTTACCAAAAAGAATTAGGGGTGGTGTATTGTTAGTAGATACTACTTATCAAATGAGATAAAGTTAAAACCCTATGCAAAAAGCATAGGGTTTTTATATCAATAAAGTATGCAATAAAAAAGCGGTCAGCGAAACCGAATAATAGTGTCGGCAGTATATTCCAACTGTGCTATCCAACCTTATTCAGAATTATTCACATACTCTGATACCTAATAAGATAGGGATTTTAATATAACTTCTTTGCAAGTTAAGTCTTTAAATCTGAAACAGCCTCTTTCAAAATAATATCTTAAATTTGACAAGAAAATATCATTCTTTTTTAGCATTACATAATTAATATTATGGTCGGCTGTTGTGATTGCTAATTTTGTGGGGTAAGACATATCAGCCTTATCATCACAGTAAATAATACCTTCGTCAGCAAATTCACGAACAGCATACTCTTTATTTTTATATTTTAAAGTCGCTAAATATCGTGATTTGCCATTTGGTTTTTCAATAAATGCTTGGTTATCATTGAGATATACATTTTCACTTGCATAAGCAACATATTTATTACTTGAAAATGCTCTATTAAATGCACTTTCTCGCTGTGCTATGCTTGCACTTTCGACATATCCCTGTTCCATAACAAATCCGTCACCTTTTAAAAATTTTGTGTCAGATTTTAACCGAGTTGATATACCTAACTGTACATAATATGGGTTCAAAATTGAAACAGGGTTTCCGAGCATATAAATCGGTAAATATTTTGACTGTTCACCTTGCCCTCTTGCGAGTGAAGTGTGAATGGAAATTAATTTTTCAACCTCATTAGCACAATAATGATTTGTTTCAGACTGAAATTCATCAAATATTAACCTCTTAACATCTGACAATAAATGTGAATATTTTTTTAACTGGTCTGCACTGTTTAATGATATAGCATATCCACAGCTTTTACCACCTTTTTCAGTATCTTCACCTTTATTGCACAAAAACAATTCGTGATAAATACCTCTTGCTCTACGCTCGGAACGCATAACTAAATTTGGAAAAAATAAAGAACTTATATCTTTGAAAAATTTATCAGCAATACCGTCAAGTTCATAATTGTACCGATAAATCAATCCGAATTTTTCTTGCTTTTCAGTAAATTTTTTGGCGCATAGTCTACCGAAATATGTTGTCTTTCCACCCGTTCTATTTGTAGTACACAAATATATTTCAGGTGTTTTACCATTTAGGTCTTTTAATGACAACAATTTAGTACCGTCATAGTATTCACTCATTAGAATATTTTACTCCTTTATAAGTACAAGGTTTTATTTTATTTGATAACCTAAATCAATTTTATCATAATTAATTATACCATACCTATTGCAATTTGTCAATCTTTATGATATAATTAATACAAGAAAGGTGGTGATTTGACTATGGCGATTTACATTGTAACACTGTGTTTTATTTTATTTGACATTGTAACAGGAATTATTAAAGCTCTTTACAATAAAAAATTAAATAGTACAGCGTTGAGAAAAGGGTTATTTCATAAACTTGCAGAAGTGATTGCAATTTTTGGTTCAGGCTTATTGGAATACGGTAGTCATTATGTGAATATCGGTGTCAACATACCATTGCTTGGTGTAGTATCTGCTTATATTTGCGTTATGGAGTCAATAAGCTGTATGGAAAACCTTGCAGAAGTAAACCCTGTTTTAGGAAAATTATTTAAGCCGTATCTTGAAAAATTAAAAACAAAAGATGAAGAAGAAATGAAGTAAAAAACAAAGAAAAAATAATCATTTTATAGGAGGATTAGTTATGGCAAAATACAGAAAAAAGCCTGTTGTAATTGAAGCAGAGCAAACTGATAAGGAAATTATCATTCACACTCTTGAGGGTGATATGAAAGCAAGTATTGACGATTACATTATTACAGGCGTAAACGGTGAGAAGTACCCTTGTAAACCTGACATCTTTAATAAAACTTATGAGAAAGTAGAGGAATAATTATTATGATTTTATCAGAAACAATTAACGGTATGGTGAGTAAGGACTATAAAGAAAGATTTATAGCTGAATTTCAGCAATTGGTAATCCGTTATAAAGGGTTGAAGAAAATGCTTGATAAATGGGATAGAGGGAAACTATCTTTTGTTCCGACTTGCCCACGCAGTACATACAACCTACAAATTAAAGCAATGAGAGATTATATCATTGTACTTGAAGCAAGAGCAGTTATGGAAAGTATTGATTTGGAAAAATCATTTACAGAAAAGGAAGAATAGCAATGGCGAATACCGAAAAGGGAATTGATGTATCAGTTTGGCAAGGATTTATCAACTTTGATAAGGTCAAATTAAGTGGTATTGATTTTGTAATTATTAAAGCTGGTGGGTCTGATGATGGTTTTTACACCGATAATTGCTTTGAAATCAACTACAACAATGCTAAAAAAGCAGGTCTTAAAATTGGTTGCTATTACATTGTTGGAAGTAATTTTGACACAATCGAAAAAGGTATAAAAAATGCTAAGCATTTTGCAAAAATTATCAAAGGAAAAACATTTGATTATCCTGTTTTTCTTGACCTTGAATTAACAGCACCGTCACAGAAATATGGTGCTACAACAGCAAGTATAACTTTTTGTGACTATCTTAAAAAACTTGGGTATAAAGTAGGGATTTATGGTTCTTCAATATCGGGTTTTAAAGATAGGCTTGATATTAACCGTTTAGGTAAATATGATAAATGGGTAGCACAGTACAGTTTAAATAAACCTACTTATCCGACAGACTGTAAAATATGGCAGTATTCAAGTATGGGTAGAATTGACGGTATTAATTGTAATGTAGATATGAACATTTCTTATTATGATTATTCATCAACTGGAAAAGATTTAAATAATTCAACAAACATTTCAATAACTACTAATTCAAATATTAAAGCTGTTCAAAAGTGGTTAAATGCTAACTATAACGCTGATTTAATAGTTGACGGAATTTACGGAAACTTAACAAAAAAAGCATTAGTTAAAGCATTACAAACCGAACTTAACAAACAGTATAATGCTAATCTTGATATTGACGGTATTTTTGGAATTAAAACTAAATCGGCTATAAGAAATATTTCTAATGGAACAAGGGGAAATATAACTAAAATTCTGCAAGGACTTCTTATCTGTAATGGTTATTCAACTAATGGATTTGACGGTATTGCAGGCAATGGTACAACTTCTGCAATTAAATCTTATCAGTTAAAATGCAATTTAACTATTGACGGTATTGCAGGAAAAGACACTTTTTATTCATTGTGCAAATAATATTTTATTAAAAATATAAGGAGTGATATTATGGGTGTATTAAAGCGTGATGAATTTTTTGAAAGAATACACAATCGTGTTGGTACAGATAATTCTGATGAAGCTATTAGCTTCATTGAAGATATGTCAGACACATATAATGCACTTGAAGAGCGTGCAAATGGTGACGGTACTGACTGGGAACAGAAGTACCACGAGCTTGATGAAAGTTGGAAAAAGAAATATGCACACCGTTTCTTTTCAGGTAGTGTAAATTATCCGCCTGTTGAACCCGAAGAAAAAGAGAAAGACAGTTCATCACTTACAATTGATGATTTGTTTGAAAGAAAGGAGAAATAAATTATGGCAACCAAACCAACAACAACAAAATTAACAGGAAACTCTGTTGACATTTTAAATGCAATCAGAAATGGTGCAAGCACAAATTACAGAGATTATGTACCAAAGGCTGATAATTCCCTTGCTTCTATCAAGGAAATCGGCGGTATTATTATGCAGTTCCCCGCATTACAGAATGAATTTCTTTCCGCACTTATCAACCGTATCGGCAGGGTTATGATTACTTCAAAAATGTATTCAAACCCGTGGACTGTTTTTAAGCAGGGTATTCTTGAATTTGGTGAAACAATTGAAGAAATTTTCGTAAACATTGCTAAGCCTTTTGAGTATGATGTTGAAAAATCCGAAAGTAAGGTTTTTGCAAGAGAAATTCCTGATGTTCGTTCAGCTTTTCACAGCATTAATTATCAGAAGTTTTACAAGACAACAATTCAGAACAAACAGCTTTCACAGGCTTTTCTTTCGTGGGAGGGTATTACTGACCTTATCACAAAGATTGTCAACAGTATGTACGCAGGTGCAAACTATGATGAATTTCAGACAATGAAATATATGCTTGCAAAGAATATTCTCAATGGCAGACTTTACCCTGTTACTGTTCCTACAATTGACGAAGCAAATATGAAGCGTGTTGCAAGTACTATTAAGGGTATAAGCAACAACTATGAATTTATGTCAACAAAGTACAATGTTGCAGGCGTAAGCAACTATGTTGATAAAGACAATCAGTATCTTATTGTCAACAGCAACTTTGACGCTATTATGGATGTTGATGTTCTTGCTTCTGCGTTCAATATGGACAAGGCGGCATTTACAGGTCACAGAGTACTTGTTGACAGCTTCGGCACAATGGATGTTGAACGACTTAACAAGCTGTTTGCTAACGATAAAACTTATACACCATTTACCGAAGATGAAATGACAGCTTTGAATGAAATTCCCGCTGTTCTTGTTGACAAGAATTGGTTTATGATTTTTGACAACCTTTATGAATTTACAGAACAGTATAACGGCGAGGGCTTGTACTGGAATTACTGGTATCATATTTGGAAAACTTTCAGCGTTTCACCTTTTGCAAACGCAAGCGTATTTGTTCCTGATGTGCCGTCAGTTACAAGTGTTACAATTTCGCCCTCTACTTTGTCAACTGTTGCAGGTCAGGATGTTCAGCTTTCTGTAACTGTTGTTACTAAAAACTTTGCACCAAAATCAGTCATTTGGAGTACTGACATTACAGACGGTGTTACCGTTGATATTTTTGGCAAGGTATCAATTGGTGCAGAAGTTGCAAAGGGTACAACTATCACTGTTACTGCTACTTCTACTTTTGATAAGAAAAAAATAGGTACGGCTACTATCAAAGTAGAATAAAAATTATTGATGTGAAAACAGTTAAACTGTTTGGGTAAGGGTGGGTAAAATATGAGAGGTGATATAAATGTATATAAATCCTAATACCTCAATAAAAATATTACACAATGTTCCATTAGATGATACATATGAACACACTATTTATTTTGGCGACAGTTCAGCTCAAAGTAGTTACTTTAGTGATTTAGCTAAATATACTTTTGAAGCACAATCGTATCAGCGTGTTAAGCGTGGATATATACGCATAGCGAAAAATGCTGAAAGTCTTTATGACTGCAACTATTTAATGTTTCAAAATTCTGCGTTTGGTAGTAAATGGTTTTATGCCTTTATTAAATCAGTTGAGTACATTAACAATGGTGTTTCAGAAATTGAATTTGAAATTGATGTTATGCAGACTTGGTTTTTTGATTATACTTTAAAAGAATGTTTTATAGACCGTGAGCATAGTGCAACAGATGAAATAGGCGAAAACCTTGTACCCGAGTCAATAAATGTTGGTGAGTATGTGTATGGAAATCGTACAACAAGTGACTTTGGACTTAATTATATTGTGCAAACAACTTGTGACCCACAAACATATGACCCTATAATGTGTTCAGCTTATACAATATTAAATAAGAAAATCGTTTCAGGTACATATGCATTTGAAACTAATGCCGACGGTCTTATTAACTATTTAACAGGCTGTGGACTTGACGGAACAAATAATACCAATACAGAAGAACATAGAACAACTGTCGCAAACTCTACTGTTGCAATTAATATCGGTCCGAGTACAATTAAAAAATTATTGACACACTCAGCTGCAATGATTTGGCAATATGCACCCCGAAATAAAAAACTCTTACAATACCCCTATACATTTATATATGTTACAAATAATCAGGGCGGTTCAGCTATTTATAAGTTTGAATATTTTTTAGACGGTAAACCTACATTCTTTGTTTGTAGTGATATTTCAGGCGGTTCACCAGCTATTCTTTATCCGTCAAACTATAAAAATGTTGGTGAAAATACAGACGAAGCTCTTGCAATGAGGTCTTTCCCAGCTATTTCATTTTCATCTAATTACTACGACCAATGGCTTGCACGAACGCAAACACAAACCTTACCAAACTTGCTTAACAGTATGGCTATCGGTGCAATAGGTGGAGCAATGGTTGGTAATGTGGCTGGAGCTGTTGCAGGTGCAGGTCTTAATACACTTGGTACGATTGCTAATCTTATGAATGAGGGTGAACAAGCGAAATTACAAGGCTCTCAAACAAGCGGTCAGACAAGTGGTGTTATTTCATACTGGCTGGGTCTGCTTAATTTTATGATTTCTACAAAATGTATAACACCCGAAATGGCAAAAACAATTGATGATTATTTTGATAAATTTGGGTATGCTACGCACCGTGTAAAAACACCTAATAGGAATGTACGACCTCATTGGACATATACTAAAACCGTAGGTTGTGTAGTAAAAGGTTCAGTTCCGTCTGATGATATGCACAAGATTTGTTCTATTTATGATAAAGGTATAACCTTTTGGAAAAAGGGTAGCGAAATAGGAAATTATAGTTTAGACAACACAGTATAAAGAGGTGATAAATTTTGGGAAGAGTTAAAAATCGACATTTTTGGCAATCTGCTTCAATGAATAATGCTACATTTATGCAGTATTATAATCGGCTTGTGGAGTTGTCTATTGGTATGTTTGAATGGAAAAATCTACCGCCTACTATTGATGTAAGATTTTTAGAGTTAGCATTATTTTCTGACGGAATGAGTGTATTCTTTAAAGATGATGTACTTGGTTGTTTAGCTTTACGCACTATGATAGGTGGTACTTTCAATGTATATCAAATACCTAATATCAGAACAGCTTATGCTTCAAATGGCTATAATAAAATTTTAAATGAAACAGACAGTGTTATTATCTTTAACAATTTAATTCACACTAATAGTATGTTAGATGTTGAAATGTTTGCAAAAAGATTATACAATATTGACAGAATTATTGATGTCAATGTCAATGCACAAAAAACACCTATATTAATTACTTGCAGTGAAAGTCAGCGTTTAACTATGAAAAACCTATATATGAAATATGACGGAAACGAACCGATTATTTTTGCTGACAAAAATTTAAGCCCTAATTCACTTAAAGTGCTTAAAACAGACGCACCTTATACAAGTGATAAATTATCAGATTTAAAGGCAAGAATTTGGAATGAAGCATTAACATATTTAGGCATATCAAACATAAATTCAGTTAAAAAAGAAAGAATGATTACAGATGAAGTTGTAAGAAATCAAGGTGGTACAATTGCAAGTAGATATTCAAGACTTGAGTCAAGACGGCAGGCTTGCAAACAAATTAATGAAATGTTTGGATTGGATATTTGGTGCGATTATCGTGAAGATTATCAATCAATAGATAATGAAGCAAATGATACAATTGACGGCGAGCCTAATTCTGACGGTGAAGGTGGTGCTATAAACAATGAGTAGTTACACAACCGAAGTAAGATTTATATGCGAAAGTGAATATAATAACAAGAGTGCAGGATTTAATGACATCAATAAAATTCTCACAGAAGTTGCACCTAAAATATTTAACTTTGATTTTCCTATATTTGATGAAGAGTATAGATTACCGCTTGAAGTTAAAATTTTAAGAACATATTACACAAGAGAAATCTGTGAGGAAACTGTTGGTTTATGGAAATTGCGTTTGCAAACTAAACTGTGCAACATTATGCCATATTATAATCAGCTCTATAAATCTGCATTAATGGAATTTGATGTATTTGCTGATGTTAATTATACAGAAGTTAATGACGGTCTTGCTCTCAACAACTTGAAGAAAATAATTAACTTTCAAAACTTAGGCGGTGTTGACACCAGTACTTATACAAAGTCTGGTAAAGAAAAAAGTACAACAAATTATAATGGTGGAAGTTCAAACACTACAAGCTATGAGGGCAAAGAAACTAATTCCACAGATTATAAAGGTAGCGAAAAAGATGTGTCTACAACTACTGGTAATACTACTAAAACACCACCCACAAAAATCACAACTAAAAGTGATACACCACAGGGCGGTCTTAACGGTCTTATTTCAGAAGATTATTTAACAACAGCTCAAAAAGAAACTTATACCACAAATGAAGTAGAAACCTATAACAATATTAAAAATGATACAGAGAAAAGTTTTACTGGAAGAAATGACACGCATACAACGCAATTTGAAAATAGAAAAGATGTTAATACTCAAAAATTTGCAGATAGGAATGATGTCAATACATTAGAATTTGACAATCGTTCTGATACTGCTACACAAGAGAAACTAAGTAAAAATAAAACAGATGAAAATAATGAGGGTTGGAATAAGAATGATAATACTTTAACTGTTAAAGGTAAAAGAAATAATTTAACATACGCTGAAATGTTACAGAAATACAGAGAAACATTTATTAACATTGATAAAATGATAATAGATGAATTATCTGATTTATTTTTTAATTTATGGTAGGTGAAATTATGGGAGCAAATTTTACACCCTCTTTTGAGGGATACACTCACCAAAAAGAATTTCGTTTTTGGTGTCAAAAAGTTTTGCCGTTAGTTTATGATGACGCTCTTTCATATTATGAGTTACTTAATAAAGTTGTAAACTATTTAAACAATGTTATCAAGGATATTTCATCAATGGGAAATAACATTGATGATTTACTTGAAGCATTTATCAAACTACAAGATTATGTCAATAATTACTTTGATAATTTAGATATTCAGAGTGAAGTTAATAACATAATTGACAGAATGATAAAAGACGGTACATTTCATTCTTTATTTGGCACTGCTGACACAGTATCAGTTATGCAGAACACCCTTTATAGCATTGGTCGATTTGTTACAACAGAGGGATATTACTATAAAGGTGACGGTGGTAATAATACATACATTACAACTTCTGAACCTGTGAATGAATTATCAATCAAATCTGAAAAAACAGAAAATCTTTACTTTACAGCTGTTGAAATATTTAATGCTAAAAAATTTGATGACAGTGATTCAAATGTACAAACAAATGATAGAGGTAATGAAGCAATAAATATTTTAAGATACGGTTGCAAAAAATACCCCACTGAAAATGGAGAATATCCCGAAAGTGCTGAAATAAGCAATGAATATGATTGCTCAACAATTATCAACTCGTTACTGTCATATGGTTTGTCACTGTTCATTCCTAACGGTACATTTATTTGTACTCATTCTTTGTACGCAATGGAAATAAATCTTGAATTATCTAATAATGCAAGATTACTCTATGATGGTGAAGAAACACAGTATTTCATAGCTATAAATACTGCAACAACAGGTGCTAAAAGTTTTATCACATATCGCTCACGCATAAGCGGTGGCATTATTGATATGCACTATAAAACAAAATATGGTGTATGTGCTAACCGATGTGTTGGGTTAATCTTTGATGATGTAATTATTCAACACTTTTTAAAAGAAGCTATATACCTTGGTTCAATCAACAGCAACATTGCTGAATATGTTATTGAAACAAGGGTAGTTAATTCAACTTTCCGAAACTTTAGGACAGGAAGCTTTAAAAAAGAGGGTAGCACAAAAGTATATCCTTATCCGTGGGGTTCATATGGCATTTATTCAGGTGGCACAGATAACTTCTTTTCTAACTTAATTATACAAAACACTCAAAGAGGTGTGTACACTGGTTCAGATGATAAATTTACAAATGTACACATATGGCAAAGTTTAGGTGCGTTGTATGATACTTCAATAGAAAATGATTATAGCGATTATTTCAAAGAGTCAATTGGCTTCGTATTACCACCTAACGCTGTGTGTAGCTTTGCAAACTGCACAATTGATAATATGCGTACAGCTTATTATTTACAGGCTTTTGCAAATGTTTCTGAATTTGGTACAATGTTCCTTTTCTCACCACAAGTCATTGATGCCATTGTTCTAAATGACAAGGTAGGAGGACTAAGGTATGTAGCATTTGCTAATAACAGTTCGGGAAATGAAAATATGGACTTTGTATATTCTGCACAGTTCCATTCTTTCGGAGCACAGTTCACACTACCTATTAAACAACTGGTATCAGGTGATGTCAATCCATTAATAAGGCTTGTACCAGATAGCGTGTATGAACAGTTAAATGGTGTCAACTTTAGAATTTACACAAAAAGATGGAATTTTGAAGGTTATTACCCAACAAATAATATGACCAACCGAGTTGAATATGGATACAATGCCAATAGAACATTACTCAATTTTGACGGAAGCACAAACAATGTTATTAAAGAAACAACTGATTTGGACACGCTTACAAAAATTGGTGCGTTCAGCACTAAAGCAAACTTTTTAACTAATTACCCTGCTGATTTTACAAGTGGTGATGTTGTAATTCTTAATGTTGGAACAGATAACAGAGTAGCACAAATTATATATCATCAGTCTTTCTGTGCATATCGCTTTATCTACATTAATGGTAGTGAAATAACACGAACACCGTGGCGAAAAATATATCAGTTACAGACTGTTAAAATTGGTAAATATCGTGTTGCTTGTCCTACTGAAATAAATGTGTATTCAAAGGCTAACCCAACAAGTACAGTTAGGAATACAATTCCGAATGGTACAGAGTTTACGATATTAAGCTACACTTCTGCTTATGATACAAACTGGGGTTATTACCGAAATGAGTCAAACCTTAACTGCTTTGTTGATTTATCATATTGTAAATTTGTAGATTAAAAATTTAAGCACTGGACAGTGAAAACTATGACACTGTTCGGTGCTTGTTTTTTGTACTGCGTCAGGTGCAAATAAGAAAGGGCGAAAAAATTTAATAGAG
>UMGV01005704.1_pt1 | contig 19064 bp, 15 predicted proteins | sample 1965361 | NCBI WGS metagenome assembly UMGV01 (sample SAMEA4836081, study PRJEB28245) | human gut metagenome | biome: gut microbiome; material: fecal sample | place: Denmark | collected 2008
CAAAAACAAGCAACTTGTCAACTATAACAACAAAAACAAGCAACTTGTCAACTATAACAACAAAAACAAGCAACTTGTCAACTCGTCAACTCGTTAACTCGTTAACTATAAAAATAAAGACAGAGAATGAACAAATGTAACTTCTGCGGAAGACCAGAAAAAGATGCCGAACTGCTCATCACAGGACAGAACGGATACATCTGCTCTGACTGTGTGCGACAGTGCTACGAGATACTCAAGTCGATGAACCTTGAGCTCGAGCCCGAAGCACGTCGCAACAAGAAGGACGGCCAGCACCACCTCAACCTGAAGCAGGTGCCCAAGCCTACAGAGATAAAACAATATCTTGACGAATATATCATTGGCCAAGACGAGGCAAAACGTTATCTCTCGGTGGCCGTGTATAACCACTACAAGCGTCTGCGTCAGCCACACGACGAGAGTGGCGTAGAGATTGAAAAGAGCAATATCATTATGGTGGGAAGCACCGGCACAGGTAAAACCTTGCTGGCACGCACCATCGCACGCCTGCTCGACGTGCCCTTCACCATTGTCGACGCCACGGTGTTTACCGAGGCTGGCTATGTGGGCGAAGATGTTGAGAGCATCTTGTCTCGACTGCTTCAGGTGGCCGACTATGATGTAGAGGCCGCACAGCAGGGCATCGTCTTCATCGACGAAATTGACAAGATTGCCCGTAAGAGCGACAACCCCAGCATCACCCGCGACGTGAGTGGCGAGGGTGTGCAGCAAGGCTTGCTGAAACTGCTTGAAGGCACCATGGTAAACGTGCCGCCTAAGGGAGGCCGTAAGCATCCTGACCAAGACTATGTGCACGTTGACACACGCAACATCCTCTTTATCTGCGGTGGCGCCTTCGACGGCATCGAGAGCAAGATAGCACAGCGCATGAACACCCACACCGTGGGCTTCAACGCCATACAAAACGTGGCACGTATCGACAAGGGCGACCTCATGCAGTATGTGCTGCCACAAGACCTGAAGTCGTTCGGACTTATTCCAGAGATCATCGGTCGTCTGCCCGTGCTCACCTACCTCAAGCCCCTCGACAAAGAGGCCCTGCGCCGCATCTTGTCAGAACCTAAGAACAGCATCGTAAAACAATATATCAAGCTGTTTGAGATGGATGGCATCAAGCTCAGCTTCCCTGAAGAGACGCTCGACTACATCGTTGACAAGGCTGTACAATATAAGCTGGGCGCTCGTGGCTTGCGCTCGATTGTAGAGTCGGTAATGATGGATGCCATGTATGAGATACCCAGCAAAAAGGTTAAGAAGTTTGTGGTATCGCTCGACTATGCCAAGGCACAGCTGGAGAAATCAAATCTTAACCGCATGGAGGAGGCGTCGTAGCCCCCTCCACCCCACACCCCAAAACCTAACAAAATATGCTATGACCAAAGACGTAAATCTTAACGAACAACTAAAACGCTACTTCGGCTTCGATAAGTTTAAAGGCGAACAAGAAGCCATCATACGCAGTTTGCTCGACGGAAACAATGTGTTTGTGTTGATGCCTACAGGCGGTGGCAAAAGCTTGTGCTACCAGCTGCCATCGCTGCTGATGGAGGGCACCGCCATCGTGGTGTCGCCCCTCATCGCCCTGATGAAGAACCAGGTAGACGCGGTAAACGCGCTGAGCGACGAGCCTGCACTGGCACACTATCTCAACTCGTCGCTGAACAAGGCGGCCGTGACACAGGTGATGAACGATGTGCGCAGCGGACGCACCAAGCTGCTGTATGTAGCCCCCGAGTCGCTAAATAAGGAAGAGAATATCGCCTTCTTCCAATCGTTTAAGATTTCGTTCTACGCCATCGACGAGGCGCACTGCATCTCTGAGTGGGGACACGACTTCCGTCCCGACTACCGCAACCTGCGTCCCACCATTAACCGCATAGGCAATGCCCCCGTCATTGCCCTCACCGCCACTGCCACCGACAAGGTGCGCAACGATATCAAGAAGAGTTTGGGCATCAATGATGCCGCCGAGTTTAAAAGCTCGTTCAACCGCCCTAACCTATATTATGAGGTACGGCAGAAGAACAAAGATATCGACCGACAAATCATTAAGTTTATTCGACAACATCCTGGCAAGAGCGGCATCGTTTACTGCCTCTCGCGCAAGAAGGTAGAAGAGCTTGCAGCCGTGCTATGTACCAACGACATCAAGGCGGCGCCCTATCATGCGGGCCTCGACTCGGCCACCCGATCGCAAACGCAAGACGATTTCCTCATGGAACGTATCGACGTGATAGTGGCCACCATAGCTTTTGGCATGGGCATCGACAAGCCCGACGTGCGCTTCGTCATACACTACGACATACCCAAAAGTCTGGAGGGCTATTACCAGGAAACAGGACGTGCGGGACGCGACGGTGGCGAGGGCGTATGCATAGCCTTTTATGCACACCAAGACTTGCAGAAGCTGGAGAAATTTATGGATGGAAAGTCGGGCGCCGAGCAAGAAATTGGCCGACTGCTATTACAGGAGACGGCCGCCTATGCCGAGTCGTCGGTATGTAGGCGAAAGCTGCTGCTGCACTACTTTGGCGAAGAATATTCGGCCGACAACTGCCACAACTGCGACAACTGCTTGCACCCAAAGGTGAAGACTGAAGGACGAGAGGCGCTGCAAGCCTTTCTGAGCGTGATGGTGGCCGTGAAACACGAATATCGTCAAGACTATCTCATCGACGTGGTGAAGGGGCGCGCTACCGACGAGGTGGTGTCGCGACATCACGACGAGATTGACGACTTTGGCGCGGGCGAAGATATGCCCTCGAAGATATGGAACGCTGTGGTGCGACAGGCCATCTTGGCAGGTTATATCGACATCGACATTGAAAACTATGGCACACTGCGCATCACGGCAGCAGGACGTAGATGGCTGAAGCAGCCCGCATCGTTCATGATTGTTGAAGATACCGACTTCAACGCCTACGAAGAAGAGGGTGCCAGTGCCGAGGGTAGCGCGCTCGACCCCGAACTATTCTCGATGCTGAAAGACTTGCGTCGTAAGGTGGCTCATAAGCACAACTTGCCCGCATGGGTTATCTTCCACGACATCTCGCTGGAACAAATGGCTACCATGTATCCTATATCTATCGACGAACTGCAAAACGTGCAAGGGGTGGGCGCTGGCAAGGCGCGCCGCTATGGCAAGGAGTTCTGCGAACTGATAAAACGTCACTGCCAAGAGAACGAGATTGAACGTCCCGAAGACTTGCGCGTGCGCACCGTGGCAAAGAAGTCGGCAAAGAAGATATACATCATACGCGAGATTGACAAACAGATACCGCTCGACGATATTGCCAGTGCACAGGGACTCGACTTCAGCGAACTGCTCGACGAGATTGAGGCCATCGTGTATAGTGGCACAAAACTGAACATCGACTATTTTCTTGAAGATGTGATGGACGAGGATAAGGTAGACGACATATACGACTATTTCTCTTCCAGCGATACTGACAGCCTCGAGGCAGCACTCGACGAGTTTGAGGGCGAAGATATAAATGAAGACGAAATAAGGCTGGTGCGCATCAAGTTTATCAGCGAGCAAGCTAACTGATGCTATTATAATTCGTAATTCGTAATTCATAATTCATAATTCATAATTCGTAATTCATAATTCGTAATTCATTATGGGGAGGCGCTGGGTTCTAAAATTGAGACTCGTGATGCTGTGCGTGGCTTTGTGCAGCATCTTCTCTTCATGCGGTTCGGGAGCCGATGGCAACAACGAGGCGCATGAGCAGGCGCTGATAGCCATTGACGACTCGATAAAGCGGCGTAGCCCGCAAGCCTTCAGCCTTATTTCTGAAGGCATGAAGAGCGCCCCCGACAGTCTCACCTATTATGAATATTGCGCACGTATGGGCACATGGTATCTGCTCTCAGCCACGCCCGACAGCATGCAACCATACGTTGATAAAACGTTGACCTACGCCCTTCGGCAGCCAGCATCAACACGTCGCGATGCCCTTTTGGCGCTGGCCTATTCGTGCAAAGCCACGCGGCTGCACAACTTTCATCAGCAGCCCGACTCGGTAACAGCATTCTACACTCAGGCTTACCATTATCTTATGTCGTCGGGAAATCTTAGCACATTGCCCGACTTGTGCGGCAACTTGGCCGACGCTTATTATTTTAAAGACAACTTGCCCGAGGCGGCCCATTGGTATCGCCGAGCATTGTTTCTTGTCGACTCGCTCGCCTTGCCTAAAAGCAAGGACATCACACTGTATCTGGGCTTGGCTCGCATCTACATGAACCTTAACGACTTTTCGTCGTCGCGCAAATATTATGAGCAGACGGAACGCCACTTTAAGGAGATGCAAACAGGCATGCAAGCCTACTTCTTAAACGACTATGGCTCGTATTTTTATTATGCAAAAGATTATAAGGCATCGCTCGAACGCTTTAAAGCCTTAGAAAAGATGTTGCTGCAGAAGGGCATGGAGCACAACTTTGATATGTATCTATGTCGCACCAATCTGGCCGATGTGTATCTCAACTTGGGCCAGCTTGACGAGGCACGACGCTATCTGTCCATGACCGAAGGCTATATGCGGCGCATGAACGACCCCGTGGCCAACTATTATATCAACACCATAAAAATTGGTATCGCGCTGCAAGAGGACGATATGCCTACGGTGCGACGCATCTTAGCCGCCGAGCCCGCTGGCGCCTGCACCGTATATAATATGGTGCATATACGCAATGGCTATCTGCAACAATATTATGCACGCACAGGGCAGTATCGCGAGGCTTATGCCGTAACGGTGGCCGACATGAACATGACCGACAGCATGAACAGCAGCCGAAGCAATATGCGCGCCACCGAAATATTAAACCGCTTTACACAAGACACGCTGCGCCTGCACCACGACTTGGCCATGCAGCAGAAAAATGCTTACATCTATCGCACCAACACACTAATTACGGTGCTGGTATCGGTGGCCATCGTGCTGGTGCTGTTACTGGTGCTGTGGATTGTTATGTCGCGCAAGCAGTTGCTGAAAGGGCGCATGGATATTATGCAACTGAAGCTGTCGAGCGCCCGCAACCGCATCAACCCCCACTTTGTGTTTAACGTGCTAAACAATAATATCATTAATGTGCGCAACGATGCCGCCACTGCAGCCGTGGCCGACCAGCTGCAAGACTTGGCTCGGCTCATTCGTGCCAACCTCGACATGTCGCTGTGTATGACGGTGACGTTGGCCGAAGAACTGGCTTTCGTTGAACGCTATGTGGCGATAGAGCAACGTATGATGGGTCCCGACTTCCACTTCAAGATTGAGGCCGAACCTCAGGTGTCGCTCAACGAAGTGCGCATACCCTCTATGTTCTTACAGATATTGACCGAGAACGCCCTGGTACATGGTCTGAAAGGATGGGATGGCACCAAAAGCCTGACCATTGCCGTGCAGCACACCCCTGGCGCCACCACCATCACAGTAACCGACAATGGGCGCGGCTTCGACATACGGTCGGCTCGCCCCAAGAAGCGCACGGGCCTAAGCATCATCACACAAACCATAACGGTGATGAACGAACATAACAAACAAAAAATGCGTTTCAACCTACGTAACCTTACCAACGATAGCGGAAAGGTTATCGGATGCCAGTCGGCCTTAATCATACCTGATGGCATGAAGCTCAGTTTAGGAAACTAAAACAGAAGCGTAAAGGCTATAAACCAAAAAGAAAATATATAAGTGAAGAATAATAAAATATATGAAAGCAGTAATTATTGACGACGAGAAGGCTGCGGCCCTCGACTTAGCTCGCCGCCTTGAAGCCTACCCCGACATCAACGTGGTGGGAACAGCGCAAGGTGGCGTTGAAGGCCTTGAAATGTTGGCCAAACATAACCCCGACGTGTTATTTCTTGATATCGAGATGCCCGACCTCTCTGGCATCGACTTCCTTGAACGTATGGACCGCCAAAGCAATGGACGCTGTAAGGTGGTCATGTTTTCGGCACACGACAAATATATGCTCTCGGCCTTCCGCAATCAGGCGTTCGACTTCCTGATGAAGCCTATCGACGATGCCGACCTACGCACCGTGCTGCAGCGTGTATATGCCTCGCGCAAATATGAACCCATACCCATCGTGCAGCCCTCGCAAGACGAAAAGTTTTTGATGTACACGGGCGCTGCCGACTTCCGCCTGGTAAACCTTCGCGACATTGGCGTGTTTCAATACAATTCGTCGCAACGTGTGTGGGAAGCCGTGTTAGCGGGCGTCGACCAGCCCGTACACCTCAAACGCACCGTAAACAGCGACTCGCTGCTCACCGCCAGCACCGACTTTATTCAGGTGCACCAAAAATACATCATCAACATGACTTATCTTATCGAGGTAACAGGCAACCAGTGCCACTTCTTCCCCCCATTCGATAACATCGACTATGTAAAGGTGGGACGCCTCTATCGCCGCAAACTCATCGAACGCTTCAGTTGTTTGTAAGGCCACTGCAGCTGAGGTGTGACGATTTATCAGTAATGGAAACCATTTTGTTCTTCTGAGGTTTGCCTAAACTAATAGTTTTCGGTAACTTTGCATACGTAATTAAAACAATCAATGCTAACATAAATTAATCAAAGAATGAACAAATCTTCTTTTATCTACCAATGCGCCTTTGCGGCAATGGGCTTCTTGGGCTTTGCTACGTCACAAAGCTTTGCTGCTACAAAGGGGCTTGCTGCCACAAAAGGGTTTGCAGCATTGCAAACCCATAGCACGGCGAAGGCTACCAACACCGACTATACAAAGTATGTTGACCCCTTTGTGGGCAATGCCGATAATGGGCACACCTTTCCTGGTGCGTGCAGCCCCTTTGGCATGATACAGGCCAGCCCTGTAACGGGCGGTGTGGGCTGGCGCTACTGTGCCGAATATGTTTACAGCGACTCTATCATCTGGGGCTTCACACAAAACCATCTTAACGGAACAGGTTGTATGGACCTTGGCGACATTCTTGTCATGCCGTCAACAGGTCAGCGCACCCGCTCGTGGGATGGCTACCGCTCACGCTTCAACAAGAAACAAGAGTTTGCCTCGCCAGGCTACTACTCAGTATATCTCACCGATGCCAAGGTGAAGGCCGAACTTACCACCACGCCCCACGTGGCGTTCCACCGCTACACCTTCGACAGCGCCGACTCTACCTCAGTGCTCATCGACCTGCAGCACGGCCCATCTTGGAACGAGAAGCAATATCACTCGCAGGTGAACCTTTGCGAAACCCATTGGGAAGATGCACAAACGCTGGTGGGCCATGTGCAGAACACGGTGTGGGTGAAGCAAGACTATTTCTTCGTACTGAAGTTTAACCGCCCCGTGGCCAGCCACATCACCCTGGCCAAAGCTGCCGACACCGAGAAGGGCGACCGCATTGTGGCCACCTTTGAAGGCATTGACCAGGGCGAGCAGCTGCTGATGAAGATTGCCATGTCGACCACCAGCATTGATGGCGCCAAGAAGAACTTGGCTGCCGAAGTGCCTGACTGGAACTTTGCTGCCACGCGCCGCGCCGCTCACGACGAATGGAACGCCTACCTGCAGCGCATTGATGTAGAGGGCACCCTCGACCAAAAGAAAAACTATTATACCTCGTTCTACCACGCCCTCATTCAGCCCAACCAGATTGCCGACGTTGATGGAATGTATCGCAACGCTGCCAACCAGATTGTGAAGGCCGAGACGGGCAAGTTTTATTCTACCTTCTCGTGCTGGGATACCTACCGCGCCGCTCACCCCTTCTACACCATCGTTATGCCCGACCGTGTTGATGGCATGGTAAGTTCGCTGGTAGAGCAAGCCGAGGTGCAGGGGTTCCTGCCCATCTGGGGCTTGTGGGGCAAAGAAAACTATTGTATGGTGGGCAACCACGCCGTATCAATCGTGGCCGAGGCTTACCACAAAGGTTTCCGTGGTTTTGATGCCGAGCGTGCCTTCCAGGCCGTGAAGAAGACACAGACAGTGTCGCACAAACTGAAGAGCGACTGGGAAACCTACATGAAGTATGGCTATCTGCCCACCGACCTCATCAAAACCGAGTCGGTATCGTCGTCGCTCGAGTCGATGTATGACGACTATTGCGCTGCCGACATGGCGCGCCTGATGGGCAAGAAAGACGATGCACAATATTTTGCGCGCCGCGCCCAGTTCTATAAAAACCTGTTCGACAAGTCGACAGGCTTCATGCGTCCCCGCCTTGCCGACGGCTCTTGGCGCACACCCTTCGACCCCAGCAACCTTGCTCACTCAGAGAGCATTGGCGGCGACTATACCGAGGGCAACGCTTGGCAATATACCTGGCAGGTGCAGCACGACGTGCCAGGACTGATCAAACTGTTTGGCGGCAACAAGCCGTTCATGAAGAAGCTCGACCAGTTCTTCTCACTGAAGCTTGAGAGCAATATTGCCGACGTTACGGGCCTCATTGGCCAGTATGCCCATGGCAACGAGCCATCGCACCACGTGGCCTACCTCTACACCTTGGCAGGACGCCCCGAGCGCACCCAAGAGCTGATACGCGAGATATTCGACACCCAGTATCGCCCCACCGTCGACGGCCTTTGTGGCAACGACGATTGTGGCCAGATGTCGGCTTGGTATATGCTCTCGGCCATGGGCTTCTATCCCGTCAACCCCGTCAGTGGCCAGTATGTGTTTGGTGCTCCGCAGATGAAGAAGATAACTGTGCATCTGCAAAATGGCAAAACCTTTACGGTGATAGCCGATGGTCTGTCAGCTGAAAACAAATATGTTGAAAGCATCACGCTCAACGGCAAGAAGCTGAAGACCCACTACATTAACCACGCCGACATTATGAAGGGCGGCACGCTGGTGTATAAAATGAGAAAGTAAATTATGAATTAACCTTGTGGTACCTACCACCACTTAACGAACTTACCATTCCGCTCATTTCTAACTGAAAGAGCAGGGCAAGCACTTTATTTACAGGAAGACCTGCACGTGTGGCAATAATGTCGATGTGCAGGTCGTTTTCTTTTGTTAGCACATCGAGCACACCCTGCGCCCCATTGGGCACCTGGGCGGTTGAGGCCGACGCTGCCCCTACTCCTGAAACAGAATTAACAGAAGAACCTATTGAAGAAGATTGTTTTGAAGAAGAACCCATCGAAGAAGCAGCATTTGTAGCAACTGTTTCTTTCATATCTTCCTCCCACGCCATTGCTTTCAAGATATCTTCGGCCGAGGTTACCAGCCCCGCCATATTGTCGCGTATCAGGCGGTTGCAGCCCACCGAGTAAGGATTATTGATACTTCCGGGAAAGGCAAACACATCGTGCTGATACGATTGTGCCAATCGGCACGTTACCAGTCCGCCACCATGTTCAGCACTTTCCACCAATAGTGTAGCCGCCGACATTCCTGCCACAATGCGGTTACGTTGTAAGAAATTGCGTTTATCAATTTTCGATTGCGAGAAATATTCGGTTAGCAGACCTCCATTCTGCATCATCAGCGTTGCCTCTTTGCGATGTCGGGTAGGATACAGCGTGTCGAGCCCGTGCGCCAATACCGCCACCGTGGGCAGCGCATGGTCAATAGCCTGTCGGTGCGCCATAATGTCAACACCATAGGCCAGTCCGCTCACAATCAGTATGTCGGGGCACAACTGCTTCAGCCGAGCCGTTAGCTGTGCTATGCAGTCGGCAGCATAGGGCGTAGCCTTTCGTGTGCCCACTATGCTGATGCAGTGTTTAGCGTTAAGGTTAGCGTTACCCTTAAAGAAGAGGGCCAGCGGAGCATCAAAACAAGCTTTCAGCCGCTGCGGATAAACCTCATCGGCCAAGGTGATGATGCTAATGTTGTTATCTTGTGCAAAGCGCATCTCCTCGTCGGCGCGCTTTAGGTGCTCGTCGGTATGTGCGAAGGCCGCCAGCAACCGTTCGGGAATGTTGTGTGCCAACCGCTCGGGGTGTGCGTGCTGCTTCACGATATCTGCCATTGAGCCCCACGCGTCATACAGCTCGCGCAGCGCCACTATGTTATGATAGCCCATGCGCGATAGCGCCAGTGCGCAGCGCCTTTCGTCAGCGTTCATCTGATTGTTTTGCTTCGTTTATCTCTACCTCTTTTACTTTTTTGAACAGGTCAGAGGCAAACACCAGGTCGTTTAGCTTCTTGTTGGTCGACCCCATCACATCGTCTTTTGTTCCTTGCCATTCTTTATGTCCTTGATAGATGAAAAGAATGTTGTCGCCGATGCCCATCACCGAGTTCATATCATGCGTATTGATGATGGTGGTCATGTTATATTCTTTTGTGATGCCACTCAAAAGTTCGTCAATAACCAGCGAGGTGCGAGGGTCAAGACCCGAGTTAGGCTCATCGCAGAACAGATATTTGGGGTTGAGCACAATGGCGCGCGCTATGGCCACACGTTTCTGCATACCGCCCGATATCTCGCCCGGAAACTTTTGTTGAGCGTCGATAAGGTTTACGCGGTCAAGACATTCTTGTGCACGGTGCACACGCTCGCGATAGTTCATGTTTGAGAACATATCGAGGGGGAACATTACGTTTTCCAGCACCGAGAGCGAGTCGAACAGCGCCGCGCTTTGAAAGATCATGCCCATCTCGCGACGCATATACACCTTTTCGTGTTTCGACATCGACACAAAGTCGCGACCATCATACAGCACCTGGCCCTGTGTAGGTTCCAGCAGCCCCACGATATTCTTCATGAGTACCGTCTTTCCGCTACCACTCTGCCCGATGATGAGGTTTGTTTTTCCGTCCTCAAATCGTGCGTTGATGTCTTTCAGCACCTCTTTGTCGCCAAAGCTCTTATATAAATGTTGTATCTCTATCATGATATGTATAGGCGCATGGCCCGTTTTTACGTTACAAAAAGTGTTTAATAATGCTCACGACAGCACCTGTGTGAGGAACACGTCAGAGAAGAGAATGAGCACACTCGACGACACTACCGCATCGGTCGACGCCTTGCCCACCTCTACCGATCCGCCCTCAACGCTGTAACCGAAGAACGACGACACGCTGGCAATGATGAAGGCAAAAAAGAGGCTCTTGATGATACTCATCCACATAAACCACGAGTTGAACGAGTGTTGCAAACCCAGCGTCAGGTCGTCGGGCGGCAGAATATGTCCTATATATGCGGTGCCATATGCACCGATGATGCCTGTGGCCGATGAAAAGATAACGAGAAACGGCATGATGGTAACCAATCCTAATATCTTGGGCAGAATAAGATAGTTGGCCGAGTTGACGCCCATAATCTCCAGTGCATCAATTTGTTGCGTCACGCGCATGGTACCCAGCTCAGAGGCAATGTTCGACCCCACCTTGCCAGCCAATATCAAGCACATGATAGAACTTGAAAACTCGAGCAGCAAGATCTCGCGCGTGGTGTATCCCGACACCCAGCGTGGCATCCACGGACTTTGAATGTTCAGCTTCATCTGTATGCAGATTACGGCACCAATGAAGAACGAGATGAGCAGCACAATGCCGATAGAGTCGACACCCAGCGCCGACATTTCTTTAATATATTGTTTAAAGAACATGCGCATGCGTTCGGGGCGAGCAAACGAGCGGCCCATCAGCATGAGGTATTGCCCCAGTGTGGTGAGATATTTGATAATTAACATATTCAGTTTCTTTTTAAAATTTCGTATGTCATTGCCTTGTCGTTGAGAAACAGGCACGTGCGTGACGTATGATGCAAAAGTACGACAAAAAACCGAAACTGCAAGCGTTAGTATAGTTTTTTAGTTATTATTTTTGCCGAAAAGCGGAAAAGCAGTAACTTTGCACAACTGACTGCTGCTTTTGGCATTTGCCACACAGCGCGCCAGCAACAAGCATCACACGACATGAACGAAACAGCAAATAGCAACCCCACAGCCACTGGCCACAGCATGGTGCTGCGCACCGAAGGGCTGGTGAAACGCTACGGCAAACGCACCGTGGTGAACGATGTGTCAATTAATGTGCGCCAAGGCGAGATTGTAGGCTTGCTCGGCCCTAACGGTGCTGGCAAGACCACCTCGTTTTATATGACCACAGGCCTCATTGTTCCCAATGGCGGACACATTTATCTTGACGACGAAGACATTACCAACTATCCCGTGTATAAGCGTGCGCGGGCAGGCATTGGCTATCTGCCACAGGAGGCCAGCGTGTTTCGCAAGATGAGTGTTGAAGACAACATCATGTCGGTGCTGGAGATGACGCCGCTGACACGCCAGCAACAGCGTGATAAGCTTGAGAGCCTGATTACCGAGTTTCGCTTGGGCAAAGTGCGCAAGAACATGGGCGACCAGCTGTCGGGTGGCGAGCGCCGCCGCACCGAGATAGCGCGCTGTTTGGCCATCGACCCAAAGTTTATCATGCTCGACGAGCCCTTTGCGGGTGTCGACCCTATTGCTGTGGAAGACATTCAGCACATTGTGTGGCGACTGAAGTATCGCAACATCGGCATCCTTATTACCGACCATAATGTGCACGAAACCCTTACCATTACCGACCGTGCCTACCTGTTGTTTGAGGGCCGCATCTTGTTCCAGGGCAACCCCGAAGAGCTGTCGCATAACAAGATTGTGAAAGAAAAATACCTCGGCACCGACTTTGAGCTGAAGAAGAAAGACTTCCAGCTTATTGACGAGCAGAAACGTGCTCGCGAGCGTGAGGAGGAAGAAAAGTACGGACGAAGATAGTGGAGTGAGTGTCACTCACATATATTATAATGCTCATGTTATTAGGCTCGCAATGCTCTGCATTGCGAGCCTAATATTTTTTTTGAAAATTACGCTAAAAACTGCTGGATAGCTAAAAATGAGCGAATTATGAGTTCCTCATCTCAATAGAGGTAATGATTTGGCAACAGTTCTAATTTCTACATTACAAAACAACAGAACTACATTCCAATCCTTATCCGCCTTCTGCACATCCATCAACACCTCCTCCAACATCAACTTGGTCTGACCGTATGGATTGGTACAATGACCCTTAGGACATTCCTCGGTGATAGGAATGATAGCAGGATACAAATTCATATTATTCCACAGTCACACTCTTTGCCAGATTTCTCGGCATATCCACATCCAGTCCCTTATCCACAGCTACATAATAAGCAAGCAGCTGCAGCGGAACCACGCTCAGCAGCGGAACCAGCGCATTCAGAGTTCTTGGAATCTCCAGTACATTATCCGCAATCTCCTTCACCTGCTGGTCACCCTCAGTAACCACGGCAAGGATGCGGCCGTTTCTCGACTTCACCTCCTGCATGTTCGAGATAATCTTCTCATACAACTGATGATGTGTTGCGAGGAACACAATCGGCATATCCTGATCCACCAGGGCGATAGGACCATGCTTCATCTCGGCAGCAGGATAGCCCTCGGCATGGATGTAACTGATTTCCTTCAGCTTCAACGCACCCTCCATTGCCACAGGATAGTTTACGCCACGACCCAGGTACAGGAAGTTGTGCGCATAGGTAAACATTCTGGAAATATCCTTGATCATCGGAGCCTGCTCCAATACCTTCTCCATCTTCTGCGGAATCTCAGAAAGCTCCTCAATCATCTGATAGTAATCAGAATTGTTCAAGGTTCCCTGCTCATGTCCCAAAGCCAGGGCAAGAAGCGTAAGAACCGTTACCTGACCGGTGAATGCCTTCGTACTTGCCACACCAATCTCCGGACCCACATGGATATAGATACCCGTATCCGTTTCACGGGCGATGGAAGAACCCACGCCGTTTACGATACCGAAAATCAGCGCACCCTTCTCCTTTGCCAACTTAATCGCAGCCAAGGTATCAGCCGTCTCACCACTCTGACTGATTGCAATCACCACATCCTCAGGCTCAATCACCGGGTCGCCATAGCGGAACTCACTGGCATACGCCACCTCCACTCTCTTGCAGCACATCTTCTCAATCAGCTGCTTGCCAATCAGTCCGGCATGCCAGCTGGTACCACACGCCACGATGATGATATGCTTCGCCTGAACCAGTCGGTCACGATAATCACGAAGCGCAGAAAGAACGATGCGATTGTTCTCAGGATGCTCCTTATCAGCAAAGAGGCGACCGCTCATGCAATCCTTTAGACAGTTAGGCTGGTCATAAATTTCCTTCAGCATAAAGTGGTCAAAGCCACCCTTACTCAACTTGCTGATATCCAAATCCACGGTCTTGATATCATAATGACATGCCGAATGCTCCAGGTTGATGATATTCAACTCCTCCCCCACTCGGATGTCCGCAATCTGACCATCATCCAGATACACCACCTTATCCGTATGCTCTACGATAGGCGTAGCATCACTGGCGATATAGAAGTTCAGGTTATCCTTACCCACGCCAACCACCAGCGGACTAGACTGGCGTGCTGCTACCAGATGACTAGGATTATTCTTCTCAACAACAGCGATGGCATACGCACCGATGGCATCGTTCAAAGCATGGCAGACGGCAGAAACCAGGTCCTTGCCATTCTGCTGGTAGTAGAAATCTATCAGCTGCACCAGCACCTCAGTATCGGTAGTACTCTTGAACTCATAGCCCTTTTCAACGAGCTGTTCCTTCAATACCTGATAGTTCTCGATGATACCATTATGTACCAAAGCCAAGTCACCGCTCATGCTCACATGAGGATGGGCGTTGGTAGCAGAAGGCTCACCATGGGTAGCCCAGCGGGTATGGGCAATACCCACATGGCCGCTGCAATCCTTTTCGGCAGCCATCGCCTCCAGGTTGCTCACTTTACCCTTTGTCTTATACACATTCAGTTGTTCCTGACTGTTAATCAATGCCACGCCGGCGCTGTCATATCCACGATACTCCAGTTTCTTCAAGCCCTCGATGAGGACAGGATAGGCATCATTCTGACCAATATATCCAATTATTCCACACATAATTCCGTTACTTTCTTTTAAATATGTTATTTATCACTAGTGTCCCGTTAAAACGAGATACTAGTGTTTTGTTTATTAAAAACACAATAATATAATTTGAGTCGTTGTTCCCTTGTTGTTTAATATTGTGTTTCAAGATACGCCCTTACCTCAAATAATGGGCGTTGAGGTAGGCGTTAAAGCGCTCGCGATAATTATCGCCAATGGGCAGAAACACATCATCGCCCATGATGATGCGGTTCTTGTTCACCTCTTGTATCTTTTTTAGGTTGATAATATATGATCGGTGTATACGCATAAAGAGGCTGTCGGGCAGCCAGTCTTCAATGCGCTTCATGCTCAGCAACACCACCAGCGGCTTTTGCCCTTCAAGGTATACTTTCAGATATTCGCTCATGCCCTCAATATACATAATGTCGGGCAGATGCACGCGTACCACACGGTGGCCTGTTTTCAAGAACACGGTGTCGGCCTCGGGTGTGTCGGCCTCAACCTGTGTGTCGTCGGCATGGCTATGCTCAAGGTCGAAGAGGCGCTTCACCTTGAGGGCGGCACGCATAAACTCGTCAAGGCCGAAAGGCTTCAACAGATAGTCGACAGCGTTCACCCGAAACCCCTCAATAGCATATTCGCTATAAGCCGTGGTAAACACCACGTAGGGTGCTTCGGTTTGCAGCGATCGCACAAAGTCGATGCCGTTCATATCGGGCATGTTGATATCAACAAATATAAGGTCTACCAGCGTGGCGTTTAACAGTTCGCGGGCCTCATCGGCACACAGGCACGAGCCCACGAGGTGCAAGAAGGGCACACTATCAACATAGGCGGCCAACTGCTGCAGGGCGAGCGGCTCGTCGTCGACGACAACACATCTTATCTGATTAAATTCTTGCATCTTTTTTATTCTTTTGGTTTAGGACGTTAGGGTTTTTATTTTTTCTCTATCATATCGGTAAAAGGCATCTCCAAGCGTATGCTGAATTGTTCCACATCGTTGCAGATGTCAAGTTTAAAGCTGTCGCCATAAATCAGCTCCAGGCGTCGGCGCACATTGCGCAAGCCCACGCCCCCTTTTTCGCTGGCTTGGCGTGGATGGTTACTGTTTCGACACGTAAACACTACGCGGTCTTGCTGCAATACCAAATCAATATTGATAAACGAAGGCTCCTTGTAGCTAATGCCGTGCTTGAAGGCGTTCTCAACGAAGATGATAAACACCAAGGGCGGAATTTGCTTGTCGGGCACCTTGTCAGGCACCGTCGATGTAATTTTTACATGACCTGCATAGCGCATACGCATCAGGTTTGTATATTTTCGCATGAACACTATTTCGTGCTGGAGCGACACCGTAGGGCTGCTGGCCTCGTATAAGATGTAGCGCATGAGCAACGACAGTTCGCGTATGGTGCTTTTGGCCAGCGCAGGGTTGATATCGACCAGCGCATGAATGTTGTTCAGCGTGTTCATCAAGAAATGGGGGTTTACTTGATAGCGCAGATAGTCGCGCTGCTGGGTCAGTATCTGCTTCTCGCGTTCCTGTTGGACGTTAGACTCGGCTCTCGTCTTATAATATAGCTTTATACTGAGGTTCATACCCATCATGAGCACGGCCAGCACCGCGTTTACCACGATCATTTGGTCGGCAAAAAACGAGGGCAACGTGTCTCGGCCAAGCACGTGCTGGTCGTAAAGAAAGGGGCGCGCCAGTATGTGTATGGTAAGAAAGACAGCCAATAGCGCAAGCGAACAGCCCAGATATTTTTGGGGCCTATTTTTGTAGATAACCAGCGGTGCCAACAGCCTGTCGTGCACCATGAAGGCCATTAAAAAGATGGTTGAATAGGTCCACGAGTGCAACAGCTCAGAAAAAGGGAAGCAGCCCTCATCAATATTTAGCATACGCACATACAGGTTCATGGCTGGCCCCAAAAACACCATTGCCCAAACGGCGGTGTAAACAGCCCCTTCGCTCTTTCCTATGGTGGTGAGCAGGCGCTTGGCCACAAGTTTCCATTTGTCAGCAGTAGCGTTATGCATTGTATTTATTTTTCTTTCTGTTTTTGCAAAATTAGTTATTTTTCTTTTAAATCATGCGTTACCCACATTAATTTGCGTATCTTTGTAAACAATTTTCACAACAACCATCATGGAACAGCAACAACATACCATGCGCAAGCTGCGCACCATAGAGATGCACCGCCTGAGCGTGGAGCAGTTTCGCGAGGCACGAAAGCTGCCACTCATCGTGGTGCTCGACGATGTGCGCTCGCTCTATAACGTAGGGTCGGTGTTTCGCTCGTGCGACGCCTTTCGCGTTGAGGCCGTATACCTGTGCGGCATCACCGCCACACCCCCCAACGCCGAGATACACAAAACCGCCCTGGGTGGCGAAGACTCGGTGGCTTGGCGCTATTTCCCTACAGCCGTTGAGGCCGTAAACGAGCTTCACGCAGCGGGCTACACCGTGTTCTCGGTAGAACAGGTAGAGGGCAGCACACCGCTGCAATGCCTTGAAACAGCGCCCGATGGCCATTATGCCGTGGTGCTGGGCAACGAGGTAAAGGGTGTGCACCAAGAGGTGGTAGACCTGTCAGACGGCTGCCTCGAGATACCTCAGTTTGGAACCAAACACTCGCTCAACGTCAGCGTTACCGCTGGCATGGTGGTATGGGAGGTAGCCAAACAGTTTATCGAACACTTCAACCAATGAAAAAAATATGAAAATAACCCAAGCAACCCCCAATCATGCGACCGACATTGCCCAGCTGGTAATGATGGCCATGACCGATGAGTGCTGCCTGAATTTGGCTGGCGAGGGTAACACCCTGGTCGACTTTGCACGAGTGATGAACCGCCTGACGGCTGCCGACTACTCGCAATACAGCTACCGCAACACGCTGGTGGCTATTGACGATGATGGACAGGTGGCTGGCGCCATCGTGTCGTACGACGGTGGACAACTGCACGCCTTGCGCCAGGCCTTTATTGATGAGATGAAACGCGAGGTGGGCATCGACCACTCGGGCATTGCCGACGAAACGGGCCCCGGCGAATGGTATCTCGACAGCCTGGCCGTGTATCCGCAATATCGCGGACAGGGCATTGCACGCCAACTGCTTCAGGCTACGGTTGAGCGCGCACAAGAGGCAGGATTGCCTGCTGGCTTGCTCGTAGATAAAGGCAACCCCAAAGCCGAACGCCTGTACCGCTCAATAGGCTTCGAGTATGTTAACGATGCCATGTGGGGCGGCCACGAAATGCGACATCTGCAACATGCATAAATATACCGTTTTTGCGTATATTTATGCAAAATGATATCGTGCTGAGATATGCGGCAAATTACAGTCTGAAAGCATGGGTTTCACACTGTGAAATGCCGCATATTACAGCCTAAAACCCATGCTTTCGCAGCCTGAAACCCATGCTTTCTCAAATGAGAAGTATCAACTTTGAAAACTGTAAGCAATCACCCTCGTTTTGCTTACAGATTGTTACTTTTTGAGGTTTTCTTTAGTTAACAAACCTTAATAGCTTATTTCTCCCCATTTTGCATATTTATGCAGTTTTGGTATAAGTAGGTGCTCTTAATTATTTTTATATTTAAGAGTATTAGATAGTATAGTAGATATAATCTCAGATATAAAGGCGCGTAGCAGCTCCTACTGTCTGCGTGGCTCGTCGGTATCCAGGTCAGACATGGCCGACATTATCTCGTCCCACTGGTAGCCGTTGTAGGTAGAACTGCGAACACCAAGAGTGCCGTTGATGACTTTGTCAAGTGAAAGCGCATAAAAAGCCTTGCTTGCGTAATAAATTTCTCCGAAAGGAGTGATTTTCTCAGATTTTATGTTTACCTTTGCCTTCTGTCAGATATTCTTTATTCGAGTTTTTAGCAACACCAAGGTAAGTGAATTTCCTGACACATGCAAGCATTGGGTAATTTACTGTTATCCAACAACTTGCTTTCTTGTAAAAATAACAAGTTTGCTAATTTAATGAAGCATATGAAAAAGATTTGTATCAACAATCGCGACGAGATGATTATATTGTTTGTCGATAATATAGCATACTCAAGTTTCGGATTTAGAATTCAAGCCGTTTGAGCA
>UMGV01070300.1_pt1 | contig 18996 bp, 14 predicted proteins | sample 1965361 | NCBI WGS metagenome assembly UMGV01 (sample SAMEA4836081, study PRJEB28245) | human gut metagenome | biome: gut microbiome; material: fecal sample | place: Denmark | collected 2008
GAACTGACAAGTCGCAGCAACGGATGGGGATATGCCAAGAGAAAGCAAAAGCTGAAAGAATACATAAAAGGGTGGGTCGGTTATTATCACCTTGCCAATATGAAACGTCTCTTGATTGAAACGGACGAATGGTTAAGGCGTAGAATACGTATGTGTATATGGAATGCTTGGAAGAAAGTCAAGACAAAAGTGGCAAACCTCATCAGATGTGGTATTAACAAATACAAAGCATACGAATGGGGTAACACTTGCAAAGGCTATTGGCGTATTGCTGACAGCTATATACTGCATAGAGCTATAACAAATGAACATCTATGTAGGGCAGGGTATGTTACTTTAATGGGGTCGTATCTTGAATGGCACCCAAAATAGGAACCGCCGTATGCGGAACCGCATGTACGGTGGTGTGAGAGGTCGGAAAACGAAAGTAGGAAGAAAACTACTTCGTTTTCCTCCTACTCGATTAATTTTTTATTTTCTCTCTGTTCCTGCTTTACGTATCAAGTCTTTTATCACTTCTCCACCGCATACAAGACCTGCAGCGGCTGGCACGAAAGCATTACTGGCAGGAATACTTCTACGACGCGTGTTCGTATTGTTATTTTTAGTAGCATCTTGTGAGGCTTCCTGCGACAGGTTCTGAACTTCTGTTTCGCTGGTGTTGACAGATAGGTCTTCTTCCATCAGTTCTGGATAGAGGATGGGGTCCAGTGGCACTTCTTCGCTGTAAACCACTTTCAAGTGATGGATGTTCAATTTGCGGAGTTTCTTTCTTATAATCTTGGCAAGTGGGTCCATGTTGGTTTTGAAGATGTCCGTCACTCTGAAGGCAGTAGGATCCATCTTGTTGGCAGCACCCATTGACGAGATGACGGGAACCTGAAGTTCATGGCATCGGCGTATAAGTTCGAGTTTTGCTGTAATCGTGTCGATACAATCCACCACATAGTCGTAAGCAGACAGGTCTATGGTATCTGCATTCTGTGGTAAGTAGAACATGGGATATTTGTGTACGATGCAATGAGGGTTGATGTCACGAATACGTTCTTCGCAAACATCCACCTTGAGACGGTCTACTTGGCTGAGAGTGGCTATTATTTGACGATTGATATTGGTGATGCAAACACGGTCGTTGTCGATGAGTGCAAGCTCACCCACACCGCTTCGCACCAGTACCTCTACTACATATCCGCCCACGCCGCCCACGCCGAATACTGCCACACGACTGCCTTTCAGTGTGTCGAGGGCGGGCTTCCCTATGAGCATCTGGGTTCTGGAAAATTGGTCTTGCATAAGTCTTTCTATTCTTAATATATTGAATGATTGTGTTGCAAAGTTACATGATTTTGCGTAGAACTGCTGTATATCTCACGACTTCTTTAATTTCTTTAACTACTTGAAATGTAAATTCTCGAGATAAATGTGTACCTTTGCTTCAGTTTTCGCATATTTCGGATGGAGGGTGTCGTGAGACTGTACTCCATTTTTTAGTTTCACCCTGTCGCATTTCTTTTTAATGTACGATTATAAAAACTGAAGCAAAAATGAAAATACAACCCGAAGATCAATATAAATTCTTGAAGATAAGCTTGCCTGATGGAGTGGCAGACAATGGACATTCTGTCTTGCTGCATGCTTGTTGTGCGCCCTGTTCTGCTGCCATCGTAGAGTGTATGTTGCGCAATGGCATCATGCCCACAGTTTATTTCTCCAATTCTAATATCTATCCAAAACAAGAGTTTGATATTCGAAAACAGGAGTTGATTCGTTTCTTGAATCAGCAAGATGTCCCCTACGTAGAAGATGAATACGACCATGCAGAATGGTTGCAAACGATTGCTGGACTGGAGCAAGAACCCGAAAGGGGTTCTCGATGCTCTGTGTGTTTTCAGTATCGATTGCATCATGCTGCACAATACGCACAGAAACATGGATTCAGATGGCTCACCACAACCTTGGCTTCCTCTCGGTGGAAGAATATTCGACAGATAGATATGGCGGGCTTAGTGGCTGTGAGTGATTGTAAGGATGTGGAATGGTGGAGCCAGAATTGGCGAAAAGGCGGATTACAATTAAGGCGCAGCGAGTTGCTGCGCCTCAATGAGTTCTATAATCAGTTATATTGTGGTTGCGAGTTCAGTCTTGCCGCATCCGAAGCGATGCGCAAGAATGAATAACTTATGACAAGCCTGTTATCTCGTTGTTGACCACATCAATGCGCTCTGCTTGTGGTGACTTAGGAAGTCCAGGCATACGCATGATAGGACCTGCAATAACGACTATCATCTCAGCACCCATGTTCAGGGTGATGTCTCTCACATGGAGCTCGAAACCCTCGGTTGGTCCATAGGCCTTGGCATCGGTAGAGAAACTATACTGAGTCTTAGCAATACAGATAGGGAAGTGACCCACACCCAACTTCTTGATTTCTTCAATCATCGCTTGGGCTGATTCGCTTAGTGTCACGCTGCCAGCTCCGTAAAGGCGGAAGGCTACATCTTCTATCTTCTGCAATACGGGTTCATCATCGTTGTAGGTAAACTGCAGTGGAGCAGAAGGGCGTTCTTCGATAGTCTTCACTACTAATTCTGCCAATTCCATCGCACCTTTTCCACCTTCGGCAAAGGCACTATTTACAGCAAATCCGCATCCCATTTCCTCGCAGTGCTTGCGCAATACATCGATTTCTTCGTTGGTATCGGTAGCAAACTTATTGAAGGCGATGACTACAGTCTGACCGAAGCTCTGCATGTTACGCACGTGCTTATCGAGATTCCAGTAACCTTTCTCCATACCCTCGATGTTAGGCTTCTTGATGTCTTCAAGTGCCACACCACCGTGCATCTTCAGTGCCTGTAAGGTAACCACCAATACGGTGAGGTCGGGCTGAAGTCCTGCCTTACGACATTTAATGTTGAAGAATTTTTCTGCGCCAAGATCGGCTCCGAATCCGGCTTCCGTGATGGCATAATCGCCATATTCCAAAGCTGCACCGGTAGCCATTACGGAGTTACAACCATGTGCTATGTTAGCAAATGGACCGCAGTGTACAAAGGCTGGCGTGCCTTCTGTTGTCTGCACGAGGTTGGGCTTCAAAGCATCGAGTAGGAGAGCCACAATACTACCACCTACACCCATGTCCTTCACTCTGAATGGTTTGTCGTCTTCGGTGATACCGAGCAGAATGTTATCAATGCGGCGTCTCAAGTCATCGATGCTTGTTGCAAAGCACATGATGGCCATAATCTCTGATGCTGGAGTGATGTCAAATCCTGTCTTGGTTTCGATGCCGTTCTTCTCACCCAAACCTGTGATGATTTGTCTCAGACCACGGTCGTTGACATCCACGACACGGCGCCAAAGTATCTTCTTCAAGCGGAAACCCTCTGCCTCGTGCTGGAAACGATAGTTGTCGAGAATAGCAGCTATCATGTTGTTGGCAGCAGTAATGGCATGGAAGTCACCTGTGAAGTGCAGGTTAATCTTATCCATTGGCAGTACCTGAGCATAGCCACCGCCTGCAGCTCCTCCCTTCATACCGAAACAAGGACCTAAGGATGGCTCTCGTAATGCTAATACAGCCTTCTTGCCTATCTTTTGCATACCCAATGCCAATCCCACTGATACGGTCGTTTTACCATTGCCAGCCTTGGTAGGGCTGATGGCTGTCACGAGAATCAGGTGGTGGTTCTTAAACTTTTTCTTGTCAATAATGTTGGTAGAAATCTTAGCGATGAATCGTCCATAGTTCTCCACCACTTCTTCTTGGATGCCTAATTCTGAAGCTACGTCATTGATAGGGCGTAGCTTTACTGATTTGGCTATTTCTATATCTGTCAGCATAAAAATGTATTGTTTAGTTGCTGCAAAGTTACTCAAAATAATTCAGAATAGGTCATATATTACTGAATTTATTCAGTGTTGCTGGAAAGAAGGGCATAAAAGTTTGAAAAATAAACATAATTCTATTTATTGACTTTGTGGTTTAGTGAAAATAATTGTATCTTTGCAGCCGTTAAAATGTATTCAACATTCAACATGAAATCAAGTAATCATACTGTATTATTTATCTGTTTGGGTAATATCTGCCGTTCGCCTGCAGCCGAGGGTATTATGAAAGCTATGGTAGAGGAGAAAGGCATAGCAGACCAGTTTTTTATCGACTCTGCTGCCATAGGACCATGGCACATAGGTCAGTTGCCTGATAGCCGTATGCGTCGGTGTGGCGCTGCGCATGGTTATTGTTTCGATAGTCACGCTCGTCAGTTTGATAAGTCCGACTTTGCTAAGTTCGACTATATTGTGGTTATGGATTATGACAATTATCGAGCTATCACTCGCATGGCTTCCTGTAATGAAGATAAGGAGAAGGTGTTATGTATGGCCGATTTTTTGCGTCAGCATCGTGACTATACGACCGTTCCTGATCCGTATTATGGTGATGAGAAAGACTTTGAATTGGTCATCACACTTTTGGAAGATGCCATTGGGGGGCTTATAGAAACCATCTTACCATCAGTTGATTAAGATGCGTTTCGTGTCAGTCTTTTATGATATTCATTGCGCTTTTCTACAATACTTACAATTAATAAGTTATATATATATAATAAGGTAAAAATGGAAGAATTATTGTTTTTAGGTGGTTTCATCGCTTTCATTGTAGCCATCCTGTTGGTAGATATGCTTGCCATCGACCGCAAAGCACATGTCGTTTCCATCAAGGAGGCAGGAACATGGACGGCAGTATGGATCATTTTGGCGTTAGGTTTTTCGGTATTTCTATGGTTTCATGGCGACATGGTTCATGGAATCCACGATTTCAACGACCTTCAGGCTGTAGCCACCCGTTATGCTTCACATCTGAAGCTCAACCCCGATGATTTCGAGTGGAGTCTGCACGAGTATCGCAAATATATGACTATTGCGTATATCTCTGGTTATCTGATAGAAAAAACGCTTTCGGTCGACAATCTCTTTGTGATGATGATGATATTCACAGCTTTTGGAGTTGAAAAGAAAGAATATCAGCATGTTCTCAACTGGGGCATCATGGGTGCCATCGTACTTCGTTTTGTCTTCATCTTCTTAGGTGCTGCCATCATCAGTCGTTTCGACTGGGTTCTTTTGGTCTTCGGTGTTCTCTTGATGTATAGTGGTATCAAGATGTATCTCGACCGCAACAAGGAGACTCATGTTGATACAGCCAATCACCCTGTAGTGAAGTTTTGCTCAAAGTATTTTCATCTAAAGCCCTTGGTTATCACGGTGTTGGTGATAGAGTTCAGCGACTTGATTTTCGCTTTCGATAGCATACCAGCTGTGTTCTCTGTATCACTCGACCCCTATGTAGTCTTTTTCTCCAACATCTTTGCCATTCTCGGATTGCGTGCTATGTTCTTCTTGTTAGCCGCTGTAGCCGACAGGTTTAGATATCTCAAGACAGGTGTATGCTTCTTGTTGCTCTTTATTGGTTTGAAGTTGCTTTTGCACGAATACATCGAGATTGATGCTGTTGCGTCTCTGCTCATCATCTTGGCTGTCATTGTTGTAAGCATAGGAGCCTCTCTCGTCATTCCGCAGAAAAAATAAATCATTTTAATCGTCTCGATACTTCCTAAGTATCGGGATGAATGAATCGAACTTACTACCAAAAAAGCGCTGCTTTCATCGTAGAAAGCAGCGCTTTTTGTTTCATTTTACTTCGTCTCTTGTTCTTCCTGCATGTCGAGATATTGATTATCTTTGTCGTAGAACTCGTATTGAAGGAAAGCCAATTTCTGTGAAGGAATGACTTTGATTCCGAATCCATACTTTAATTGCCACTTCAGTCGCAAGGAGAAAAGTCCCTTGTTGATAAAGGCAGCAACATAAGGGTTGACATACAGCGTAAACTTCTTGACGCCAATCTTGTTGACCAGTCGGTCGATTTTTCTTTCCAGTTGGTCGGTAAAGAGAATGCTCGACTTCACCTTGCCTGTACCGAAGCAGGTAGGACAGGTTTCTTCGACATTCACATCCATGGCAGGACGCACACGCTGACGCGTTATCTGCATGAGCCCAAACTTGCTCAGTGGCAGGATGTTGTGCTTAGCACGATCCTTTTGCATGTTTTTACACATACGCTCATAGAGCAGTTGGCGGTCTTCTGCCAAGTTCATGTCGATGAAATCGACAACAATAATACCTCCCATGTCTCGCAACCTCAACTGTCGCGCCAATTCATCAGCAGCGCCTAAGTTTACGTCCAGGGCATTGGCTTCCTGACCCTTTTCGCGAGTGCGGTTTCCGCTGTTGACATCTACCACGTGCAAAGCCTCGGTGTGTTCAATAATAAGATAAGCACCATGCTTATAGTTAACCACACGACCAAAAGCCGATTTGATTTGCTTGGTAATGTTGAAGTTGTCGAAGATAGGCACCTTTCCGCTGTAGAGCTTCACGATATTGGCCTTTTCTGGGGCTATCAGTGAAATGTAGTGTTTTACCTCCTTCATCACATCCTCATCGTTGATAAAGATGTTTTCGTAAGAAGGATTAAACAAGTCGCGAAGCAGGGCTACTGCTCTACCTGTTTCCTCGAAGACGAGCTGTGGTCTATTTTGAGTCTTCTGTACCTTGGTGATGGCATCCTCCCATCGCTTCACCAAGACTTTCAATTCTGCATCAAGTTCAGCCACCCTCTTTCCTTCAGCCACTGTGCGAACGATGACGCCGCAGTTTTTGGGCTTAATGCTGTGGATGAGCTGCTTGAGTCGTGTACGCTCTTCACCGCTCTTTATCTTTGACGAAACTGAAACTTTATCTCCGAATGGCATAAGTACCAAGAAACGTCCTGCAAATGAGATTTCACCTGTCAGACGTGGACCCTTGGTTGAAATGGGTTCTTTAACAATTTGCACCAGTACTTCTTGTCCGGTTTTGAGAACATTTTGGATACTTCCGTCCTTTTCGAGGTCGGGTTGTCTACTGGCTTTAGAGAATGGGAAAAGTTTCTTTCTGTCGCTCTGTACTTGCTTGAGGTACTTCTGGTAAGAATTAAAATGACTTTCTAAATCAAGATAATGAAGAAAGGCGTCGCGCTCATAACCTACATCAACAAAGCACGCGTTAAGACCTGGCATCAGTTTCTTAACCTTAGCAATGTAGATGTTGCCCACAGAGAATGAAGCCTCACGCGGTTCGTTCTGGTATTCTACCAGTTGCTTGTCCTCCATGAGTGCTATTGAAATATCCTTCTGCTGGACGTCAATTACAACTTCGCTTGTCATAGTCTTCAATTTCTTAAAAGGTAAGTGAATAAAAAAGGGCATGCCAAACTTTTTTAAGCTGACATGCCCCCTCAGCCAGAAAAGACTGAGAGCAAGGATTTACTTGCTCTTATGTCTATTCTTACGTAATCTCTTTTTACGTTTGTGAGTAGCCATCTTGTGGCCCTTCTTTTTCTTTCCGTTTGGCATGATTTTAAAATTTTAAAATATTGTTATTATATAATGTTATATTTCTTTCTTATTAGGATGGTGAGATTAACCCTTCATCTCCTCAACGAAACTTTTAGCTGGCTTAAAGCAAGGCAGGTCGTGAGCTGGTATAGTAATCGTTGTGTTCTTAGAGATGTTACGTGCGGTCTTTGCAGCTCTGCGCTTGATGTTGAAGCTACCGAAACCACGAAGGTATACATTCTCTTTCTTCTTCAGAAGACTATCCTTAACAGCGTCCATAAACGCTTCAACCACAATACCTACTTCTTTTTTTGGCATTCCTGTTGCCAAAGACACCTCATTGACGATATCTGCTTTTGTCATTTTCCTATTGTTTTATCTGTTTTTACGATGTTTATCTTAAATTCGGTGTGCAAAGATACAAGTTTTTTGCGATATAACAAAATTGTTAGCACTTTTTTTCAAAAAATAATGCCCTAAGTATTTGCGTATAAGCTTTTTATTCCGTATTTTTGTAGCGAAATTAAGAAAAATGAGAAAACAAAGATATTACATATTAGTTATCTGTTTATGGCTTAGCATGTGCTTTTCCTGGGCTTCTCAGGTTTGGAATGCCAAGAATATTCCTGTTCCTTATCTGCAAAATTCCACGCAGTACGTATCTGACCCTGAGCATTATATGAGTCGGCAAGCCCTTGATTCTGCCAACTATTATCTGGATAAGCTCAACAAGGAATGTCATGTACAGAATCTCTTTGTCATCGTCGGAAACGTTGAGTCTGGCGATGCCTTTCGTGTAGCGCAAGATTTAGGTAATGACTATGGAGTCGGTGACAAGAAGACTCGTCGAGGTTTGGTGGTGGTGATAGCTGTCAACGATCATAAGTATTTTATAGCCCCAGGTATGGGATTGGAAGGCGAATTGACCGATGTTGACTGCGATGACATCGCTCGAGCCTGCATTGTTCCCAATATGCGCAATCAACTTCCTTCTGAGGCGGTAGTGGCAACGAGTAAGGCTATATATAATAAGGTAAAGAACGGTAAAACCGGCATTTCTGGCATCGATGATGGTACGATTGGTGAAGATGATTGGTTTTTGGTCGTGATTTTATTGTTGCTATTCTTCGGGATTCCGGTCTATATGCTTATCCATTATTTATTAGAGGTTTTTGGAGTTATCAAGCCCGACAAATCTCAAACAGATAAGAAGCAACGTTCTACGCGTCGTCACGACGATGACATCTTTCCACCATTCTTCTTTGGAGGTGGCGGTGGCAGATCTTCGGGAGGCGGTTTTTCTGGAGGCTCCTTTGGTGGAGGTTCCTTTGGTGGCGGTGGCGCAGGAGGAAGTTGGTAATGTCTCTCCTAAGACATACCTTTACCAATATAATTATGTAAATTATTTTATCAGAAAATTAATAGAAACGAAATTATGAAGAAAACAGGTTGGATTATTGTAGCAATCATCGTGGTATTGGTGCTTTGGTTGTTTAGTGGTTATAATGGTATGGTAAGCTCACAAGAGCAGGTTACCACCGAGTTGGCTAACGTGCAGACTCAGTATCAGCGCCGTGCCGATATGATGCCACAATTGGCCAAGATTGTCAAGGCCTATGCCAAACATGAAAAAGAAACCTTTGAACAAGTTACAAAAGCTCGTGCTTCTGTAGGACAGGTGAAGCTTGATGCCAATCATCTCACAGAAGCCAATTTAAAACAATTCACTGCTGCCCAGGGCGAGTTGGCCAATGCTTTCTCTAAGCTCATGCTTGTAGCAGAGAGATATCCAGAGCTTAAAGCCAGTGAGAACTTCAAGTCACTCCAGATTCAGGAGGAAGGTACAGAAAATCGCATCAGTGAAGCACGTCGCAAGTATAATGATGCCGTGCAGACTTATAATGTAAAGGTACGTCGTATGCCTAATGCTATCATTGCAAGCCTGTTTGGTTTTGATACGATGCCTAAGTTTGAGGCTTCAGAAGGTGCAGAGAAAGCCCCCGATTTGGATATTTAATCATATGATAGGAGTTCAATAATAATAAAGAAAGCTTTGTATTTCAAAATTTCTTTGTAACTTTGCAGAGATTTTAGAAATTTAAGGTAAAAAAGATATGAAACAGACCAAGATTGTAGCATCCATTAGTGATCGTCGCTGTGACCAAGACTTTATTCGCAAATTGTTTTTTGCCGGCATGAATGTGGTTCGTATGAACACAGCTCACGCCTCAGAAGAGGGAATCCGTACTATTGTGAAAAATGTGAGAGCCGTTTCTCCACATATTGGTATTCTGATAGATACGAAGGGTCCTGAGGTGCGTACCACAGGTGTGAAGGAACCTATCCATTATAAAACAGGCGACGTAGTGAAGATCTTCGGTCGTCCTGAAATGGATTCCACACACGACATTGTCAACTTGAGTTATCCTAATATTACCGACGACGTGAAGGTGGGTGACGACCTGCTCTTTGACGATGGTGAACTCGATATGAAGGTTATTGAGAATACAGGTCCTATGCTTGTTGCAGAGGTACAAAACGAGGGAACCTTAGGTGCTCATAAGAGTGTCAACGTTCCTGGCGAGCATATCGATCTCCCTGCACTGACAGAGAAAGACCGCAAGAACATCCAGTTGGCCATCGACTTGGATATTGACTTCATTGCCCATTCGTTTGTTCGTAATGCTGCCGATGTAAAGGCTGTTCAAGATATCTTGGATGAACATCATAGTGACATCAAAATTATTTCAAAGATTGAGAACCAGGAGGGTGTCGACAATATCGACGAAATCATTGAGGCTTCTTATGGTATCATGATTGCTCGTGGTGACTTAGGTATTGAGGTGCCTATCGAGAAAATACCTGGTATTCAGCGTCGCATCATTACCAAGTGTATCAAGGCTAAGAAACCAGTTATCGTGGCAACACAGATGCTCCATACGATGATTCATAATCCACGTCCTACACGTGCCGAGGTAACAGATATTGCCAATGCCATCTTCTATCGCACCGATGCTTTGATGTTGAGTGGTGAGACTGCCAGTGGTAAATATCCTCTTGAGGCAGTTCAGACCATGGCTCGTATCGCTGAGCAAGCTGAGAAAGATAAGTCGCCTATCAACGACATCGACCCTATGGAGTCTGGCAACATCGACCAGAAGCTCTTCCTTGCCCATGCTGCTATTGAAGCTACCAAGAAGTTGGGCGTCAAGGGTATTATCACCGATGGAGAAACGGGTCAGACAGCTCGTGACTTAGCAGCTTTCCGTGGTCCTAACCCTGTCCTTGCCATTTGTTACAAGGAGAAGCTTCAGCGTTGGCTCAATTTGAGTTATGGTGTCATTCCTATCGTTCAGAAAGACCAGATTTCAACGAAGGCTATGTTTACCGCAGCGGTGAGAATGCTTCGTCAGAAGGGTTATCTGGATGCTGAGGATAAGATTGCTTATCTGAGTGGTAGCTTTGGTGAAGGTGGTGGAACTACCTTTGTAGAAATCAATAAGGTTAGAAAGATCTTTGACAATAGTTATAGTTTCAATCTTCCTTCTAACGGTATTGAGGATAAGTAAAGTACTATACATGCAGAAATACGTCTTTTTTTTAACAAATATTTGACTAAACATTTGTACAATTAAGAAAAATGACGTACTTTTGCATGCAAAACCATAAAACAAAATTGTCGACAATGAAAAAACTTATTAGTGCAGTAGTAGTCGCTTTAGCAATCATGTTGGTGCTTGGTAGTTGTGGAAGCGCCAAGCAAGTTGCTTATTTTCAAAACATTGACTCGCTTAATTTGAGAGCATCTAAGATGCTCTATGATGCTCGCGTGATGCCTAAGGATCAGTTGTCTATCATCGTTAAGGCTACCAGTGAGGAAGTAGCGAAACCTTTTAACATGAGTACAGAAGGTATTACTACAACAGGTGCTAATCAGAATTTACTGTATTATCTTGTCGACAATGAAGGCAACATCAATTTCCCCGTTGTAGGTAAAATTCATGTTGGTGGTCTTACAGGTCGTGAATGTGAGAGTTTGATACAGTCTAAGATACGCAGTTATTTTTCTCAGAACGAAGAACCTATGGTTACTGTGCGCATGGCAAGTTTCCGTGTGGTAGTAACAGGTGAAGTAGCTTCTCCTGGTGTCGTATCTGTTCCCAATGAGAAGATGAGTATCATCGAAGCCTTGGCTCAGAGTGGTGATTTAGGCTTACAAGGTAAGCGTAAGAACATCCTTTTGATACGTGAAGATGCCAATGGTGAGAAGAGTGCCCATCGTTTGGATATGACTGATGCCAATCTGATCAATTCTCCTTATTTCTATTTGCAGCAGAACGACATTGTTTATGTAGAGCCTAATGGTGCCAAGAAAGGTACTGCAGGTTTGAGCAACTCCGTTACCTTCTGGATTGGTCTTACCTCTTCTATATTGTCGTTGGCAGCATTGATCGTGAATTTGGCAAAATAGCCAAAACAAACACTTTGACTTTTAATATAAATCAGAAAATAATAGATATAATTAAGAATATGTGTGGTATCGTAGGATATTTAGGTAAAGGTGATGCCTATCCAGCCCTTATCAAGGGTTTGAAACGCTTGGAATATCGTGGTTACGACTCTGCTGGCGTTGCCCTGATTAGCAAGGATGGTTCTCTTAACGTATATAAGACAAAAGGAAAGGTTGCCGACCTTGAGGCATATTGTGCTGACAAAGACATCTCTGGTTCTGTAGGAATTGCTCACACTCGTTGGGCCACTCATGGCGAACCTTCTTCTGTCAATGCTCACCCTCATTATTCTTCATCGAAGAATCTCGCTATCATTCATAATGGTATCATCGAAAACTATGCTGCCATCAAGAAGAATCTGATGGCTAAAGGTGTAGAGTTTAAGAGTGATACCGATACAGAGGTGTTGGTGCAACTCATTGAGTACATACAGGTCACCAAGGGGCTTGACTTACTGACTTCCGTTCAGGTAGCTCTTAGACAGGTTATCGGTGCTTACGCCATCGCTTTGTTGGACAAGAATGACCCTAACCAGATTATTGTAGCTCGTAAGCAGAGTCCTCTCGTGGTAGGTCTAGGCCAGGATGGTGAATTCTATTTAGGTTCCGATGCTACACCTATTATCGAATATACCGATCAGGTAGTTTATCTCGAAGATGGTAACATTGCCATTATGCGCCTTGGCGAGGAGTTGCAGGTTACCAATATTCAGAATGTCAAGCTTAATCCAGAGATTCAGACTGTAGATATGGACTTGGGACAGATAGAGAAGGGTGGTTTTCCTCACTTCATGCTCAAGGAAATTTTCGAACAGCCCGAGTGTCTTCGCAACTGTATGCGCGGCCGTGTGGTAAGTCGCACGGTAGAGACTCGTGTCATGACCGATGGTGACGAGAGTGCCATCAAGAAGGAGACCGAGATGGGCGTAGTACTGAGTTCTATTACTGACCATCGTCAGCAGTTGCTCAATGCCAAGCGCTTCATCATTGTGGCTTGTGGTACTTCTTGGCACGCAGGACTCATCGGTAAACAGATGATAGAGAACTATTGTCGTGTACCTGTAGAGGTAGAGTATGCTTCTGAGTTCCGTTATCGCAACCCTGTGGTTACGAAGGACGACGTAGTCATCGCCATCTCTCAGAGTGGTGAGACTGCTGATACATTGGCAGCCATTAAGTTGGCCAAGGAGCAGGGTGCTTTTATCTATGGCATCTGTAACTCTATTGGTTCAAGCATTGCTCGCGAGACTGATACGGGTACCTACATTCACGTAGGTCCTGAGATTGGTGTTGCTTCTACCAAGGCTTTCACAGGTCAGGTTACTGTTCTTACCCTTTTGGCTCTTGCCATTGGTAATGAGAAGGGTACCATTTCTGCTGATGAGTATCAGAACATCACAGAACAGCTTTGGCACACTCCTGAGAAGATGAAGGAGGTATTGAAGTTAAATAACAAGATTGCCGACTTGAGCCGCACATTCACCTATGCGCGTAACTTCATCTATTTGGGTCGTGGCTTCCAGTATCCTGTAGCTTTGGAGGGTGCTCTGAAGTTGAAAGAAATTAGCTACATCCATGCTGAGGGTTATCCTGCAGCAGAGATGAAGCATGGTCCTATTGCCCTCATTGATAGCGATATGCCTGTGGTAGTTATTGCCACTCACAACTTCATGTACGAGAAGGTTCTCTCTAACATTCAAGAGGTAAAAGCTCGTCAAGGTCGTGTCATTGCTATTGTCAGCAAGGGCGATGAGACTATTTCCAAGATTGCCGATGAAGTGATAGAACTTCCAGAGACCTTGGAGTGCCTTGAGCCATTATTGGCTACCATTCCATTGCAATTATTGGCCTACCATGTTGCTGTTTGCAAGGGTAAGGATGTTGACCAGCCAAGAAACTTAGCTAAGTCAGTTACTGTTGAATAATATATAGGGAATCGTCATTTATTGACGGTTCCCTTTTTTTAGACAGTTAAGTGTGATGTAGCCTTAGTTGGCAGGAACTGCAGAATTCTACTCAGCATGGAGGATTGTTGCAGAAGAAAGGAATAGAGTGAGGAGGAGTTGAAAGGAGAACTAAGCTTCTATAAGCCAAGATGCATAAGAGGATATATTTAACTATAAGATACCAAGGATAATTAGAGAGATGGAACCATTAAAGCATGAATGTGGCGTAGCAATGATCAGATTGCTTAAGCCCTTATCGTATTATCAAGAGAAGTACGGCACGTGGATGTACGCACTCAACAAACTCTATCTCATGATGGAGAAGCAGCACAACCGCGGTCAGGAAGGTGCAGGTATGGCCTGTGTCAAGTTAGGTGGCAAGCCAGGACATGAGTACATGTTTCGTGAGCGTGCGGAGGGCAAGAACGCCGTGACCGAAATCTTCGGCAAGGCAAACGCCAACTTCAAGAACTTGACTCCCGAGCAGCTTGCTGATGCTCAGTTTGCCCAAGAAGAACTGCCTTTCGCTGGCGAACTCTACATGGGACACCTGCGCTACAGTACCACCGGAAAGAGTGGCATCCAGTATGTGCACCCATTCCTGCGCCGCAACAACTGGAAGGCGAAGAACCTTTGCCTTTGCGGTAACTTCAACATGACCAACGTAGATGAAATCTTCCAGGAACTGACCAGGCAGGGTCAGAGCCCACGCATCTACAGCGACACCTATATCATGCTCGAACTGATGGGGCACCGTCTGGACAGAGAGGTGGAGCGCAACTTCGTGGCTGCAAAGGCGATGGAGATGCAGAACACCGACATCACTAACTACATTGAGGACCACGTGAAGATGAGCAACGTGCTCAAGACCACGATGAAGGACTTCGACGGCGGTTATGTGGTCTGCGGTATCACCGGTTCGGGCGAGATGTTCTCCATGCGCGACCCTTGGGGCATCCGTCCTGCTTTCTACTACAAGAACGACGAAATCGTGGTAGTTGCCAGCGAGCGCCCAGTGCTTCAGACCACCTTCGACCTGGAAGCAGAGGAAGTGCAGGAGCTGATGCCGGGCACGGCACTTCTCGTGAAGAAGAACGGTGAGTGTACTATCGAGCGCATCATGGAGCAGAAGGGCGATTCTGCCTGCTCATTCGAGCGCATCTACTTCAGCCGTGGTTCCGATAAGGATATCTATCAGGAGCGTAAGCAGTTGGGCGAGCAGTTGACCCAGCCTATCCTGAAAGCTGTCGATTATGATGTGGATCACACCGTTTTCAGTTACATCCCTAACACTGCAGAGGTGGCTTACTATGGTATGTTGAGCGGTTTCAAGAAGTATCTCAACGAAAGTAAGATTGAGCAGATTGCCAACCTCGACCATATTCCATCGAAAGAAGAATTATACGAAATTCTCGGTGACTTCGTCCGCTCAGAGAAGATAGCATGGAAGGATATCAAGCTCCGTACCTTCATCACCGAGGGCAACAGCCGTAACGACTTGGCGAGCCACGTTTACGATGTAACCTACGGAAGCATCGAGCCGAATGTGGATAATCTCGTCATCATCGATGACAGTATTGTGCGCGGTACAACCCTGAAGGAGAGCATCCTCCGCATCCTCGACCGTCTGCATCCTAAAAAGATTGTAGTCGTATCCAGTGCCCCTCAGATCCGTTATCCGGATTATTACGGCATTGATATGGCAAGACTGGAAGAGTTCTGCGTGTTCCGTGCAGCTATCCAACTTTTGAAAGAGCGCAAGATGGAGGACCTCATCGAGCAGACCTACGAGGCATGCAAGGCAGAACTTGCCAAGCCGAAGGAGGAGCAGGTGAACCCAGTTCGCGCCATCTACAAGCCATTCACCATCGAGGAAATCAACGAGAAGATAGTAGAGATGCTCCGTCCTGAAGGCATGACCACTCCTATCCAGCTCGTGTTCCAGAGCATCGAGGGCTTGCGCGAGGCGATTCCAAACCACAAGGGCGACTGGTATTTCACAGGTCATTATCCAACACCAGGCGGCACGAAGCTCTGCAACCAGTCGTTTGTGAACTATATCGAAAACGTTTATCATCAGTAAGAAAATAAAGAATCAAATGTCAGATATGAAAAAAGTAACCTTAGTTTTGAGCGATGGAACCAAGTTCCATGGCAAATCTTTTGGATACGATGCTCCTGTAGCGGGCGAGGTTGTGTTCAACACAGCCATGATGGGATATCCAGAGAGTTTGACCGACCCTTCTTATGCCGGTCAGTTGATGACACTTACATTCCCTCTCGTGGGCAACTATGGTGTGCCACCATTTACTTTCGAGGAGAACGGTTTGCCAACCTTCATGGAGAGTGACAAGATTTATGCTTCTGCCATCATCGTGAATGATTACAGCGAGCAGTACAGCCACTGGAATGCAGTGGAGAGTCTTGCCGACTGGTTGAAGCGCGAGAAAGTGCCAGGAATCACAGGCATCGATACCCGTGAGTTGACTAAGGTGCTTCGTGAGCATGGTGTGATGATGGGTAAGATTCTCTTTGATGATGAGCCTGACAACATTCCTGAGGCTAACTATGAGGGTGTAAACTTTGTTGACCAGGTAAGCTGCAAGGAAATTATCCGTTATAACGAGGGTGCCGGCAAGAAGGTGGTACTCGTTGACTGCGGTGTGAAGGCAAACATCATCCGTTGCCTCATCAACAGAGGCGTAGAGGTGATCCGTGTGCCATGGAATTACGATTACACCGATATGGACTTCGATGGACTGTTCCTGGCCAATGGTCCTGGCGATCCAGACATGTGCGAGGATGCAGTAAACATTATTCGCAAGCAGATCAGCCAGAGCCGCAAGCCTATCTGCGGTATCTGTATGGGTAACCAGTTGCTTTCAAAGGCAGCCGGTGCTACTATCTACAAGTTGAAGTATGGTCACCGTTCACACAACCAGCCAGTGCGCATGGTAGGAACCAACAATTGCTACATCACCTCTCAGAACCACGGTTATGCCGTTGATGCCAAGACATTGGGCAACGACTGGGAGGAACTCTTTGTCAACATGAATGATGGCTCTAACGAGGGTATCCGCCACAAGGTGAACCCTTGGTTCTCAAGCCAGTTCCACCCAGAGGCTTGCTCAGGCCCTGTGGATACAGAGTTCATGTTTGATAAGTTTGTAGAAACACTTAAGTAAGTGAAGAACGAAGAGTGAAGAATTCAATTGATTTTATTGTAATTTAGGAAAATAATGAAAGACGAAAATATAAAGAAGGTGCTCCTCTTAGGTTCTGGAGCCTTGAAGATCGGTGAAGCAGGTGAGTTCGACTACTCAGGTTCGCAGGCCCTGAAGGCATTGCGCGAGGAAGGTATCGAGACTGTGCTCATCAACCCGAATATCGCAACCGTACAGACATCAGAAGGTGTTGCCGACCAGATTTACTTCCTGCCAGTGCAGCCATACTTCGTAGAGCGTGTCATCCAGAAGGAGAAGCCAGACGGTATCCTCCTCAGCTTCGGTGGTCAGACTGCCCTCAACTGTGGTGTGGAACTCTATCGCCAGGGCATCTTAGAGAAATATAATGTCAAGGTGTTGGGTACTCCAGTACAGGCTATCATGGATACTGAGGACCGTGAACTCTTCGTAGAGAAGCTGGATGAAATCAACGTGAAGACCATCAAGAGCGAGGCTTGCGAGAACATCGAGCAGACCCGCAAGGCTGCTGCCGAGCTCGGTTATCCTGTCATCATCCGTGCTGCTTATGCACTGGGTGGACTCGGTTCCGGTTTCGCTGACAACGAGGAGGAGCTGAACAAGCTTGCTGAGAAGGCTTTCTCTTTCTCTCCACAGGTATTGGTAGAGAAGAGCTTGAAGGGCTGGAAAGAGATTGAGTATGAGGTAGTTCGCGACCGTTACGACAACTGTATCACCGTTTGTAACATGGAGAACTTCGACCCACTGGGCATCCATACCGGTGAGAGTATCGTCATCGCTCCATCTCAGACCCTGAGCAATGCTGAGTATCATAAGCTCCGTGCCCTCGCCATCAAGATTATCCGTCACATCGGAATCGTGGGTGAGTGTAACGTGCAGTATGCCTTCGACCCTAAGAGCGAGGATTATCGCGTTATCGAGGTGAATGCTCGCTTGAGCCGTTCATCTGCCTTGGCTTCTAAGGCTACCGGTTATCCTCTTGCCTTCGTTGCAGCCAAGCTCGGTATGGGTTACGGTCTGTTCGAGTTGAAGAACTCTGTTACCAAGACCACATCAGCTTTCTTCGAGCCAGCATTGGACTATGTGGTATGTAAGATTCCTCGTTGGGACTTGTCTAAGTTCCGTGGCGTAGATAAGGAGTTGGGTTCATCTATGAAGTCAGTAGGTGAGGTAATGGCCATCGGCCGCAACTTCGAGGAGGCTATCCAGAAGGGTCTTCGTATGATTGGTCAGGGCATGCACGGCTTCGTAGAGAACAAGGAGCTTGAAATCGATGATATCGATGCAGCTTTGCGCGAGCCAACAGATAAGCGTGTGTTCGTGATTTCAAAGGCTATGCACAAGGGCTATACCGTAGATCAGATTCACGACTTGACCAAGATAGACAAGTGGTTCCTGGAGAAGTTGAAGCACATCATCGACATCGACGAGGAGATGAAGAAGTGCAACATCAATACCATCGGTCAGGATCTGCTCCGTTCTGCTAAGGTTTACGGTTTCACCGACTTCCAGGTTGCTCGTGCCGTGGGCTTGGAGCAGGAGTTGGGCAACATGCACAAGGCTGCCCTCCTGGTTCGCAACAAGCGCAAGAGCTATGGCATTCTGCCTGTAGTGAAACAGATTGATACCCTGGCAGCAGAGTATCCTGCTCAGACCAACTACCTCTATGTAACTTACGCAGGCGTGAAGAGCGACATCACCTTCGAGAACGACCACCGTTCTATCATTGTACTCGGTTCAGGTGCTTACCGCATCGGTTCTTCCGTAGAGTTCGACTGGTGTGGCGTTCAGGCATTGAACACCATCCGCAAGGAAGGCTGGCGCTCAGTGATGATCAACTACAATCCAGAGACCGTTTCTACCGACTACGATATGTGCGACCGTCTCTACTTCGACGA